>ENA-ORRX01000206-ORRX01000206.1-human-gut-metagenome-genome-assembly--contig:-NODE-206-length-23158-cov-10.8022_pt1 | contig 23158 bp, 16 predicted proteins | sample MGYA00242186_ERZ509153 | MGnify/ENA primary metagenome ERZ509153 (study PRJEB26280, sample SAMEA2338643) | human gut metagenome | biome: human gut; feature: human-associated habitat; material: faeces... | reverse complement strand
ACAGCTGGTTTGCCCACCTCGCCTTTGAAATACCTGGCGAGAACACATCCAACGAGTGGCAGGAGGCTGTGAGCGATGAGGAATATAACAAGATAAAATAACAATTATATGACTAAGCCCACTTTAAAAAGTGAGCTTAGTCAATTATTTTTTTACGACCATCGAAATGGTCTCAATCCCTTTTTACAAGATCATCGCCGTGGTGCTCAGCTTCCTGCTTCTCGGTTCATGGAAATGGGAGATTGTGGGCATCGGAACACTCTTCGCCATGGTCTATGTAGGCGTTACGGTTCGCCTATTCAACAAACAATTTCGTTACAGCAACAGTTCTACTATCTCTCCATCTTCAGGAATATAGATGCGGTCTGCCTTGCCATTCTTTCTGACTTCAGCGCTCAAGGCCGCACGGGTAACCTGATTATGGTTGACACCTTCAAGATGGGTTGCCACGAAGGTAGCCCAGGGCGCATAGTTCATAGCCTTCAAGACATCGGGAATGTGCATGATGACATGTCCGCCCAGATGGAATTTGTTTCCGCCGGCATTCACGATAATCACCTGCGGATGCCAACGGTCTATGTTTCTGCGTACACCACTATACCAGATAGTGTCACCAGTCAGATAGCAGACTGGTTCTGCCTCATGACGAAGCACATAGCCGCAGGTGTGACCTGCTGCCGGGAGCATCCACCAGTGACCGTGATGGCTTTCAGTCTTCGCCAGATGGATGTCGCCAAAGCGTGAGTCTTCGCCAATGATTTCCACATGGGTAAATCCGTGACTCATAACTGTATTCATGTCTTGCTCGTCCTGCACAAAGATGTGAACCTGCTTGTTCAGCAGCTTGTAGGCAGCATCGTCTATGTGGTCAAGATGCAGATGGGTAAGCAATACGCAGTCAATGTTGCTGACAATTACTTCTGCCTTCACGGGCAGATCGTGTAGCGGGTTGCGCAGCTCCTGATGGTTTGATAACGGAAAAGGAGCAAACGATCCCTTCTCGCCGAGCATAGGGTCAACGAGGATTCGCTTTCCTGCATACTCGATAATGATGGTAGCATTTCTAATCTGTTGAATCTTCATAATAATCTTAATATTTTAATTTGAATAATAATCTTAATGTTTTAATCTTAAATTCGTGTGCAAAGGTAGCCTTAAAAGTTTAATGTATCTATACCATTTCGTCTTCATATTATGCTATTTTGATAAATTGCCGGATTCAATGGTCAGAAGGTGATGCTTGCAACGATTGAGGCGGGCGTTGTGAGCCTCTGGTGACCTTCATCAGATGAACCCCACCAACTTTCCGATTTTAAACTATCATTTACTGCCAATTAAAAACAGAAGTTAAAACCGATAATTCTTGTTAAACAAATCAGCTTTTTACTACTTATGTTTATACTTTTGCACCCAAATTTATAATCAAAAAGGGATATTTAATGTTCTAATAAGGATAATACAAAGGATAATACTTTAATTTAAAGGGATAATTCCTTAATTAAAAAAGGATAATATTTTAATTTAATAAGAGAAGTTATATGAGAGAAAATTCGGAAAGTTCAGTAGCCTGCCATCATCGAGTAGGCTTCCTGGGATTGCTCATCACTCTGGGCATTGTGTTTGGAGATATAGGTACATCCCCACTCTACGTGATGAAGGCCATTCTGCACACGGGCGAAGCCATCAACGAGAGCACCATCCTGGGTGCATTGTCGTGCATCATCTGGACACTCACCCTGCAGACCACCATCAAATACGTATGTGTGGCGCTGCGTGCCGACAACAATGGAGAAGGAGGCATTCTCGCCCTCTACGCCCTGTTGCGCAAGATGAAGAGAAAGTGGATTTACTTACTGGCCATCATCGGTGCCAGCACCCTGCTGGCAGATGGAATCATCACCCCTGCCATCACGGTTACCACAGCCATCGAAGGACTCGAAAGCATCAGTCCCCACCTGCCAGTCATCCCCATCACACTGGGCATCATCACCATCATCTTCTTTGTGCAACGCTTTGGCACAGAGAGTATTGGCAAGTCGTTCGGAGTATTCATGCTGATATGGTTCCTGCTGCTGGGTGTAACGGGAGCTTTCAGCATCACCTCTTATCCATTGATTCTGAAGGCCTTCAACCCCTACTATGCTGCCATGCTGCTGGCAAAATCGCCAGAGTGGTTCCTGATTCTGGGTGCCGTGTTCCTCTGTACCACCGGTGCTGAGGCACTTTACTCCGACCTGGGTCACTGCGGCAGAAAGAACATCACCATCAGCTGGCTTTTCGTAAAGGCCATGCTCATCCTCAACTATCTGGGGCAGGGAGCATGGGTGCTGAACCATATCCAGACTGCCTCCTCCGTGAATCCGTTCTTTTCCATCATGCCCCAGAGCATGCTGATTTTTGCCATCATCATGGCCACGGGTGCGGCAATCGTTGCCAGTCAGGCTCTTATCAGTGGCACCTTCTCCATATTGAGCGAAGCCATGAACCTGCACTTCTGGCCACGCATGCGAATCAAGCATCCTACCCATGTAAAGGGACAGCTCTATATCCCGGTAATCAATCGCGCCATGTACATCGGTGTGGTTCTCATCATCCTGCTCTTCCGTGACTCCTCGCACATGGAGGCAGCCTACGGTCTCGCCATCACCATCACCATGCTGATGACCACCCTGCTGCTCGGTTTCTACCTGCGCACCAAGGGTGTGGCGCGCATCTTCATCCTGCTCTTTATGGGCGCATATTGCGTTATCGAGGGCATTTTCCTTTCCGCCAACCTGTCAAAATTCCTCGCAGGAGGATGGTGTACGATGCTTATTGGCGGAATCCTGTTCCTGATGATGTATGTATGGGTCCGCGCCATCAAGATCCGCCATCATTACATCAGTACCAAACCGCTGAATGAGTATTATCAGATTATCTCCGATATCAAGGCCGACGAGAGCATCCCCAAGTACGCATCCAATCTGGTTTATGTGAACCATGCCGAGAAGGAAGGTGCGGTGGATGACAAGCTGCTCTATTCCATCATCAACAAGCAGCCTAAGCGTGCTGACCATTACTGGCTTATCAATCTGGAATTTGCTGATACTCCTGACACGCTGGAGTACAGTTGCGAGACCCTGGTTCCCGACACCCTCTACAGTGTAACCATGCGCATAGGTTTCCGCATTGAGCCTAGGGTGAGCCTCTATCTGCGACAAGTGGTAGAAGACCTGGTGACCAGCAGGAAGGTGGATTTGAGAAGCACCTATCCTTCGCTCCGCAAAAACGGAATTCCAGGCGATTTCCGCTTCATCATCATCCACCGCGTATATTACCCGGAGAGTTCCGACAACCGTCAACAGAACCTGCTGATGACCATCTATGCCCTTATCGGCAAGATAGGCATTGACGAGCCTAAGGCTTTGGGTCTCGACACATCCATGGTGGTGGTAGAACGTGTTCCGCTCATCATCAACCATTGCAACAGAAGCATCAGGCGCATCATGCAGATTGTGGAAGAATAGGAAGATTTTTCTAAACAAAAAAACAGTCGGATGATTACTTTTCGAATTATTATTTGTATCTTTGCACCTGAATTGCGCAAAGCAAAGTTGAAAGATAATAAAAAAGATAATTGAATGGGAAATCAAATCACAACAATGGAGCGGGGAATGCAGCGACGCACAGAACTGCTCCTGGGAAAAGATAATCTTGAAAAAATTCAGGAAGCACGAGTCCTCATCTTCGGAATCGGAGGCGTGGGCTCATGGTGCGCAGAGGGACTGGTGCGCAGCGGCGTGCGCAACATCACCATCGTGGATAGCGACCGCGTATGCGTGACCAACTGCAACCGCCAGCTGATGGCAACAAGCCGCACCATCGGACAGGTAAAGGTAGATGCGCTGCGCGACCGCCTGCTTGAAATCAACCCTGAAGCCAACATCACGGCTTATCAGAAAATCTACCAGGCAGAAACTGCAGAAGAGTTCCACATGGAGGAATACGACTACATCATCGACGCCATCGACTCGCTGAAGGACAAGGCCGACCTGATTCTGCGTGCCACTGCCCTTCCGAAGGAAATCACCTTCGTATCTTCGATGGGAGCAGCCCTCCGCCGCGACCCTTTCATGGTGAGGAAGGCTGAGTTCTGGAAGGTTGATGGCGATCCGCTGGCAAGAGCCCTGCGCAAGAAATTTAAGAAGAACAAGACCTTCCCCCGCCGCAAATTCCAGTGCGTGTTCAGCGAGGAAAAGCCGATGCAGAACATGAGCGACCAGCGACTCGTAGAGGACGAATGGACATCTACGAAGCCGCAGATCAACGGTTCACTCTGCCACATCACCGCTACATTCGGAATGGCTATAGCAGGAATCGTTATCAATCACACCATCGAAAGATAATATATTGAAGAATATATTAAAGAAGTTATGATCAAGATACGCTGCGTGGTAGAACGGATTACCTACCAGAATCAGGAGAACGGATATTCCGTGATGAAAGTCAAGGTGAAGGGATATTCCGACCTGGTTACCCTGGTGGGAAACCTGCTGGATGTTCCAGTGGGAGCGGTACTGCTGTGCAATGGCGACTGGAAGATGGACAAGCGATACGGACAGCAGTTTGCCTGCGAAACCTGGGAAGAGGTAATGCCTGCCACCGTATATGGAATCGAGAAATACCTGGGCAGCGGACTGGTGAAAGGCATCGGTCCGAAGTTTGCACATCTGATAGTAGAGAGATTCGGAACGGAAACCATCGAGGTAATAGAAGATGACATCGAACGACTCTACGAGGTTGCCGGAATCGGCAAGAAACGCGTGGAGAAAATCCGAGACAGCTGGGAGAAGCAGAAGGACATCAAGAACGTGATGATCTTCCTGCAGCAGTATGGCGTGAGCACTGCTTACGCCGCCAAGATCTACCGACAGTATGGCAAGGAAAGCATCGACAACGTGAAGGAGAATCCCTACCGTCTTGCCGATGACATCTGGGGCATTGGATTCAAGACCGCCGACGGAATAGCCAGCAAGATGGGTTATGAGAAGAACGATCTGAGAAGATGCAAGAGCGGAATCAGCTACACCCTAAACGAACTCTCCAACGAAGGTCATGTTTATGCTGTAGAAGAACAACTTATAGAAGCCGCAAAGAAACTGCTCGAAGCCGATGAAGAACCTATCAGACAAGCCATAGCGGAAATGATCATATCAGAAAATCTCATCCGTGAGAACGAAGCCATCTATCTGCCACCCTTCTATCATTCTGAACGAGGAACGGCTAAGAAACTGCTGGAGTTGATGAAAGGTCAGGGTCCTACCCTCTTCAATATGCAGGCCGATATCCAGGCAATAGAAAAGGCTTCAGGCATCAGATACGACGAGGTGCAGATTGCCGCCATCGAGCAGGCAGTACGCTCTAAAGTGATGGTGCTGACGGGTGGTCCCGGAACAGGAAAGACCACGACGACGCAAGGTATCATTTCTGCTTACAAAACGGCAGGGATGAGGATTCTGCTGGCGGCTCCTACGGGCAGAGCTTCCAAGCGAATGAGCGAGGCCACGGGCATGGAAGCCAAGACCATCCACCGACTGCTGGAGTTTAATCCGCAGGACGGATACAAGCGCAACGAGGAGAACCCGCTGGAGGGTGATGCGCTGATCGTGGATGAGTGTTCGATGATAGACATAATTCTGATGTATAATCTGATGAAGGCGATTCCGGAGCACATGCGCCTGGTGCTGGTGGGCGACATTGACCAGCTGCCGAGTGTGGGAGCCGGAAACGTGCTGCGCGACATCATCGACTCAGAGAAAATTCCGGTCATCCGACTCACCCGCATCTTTCGACAGGCGCAGTCGAGCCGAATCATCATAAGTGCCCACGCCATCAACCAGGGATATTATCCGGACACGAGCAACGGCAAGCAGACCGATTTCTTCTTTATCAAGAATGAAGACCCGGAGCAAGTGGCTACGGAAATCGTGAATCTTGTAAAATATCGTCTGCCAAAAGCTTACAACCAGCCGCAGAGTAACATCCAGGTGCTTACCCCGATGCAAAGAAGCGTGGTAGGTGCAGCCAATCTGAACATGATGCTGCAGCAGGCACTCAACACATCCAACCTGGGAATCAGCCGTGGCGGAACCACCTACAAACTGGGCGACCGCGTAATGCAGATTAGAAATAATTACGACAAGAATGTATTCAATGGCGACATCGGAACCATAGAGAAAGTGAATATGGAAGACCGCACCATCTCCGTGAGTTTCGAGGACCATTCAGCTGAATACGAGGCAGCGGAGCTGGATGAGTTGACATTGGCCTACGCCACCACTATCCACAAGAGTCAGGGTTCGGAATATCCCATCGTGGTCATCCCTATCCTGATGACTCATTTTGTGATGCTTCAGCGCAACCTCATCTACACCGGAATCACGAGAGCCAAGAAAATCTGCGTGCTCATCGGTCAGCCCAAAGCCCTCGCCTATGCTGTAAGAAATCTGACTGTGAGCAACAGAAACACGAAATTGAAAGAACGGTTGCGTGGCGAGATTGAGGCGGCAACCAATTCTTCTCCACTCCACTTCAGTAAGCCGTATATTTTGCCTGAAGAGAATCAGCCAATGATGGCTGCAGAGCCGGACCCAAAATAAAATCCTGAATGGCAAAACATCTCTCGTATCATAATTTAAAGGAAAAATCTGATGAAACATATAAAGACTGCATTGATAGGATTCGGGTATCGGGGCAAACAATTGCTGCGGCTGTTACGCACGATTGAAAGCTATAAGATTGTCGGTATCGCCGACATCAACGGCTGCTGGGATTCGGAATCTCTGGGCGCTTCCTTCTATCAGGGCGAGGAAGCCTACAAGATGATGCTCGACGAGCAACAGCCCAATCTGGTTTTCATCACCACCCCCTGGCACCTCCACATCACCCACGCCACAGAATGCATACTGCGAAACTGCCATGTGGCTCTCGAAATCAAAGGCGGACTCTGCCAGGATGAATATGCCCCGCTACAGGAAATCGCCCAACAGAAAGGAGTAAAGGTTTTTCCGCTGGAGAACACCCTCTTCATGCGAGAAATCCTTGCTGTAAAAAGAATGGTGGATGAAGGAGCACTTGGAGAAATCATCTATATGAGAGGCGGTTACCGCCACGACCTGCGCAAGCTGCTGCTCGATGACAATGGGGTGCTGGGTGGACGAAAAGGTACGGAAAGCGTGTGGAGAAGCCGTTTCTACTCGCACCACAACGCCGACATCTATCCCACCCATGGACTCGGTCCGCTCTGCATGATTCTGGGCATCGGGAAAACAGACCATCTCGCCTGGCTCACTTCCTTCGCTACCAAGGCGGTGGGACTTCGCCAGCATATGTCAGAAGATGATACTACTCCCATCACCCTGGGCGACATCATCTCTACGCAGATTGAAACCCAGGGCGGAACGCTCATCTCACTCACTCATGACACGACCCTGCCTCGCCCAAGAAGCCTCGACTTTGAGGTACAGGGTTCGCTGGGCATCTGGGACGGCGTGAACCGACGCATCTACCTGGAGGAGATGAACTCGGAAACCTGGCAAGACGACCACGCCATCCTGGCTCTATACGAAAGCCGCGAATGGCAGCTCTGGGGCGAGAAAGCCCTGAAGCACGACAGCCATCACCAGGGGATGGACTACATCATGTTGAGATGCGTTGCCGCTGAACTGACAAAAAACGCAAGCGCAGATTCGGCGGGAAGCATCCGCTATCCTGCCACGCTAAGCGATCTGGCCCTCTGGACATCGGTAACCCTCCTGTCTGAAATTTCCATCAGGGAGCATCGCCGTGTGGCATTTGGTTATTCAAGCGATTTGCAATATAAAAAGAACAAGAATTTATAATACATATAGAATAAGAAACAGATATGATTACAGTTGATGGATTGACCGTAGAATTCGGCGGCACCACCCTATTCAAAGACATTTCCTTCCAGATCAACGAGAAGGACCGTATAGCCCTGATGGGAAAGAATGGCGCAGGAAAGAGCACATTGCTCAAGATCATCGCCGGTGTGAGAAATGCTACTCGTGGCACCGTTTCCGCTCCCAAGGATTGCGTCATTGCCTATCTGCCTCAGCATCTGATGACCGAAGACGGCAGAACCGTATTTGAGGAAACCTGTCAGGCGTTCGCCCATCTGCACGAAATGCAGGCTGAGATTGACCGCATCAACAACGAGCTCACCACCCGTACCGATTACGACAGCGATGATTACATGCAGCTCATTGAGAAAGTATCCTCTCTCTCAGAGAAATTCTACGCCATCGACATGACTCATTTCGAGGAAGATGTAGAGAAGACGCTGCTCGGTCTCGGTTTCGAGCGCTCTGATTTCAACCGCCCTACAAGCGAGTTTTCAGGAGGATGGAGAATGAGGATTGAGCTGGCAAAACTGCTCTTGAAATCGCCAGACGTACTGCTGCTCGATGAGCCTACCAACCATCTCGACATCGAATCCATCGGCTGGCTCGAAGACTTCATCATCAACAGTTCGAAAGCGGTAGTTGTCATCAGTCACGACCGAAAATTCGTTGACGACATTACAACAAGAACCATCGAAGTAACCATGGGCCGCATCTACGACTACAAAGCCACTTACAGCCAATATCTGGAACTGCGCAAGGAACGCCGCGAACAGCAGATGAAGAAATATGAGGAACAGCAGAAGATGATTGCCGAGACCAAGGACTTCATCGAGCGATTCAAGGGTACGTATTCGAAGACTTTCCAGGTGCAGAGCCGCGTGAAGATGCTCGAAAAGCTGGAACTGATCGAGGTGGACGAGGAGGATACCAGCCGACTGAGATTGAAGTTTCCTCCAAGTCCGAGAAGCGGAGCCTATCCGGTTCAGATGAGTGACGTGGCAATGGCATTTGATGACAAGCAGATATTCAGCGGCGTGAATCTTACCGTGGAGCGTGGCGACAAGATTGCCTTCGTGGGAAGAAACGGTGAGGGTAAATCTACGCTCGTAAAATGCATCATGGGTCAGCTTCAGAACGAGGGTAAGCTGGAATTAGGACACAATGTTCAGATTGGCTATTTTGCTCAGAATCAGGCTTCTCTGCTCGATGGCGAGCTTACGGTTTTCCAGACGATAGATGATGTTGCCAAGGGCGAAATCAGAAATAAGATTCGCGATTTGCTGGGTGCATTCATGTTTGGTGGCGAGGATTCTACCAAGAAGGTAAAGGTTTTGTCGGGTGGTGAAAGAACCCGTCTGGCTATCCTGAAGCTGCTGTTGGAGCCGGTGAATCTGCTGATTCTCGATGAGCCTACCAACCACCTGGATCTCAAGACGAAGGATGTACTGAAACAGGCGCTGCTGGATTTCGACGGCACGCTGATTGTAGTGAGTCACGACCGTGACTTCCTGGATGGTCTGGTCAGCAAGGTGTACGAATTCGGCCATGGTCGCGTCCGCGAGCATCTCTGCGGAATCTACGAGTTCCTGGAAACAAAGAAAATGGAAAGCCTTCAGGAATTGGAGAAGAAATAAAATCTCAAAAGGTATTTTACGAAAGAGGATGCTTCATTATTCATCGAATGAAGAAACGAAAAAGAGGGTGCGCCATAGACTTATGACACACCCTCTTTGTATTTTCAAATAATTTCTTTAAATTTATTTCTTTTTCTTCAATTCCAACTTCGGAATCTTGACTTTCTGACCTGGTTTCAACAGGGAAGTACCATTCAGAGCTTCTACGTAACATTCCATTCCTGGACCTAAGTACTTTTGGCTGAGCGACTTGATGGTTTGTCCTTCTCTTGCCGTAACTACCTCGGAAACACCAATAATACGATAGGCTCCGGTTCGAACACGAGCATCCTGGTCGTATTTGCTGCTTGCCTGGGCAGCATGCTTTTCTGCCTGTTTTCTTGCATCTTCTTTCTTCTTAGCTTCTGCAAGTTTTTTAGTCTCCTGCTGTTTCTTTGCATCTGCAAGTTTCTTTGCCTCAACCTGTCTTTTCGCATCAGCCAATTTCTTTGCATCAGCGAGTTTCTTAGCTTCCAAATTCTTCTTTGCCTCAGCCGATTTTACATCAATTGATTGCTTATCAACCGTCGCATTCATATTCTGCTCGGCATTTTCGACTTTCTTGACAGCTTCACTTGCCTGTGCCATTCTTACACTATCCTCGATAGCCTTTTTGCGAAGAATTTCTTCCTGCGTTGAAGCAGACTTGGTTGGCGTCTTCTTCTCTGTCGCAATCTGCTGGTAATTATCCAACTGTAGAGCGAGATGATCACGCTGGGCAGCCATCTTTCCATAATTAAAAGCAAACCAACCAAAGCCTCCTATCATTGCCAGGAATACTACGCTCGCTGCAATAACCAGATAACGAGGCAAAACAACATGTCGCTTATCGGTTTCCTCATCTGAAGAAGGAGTTTCCTCATCTGAAGAAGCTTCCTCTGCAATAGGAGCTTCATCTGAAGGAACTTTCTCTGCAATAGGAGTTTCAGTAATAGAATTTTCTTCATCTGAAGGAACTTTCTCTGCAATAGGAGTTTCCTCTGTTAATGTCGATTCATTTTCTTCATCAGAAACAACAGACTCAACTTCATTCTGAGCTGGAGCTTCAGATTCCTTTGTTTCCAATTCAGAAGTTGCAGATTCAGATTCTTCCGGTTCAGATACTGCAGGTTTAAATACAGCAGGTTCTGATCCTTCCGGTTTCTTTTCTTCCGGTTCAGCAACATTTTCCTGAGACAATCTCTTCTCTCCTATCACAATTATTTCATCGCTAACAGGAGCATCGTTTTCTTCATCCAAAAAATCTATCACACCACTTGTTACAGGAGAATCCTGTTCAACGAAAGAATCTAAGGAAGAATTATCTGAATCAGAAACACACTCTAACGTAGAATCGAATACAGAACCGTCCTCTTCAGCATTTTCAAATTTTCTGTCGATTTCATCGAAATCCACACCATCATTCACCACGACGGTCTCAAACTGGGCGAAAGGCTTGTTCACAATCTCCTTCAGAATATTATCGGGCGTGAAGGAAATCTTGTCACGGCCCTCGATGATGATACGCTCGCCCGTGTTCACATCCACGCTTTCACGATCCTTCACCGCCATTACCTTGAAAGTACCAAGCCACTTCATCTTCACGAGCTTATCAGACTGAAGCCCCTCGTTGGCAACATCAAACATCTTTCTGATAAACAATTCGGCATCTTGCAGACTGATTCCCGACTTCTCTGCCAGGCGCTGCGCCAAGTCGCTTAAACTAATCTTACTCATAGTCTTCACCTCCATTCTTCAGTTTTTCCTTGACACTGGCCACAGGGCGGAAGCCGAGTACGAGCTTAGGCGGAACAAGCTGGCGCTTCTTGGTAGTAGGATTAACAACCACACGCTCCAAGCGCTTCTTTACCTCAAACGTACCAAAGTTGGGGATAGAGACAGCCGCACCATCCTCAAATTCAGCAATCATAGCATCTATCACCTTGCGCACCATCTTCTGGGTGTCGTCCTGTGAATAGCCAGTCTGCTGAGCAAGTTCTGCAATATACTCCTTGTTATTCATTCTGATGTCAAAATATTACCTCCCATATTACTTTACCACTTCTCCGTAGAGATCAAACTCCTCGCTCTGGGTAATCTTCACATTGTAGAAGCACCCCACGCGCAGACGCTTCTCTCCTGCCTTAATCAGCACTTCAGGATCCACCTCTGGCGAGCAGAATTCGGTTCTTCCGATATAGTAATCACCCTCCTTGCGGTCGATAATCACCTTCAGTATCTTGCCCACTTTCTCAGCCTCTACCTCTGCGCTGATTTCCTGCTGCAGAATCATCAGTTCGTCAAGGCGGCGCTGCTTCACCTCGGCAGGAACATCATCCTCGTAGTTATTGGCACTATAGGTACCCTCCTCCTCAGAATAAGCAAAGGCACCCATACGCTCAAAGCGCTGAGTACGAACGAATTCGAGCAATTCATGGAAATCTTCCTGAGTCTCGCCAGGGAAACCCACCATCAGAGTAGTACGGATATGAATGCCCGGCACACGCTCACGGATGGTCTTGAGCAGATCAATGGTTTCCTGCTTGCTCACGTGGCGATGCATTCTGTTGAGCATATTGTCGCTGATATGCTGCAGGGCGATGTCAAGATACTTACATACGTTTGGCTTCTCGCGCATCACATCGAGCAAATCGAGCGGGAACTGGTTAGGATAAGCATAGTGCAGACGGATCCACTTCACACCCGGAATATCCGCCATGCGGCTGATGAGTTCGGTGATGTGATGCTTACCGTCCAGGTCCACGCCGTAGTAGGTGAGCTCCTGGGCGATGATCTGGAATTCCTTCACACCATCGGCTACCAGTTGGCGTACCTCGTCGAGGATTTCATCCATCGGACGGGAAACGTGCTTGCCGGTGATGATAGGAATGGCGCAATACGCACAGCGGCGGTTGCAACCTTCAGAAATCTTGATATAGGCATAATGATGAGGAGTAGTGAGATGGCGGGTTCCACTGCAAGCAGGCACATCAGCCTTGCCCAGTTCCTTGAGCAACTCCTTATAATTAAACTTACCATAAAACTTATCCACCTCGGGCATCTCTGCCTCCAGTTCCTTCTGGTAGCGCTGTGAAAGACAACCCATCACATAGAGTTTGCGGAGTCGTCCCTCTTCCTTAGCCTGGATGAACTCCAGAATGGTATCGATACTCTCCTGCTTGGCATCCTCGATAAAGCCGCAAGTATTGATGACGGCTATTTCACCCTGTGGGCGTTTCGGGTCATGAACGCAGTGGTAGCCATTGTCCTCGAAAAGCTTCATCAAGGTCTCGCTGTCTACCAGATTCTTGGAGCAACCCATGGTTACTATATCTATCTGATTTTTCTTCATTCTTATCCTACTTATCCTATAATAATCTTAATCTAATTCTTTTCTCGACTATTTTACATCGAGCTTCATCTAATCCTTTTCTTAAAGTCTATAAGCACCTGTATTCTAGTGTTTAAAGAGGGAGTCAACAAATTCAGATTTATTGAAGAGCTGGAGATCCTCCATACCCTCGCCCAATCCGATATACTTCACTGGCACCTTGAGCTGGTCGGAGATACCGATTACCACGCCACCCTTAGCCGTACCATCGAGCTTGGTGATGGCGAGCGAAGAGATATTGGTAACGGCAGCAAACTGCTTAGCCTGCTCAAAAGCGTTCTGTCCGGTACTTCCATCCAGAACGAGCATCACCTCATCCGGAGCCTCAGGCATGACCTTCTTCATCACCTCCTTGATCTTCTTCAACTCATTCATCAGGTTCACCTTATTATGAAGGCGTCCGGCAGTATCAATCAGCACCACGTCGGCACCGTTCGCCTTGGCGCTCTGCAGGGTATCGAAGGCCACGCTGGCAGGGTCAGAACCCATCTGCTGCTTCACCACTGGCACCCCTACTCGCTCGCCCCAAATGCAGATCTGTTCCACGGCAGCGGCACGGAAGGTATCGGCAGCACCGAGATACACCTTCTTGCCAGCCTTCTTAAACTGATAGGCGAGCTTTCCTATGGTGGTAGTCTTGCCCACACCATTCACACCCACTACCAGAATCACGTATGGCTTATGATCGGAAGGCAAATCCCAGTTTTCATTGTCATCGGTATGATTTTCCTCTAGGAGGCTTGCAATCTCTTCTCTCAGGATTCTGTTGAGTTCTGAGGTAGAAACATACTTATCTCTTGCCACGCGTTCTTCGATACGTCGGATGATCTTCACGGTAGTCTCCACACCTACATCGGATGTGATGAGCACCTCCTCCAAATCATCAAGCACGTCATCATCTACGGTTGACTTACCAGCCACCGCACGCGCCAATTTTCCAAACACGCTCTCCTTGGTCTTTTCGAGGCCTTTATCGAGAGTTTCCTTTTTTTTGTTGCTAAATAATCCGAATAATCCCATATTTATAGCTATATTTTTTTGCAAAGATACGAAAATATTTGAAACTAGGAGCGTTTTTCCTAAAAAATATTGTTAACTTAGCAAAAGAATGTATAAATAATCGCTTCCTTATGGAAATATATCAAGTTATTTTTATACCTTTGTATGTTAGAAACACCTCCGAGCTCCTATACTCGGACGAGGAGGACAAGACATTAAACATTTAAACAACAGATCATGAAAAAGATATTTATCTCAATACTCGTGCTGATTTCTGCTCTCACCATGCAGGCACAGAATGTGCTTACCCCTGAGCAGCAGTTGGAAAAGGCGCAAAAAGAGTTAGAAGAAGCCCAAAAGGCACTGGAAGCAGCCAAGGCTCAGGCAGAAGCAGCTAAGGTGAAGGCGGAAGCTGAAAAAATAAAGGCGGAAGCTGAGAAAACGAAAGCGGAAGCTGCGAGATTGAAGGCAGAAGCTGAAAGAATGAAGCAGGAGGCAGAAAAGCTGCAGAAGAATGCAGAGAATTCGGTGCCTGCTACCAAGACTTCTGTACCAGCTACAGAAATGGTGCCTGCGATGAAGATCCAGGATAATGCCACCAAGAAGCAGAATACTACCGGAACTTCTGAAGGTGCGGGTTGGGTCGTACCAACCGTGACAGAGGAGATAGAAGAGAAAAAGGTGGAAAAGACTGCCGAGGGTGTGGTGCTCAAGGAAGATCCGAAATACCTGGCGGGAGCCATCCAGCTTAATGCCGAGGGAAAAGTGGAATTTGTTCTCGACACCCAGGCAAACGGAAAGAGTGCAGACGAAATCTACAACATCGTTTTCCAGTATATGAGCAAGCTCATCAAGAATGAGCAGAACATCAACAGCCGCATCCCCCTGGTGAACAGAAACAATAAGAACGAGCAGATCATCGCCTGTATCATGGACGAATGGTTTGTCTTCAATCAGTCGTTCATCTCTCTCGACCGCTCTGAGACCAAGTACCAGCTGGTGGCAACCATCAGCGACAACCATCTCCACCTCTCTATGACCCGAATCGTATTCAACTACGAGGAAGGCAGAAGCACCGGTTTCAAGGAGCCTGCAGAGAAAGTGATTACCGACAAATATGCCCTGACTAAGAAGAAAAACGACTTGGCCAAGATCTACGGCAAGTTCCGACGCGGAACCATCGACCGCAAGAACCAGATCTTCAATGATCTGACCAAACTTGTTCGAAAATAAAAATCATCTCATAAAATATGGATCAGACAAAAGATAACAACACAACAAACATCCCACAGAGCGAGGAAACCGTAAAGGCGCAGCCACAGAGCCAGAGCCATGAGGCGTCTCAGACGCAGCCACAGACCAGCTATGCCGTGCGCCCAAATCGTCGCCACCACAGAAGATTGGAGTATGCAGACAAGAGCAATATGCTCGTTGCCAGAAACTGGCTCAACATCGGATTCATGCTCTTCGCCATCGTAGGCGTCATCCTCTGGACACAGATGGACGACCGCACGATTGCCAATGTACTGCTGATCATCGGCGTAGTCTTGAAAATTGCCGAGGTTTGCATCCGACTATTCAAAAAATAAGAAAGGTTTGCATCCGACCATTCAAAATAGGCTTGCATCCGCTTATTCAATAAATAAGAAATGAAGAAAATATTATTCTCTACAATCCTAGCTTGTGCTGCAACTCTACCAGTTGCGGCACAACGCGATTTTACGGATTTCAACAATAACGAAGACTCACAGTTCCGCCCACAGACCGGCAACCGCATCAACACCGACTCGCTGGGCACTGACAAGGAGATTCCGAAGGGCATCAGGGTATGGACTGTGGATGAGAGATTTGGAGATACCCGGGCTGCCGTGGTGGACACCATGCAGGCAATGTACCAGAACACAACCTTCACGGAAGGACTGCGCGGAGAGTACAACACCCTGGGTAACATGGGTACCGCCCGCATCAACCGCATCTTCATCGATCGACGCAACACGCAGGGCAACTTCATCTTCACCGAGCCATACGACAACATCGTTACCCCGGTGAGTGACTTCCACTTCACCAACATCTACTCGCCTATCACCAACATCACGCTGAATAGCTGCGGTGACAGAACCAACGGTGAGGATGACTTCAAGGCAATCTTTGCGGTGAATGCCAACAAGCAGCTGGGTGGCGGATTCCGATTCGACTACAAATACGGTCGCGGCTACTACGATGCACAGAGCACGGCGCACTTCAAATATACGATGTGGACTTCTTATCTGGGCGACCGCTACCAGGCGCACTTCCTCTTCAGCACCAATCACCAGAAGGTGACGGAGAACGGAGGTATCTCCAATGATGACTACATCAAGCATCCGGAGCTCTTCACCGAGAGTTTCGCCACCAACGAAATTCCTACCGTGCTGCAGCAGAACTGGAATCGCAACGACAACCAACACATCTTCTTCACCCATCGCTACAACGTGGGCTTCAGCCGCAAGGTGAAGATGACCGAGGAAGAAATCAAGGCCAAGAAATTCGCCATGGAGTCAGCAAAGGACAATGCAGCCGAGGAAGCCAAGGAGGAGGCAAGAAAGAAAGCAAGGGAACAAGGCAGGGAGTTTGACGAAAAGGCTTTCGACAAAAACCAGAAGAAGCAGTTCTCAGGTCGCCCTACAGATGCAAAGATTGCCGGCGATGAACCTGCCAAGAACAACAAGGCAATAGTTGCAAACAAGGCAGCCCAGGACTTCAAGAGCGACAGCACTCGAATTGCAGTAAACAGCAAGGCAATGGCAGACAGTCTGCTCTCCGTAGAGAAGAAGAAAGCGCAGGACTCACTCTTCTACAAGACAGAATATGTTCCGGTAACCAGCTTCATCCACACCGTGCAGTTTGATAACTACAAGCGTATCTATCAGGCTTACCAGACTCCACAGGACTACTATCTCAAGGAGTACTACAATGCCGGCAAGTTTACAGGCGATTCTATCTACGATCAGACCCGTCACTGGCGCATCAAGAACACCGTGGCAATGGGAACGCTCGAGGGATTCAGCAAGTGGGCAAAGGCTGGCCTGAAAGCTTTCGCCAGCTATGACCTCCGCCACTACGAACTGCCGAATACCGAAGGCGGATTAGAGAAGTTCAATGAGCATGTTCTGAGCGTAGGCGGTCAGCTGAGTAAGACTCAGGGCAAGACCCTTCACTATAATGTCGTGGGCGAGGTAGGACTCACCGGAGTGGATGCCGGTACCTTTGCAATCGACGGAAGCGCAGACATCAACCTGCCATTCCTGGGTGACACCGTACAGGTTAGAGGCGATGCATTCATACATCACGAAACGCCATCGTTCTACTATCGCAAGTATCACGCCCGACATCTCTGGTGGGATGATGATCTGAGCAAGATTATCCATACCCGCATCATGGGAACTCTGAGATTCGGCAAGACTAACACCACGCTGCGTGTGGCTGTGGATGAAATCAAGAACTATACTTATTTCTCACAGCAATATACGATTACAGAAAATGGTCTGCACACAGGCGTGACAGTGACACCAATGCAGAGCGGCGACGCCATCAATCTGATTACAGCGCAGCTGCAACAGGACTTCAAGTTCGGTATTTTCAACTGGCAGAATATGATTACCTACCAGCATACCAGCAGCAAGAGTACCCTGCCAGTGCCAGACCTCAACGTATATACCAACCTCTTCATCAAGTTCAAGGTGGTAAAAGTACTGAATATCGAGCTGGGTGCCGACGCCAGATACTTCACCAGCTACGAGGCTCCGGATTATTCTCCTTACATCGGTCAATATACCGTACAGGGCAACGGCGAGAAGAACGTGAAGGTGGGCAACTACCCTATCGTCAATGCCTACGCCAATGTTCACATCAAGCACACCCGCTTCTTCGTGATGATGAGCCATCTAAATGCAGGACAAGGCGACAAGAACTACTTCTTCACCCCTCACTATCCGATGAACCAGCGAGTTTTCAGAATGGGTGTAAGCTGGAACTTCTTCAACTAGGAAGCGAATCTTTTCCACAAGAGATTCTTCTGAAACAAAATAGAAGCGAATCTTTTCTTAATGAATAACAACAAGGAGCGAGGTTCCCCCAAAACCTCGCTCCTTATAATTTAAAAGCAACAATATGATGATAAAGACAAATTCTATCAAGGCATGGTTTCTCGCCGCCCGCCCCGTCACCCTTTCGGCAGCGGCAGTACCGGTGATGCTGGGAGTAGCCCTGGCATACAAGGATTCAAGTGCCAACTGCCAATGGGTTCCTGCCCTGCTCTGTCTGCTCTTTGCTTGGATAATGCAGATAGACTCCAACCTGGTAAACGACTTCTTCGACTTCAAGCATGGCAACGACGATGAAACCAGATTAGGTCCAAAGAGAGCCTGCGCCGAAGGCTGGATCACCATGAAAGCCATGAAATGGGGCATCATCATCACTACCCTTCTGGGCTGTATCATCGGTTTACCCCTCGCCTTTTACGGCGGAAAGGAAATGATCATCGTGGGTATCTGCTGCGTCCTCTTCTGTTTCCTCTACACCACCAAGCTGAGCTATCTGGGATTGGGCGACCTGCTGGTACTTCTCTTTTTCGGCATCGTGCCGGTCTGCTGCACCTACTACCTGGTCATGCCGGAAGGAATGCAGGGAGTATCAACGGAAGCCATACTTACTTCCATCGCCTGCGGACTGGTAGTAGATACGCTGCTCATTCTGAACAACTATCGCGACTATGACAACGACATCAAGGCGGGCAAGAAGACGCTGATCGTTCACATCGGCAAGAAAAACGGCGAGCGTCTCTACTGCGCACTGGGCAACATCGGTATCCTCATTATGATTGGAATCAACATCTATGGTGCACTTGCCTACGATGCAGATACTAAGTTTTTGCCTTTCGCCGCCACATATCTCGTGGTGCACAACCGAACATTCGCCAAGATGAGGAAGATAGGAGAAGGCAGAATGCTGAACAAGGTACTGGGCTACACGGCTCTCAACATCTTTACCTTTGGTATGATCTCTACCTTCATCATCCTTGGAATGATGTGGTAATCCCAGAGATACCCGCCCCCTCTGGAATGGCATGAGAAGATTCTAGAATGAGAAGATAACATTCAGGAATAATAATTATATAATGTACGCGCGTACATTATATATATAAAAGAAGAAAAAGTATGAAGCAACAAGTAAATCTCGAAATCATGCAGTTTGTGGAAACACAGATTCTGCCCAAATATACAGAATTTGGCGAGAGCCACGGATTGCGCCACGTAACCCGTGTCATCAAAAACGCCCTGAAACTCGTACCTGTAACAGGTGCCGACATCGACATGGTTTATATCGTTGCCGCCTACCACGACCTGGGAATGAGCGGTCCGCGCGCTATCCACCACCTCACCAGTGGCAAAATCCTCCAGGCTGATGCCAGACTGAAGCGCTGGTTCACTCCCGAGCAGATTAAAATCATGAAAGAAGCCGTGGAGGATCACCGCGCCTCCTCCAGTCGCCAGCCACGAAGCATCTATGGCAAGATTGTTGCCGAAGCCGACCGCGACATCGATGTTCACGAAATCTTTCTTCGTGCTATCGAATACGGAGAGGAGAACTATCCCGGAAAAGGAAAGGAAGAGCAATGGCAGCGGTTCGCCGACCACATGGACGAGAAATATTCCCGCAACGGCTACATCAAGCTCTGGATTCCCAACTCACCCAATGAGAAGGCTCTGAAAGAGCTGCGGAATATCATTGAAGACAAGACAGAACTCAGGAAATATTTCGAAGAAATATACGAAGAGCTCAGGAAAAAGAAGTCTTGACCCTTGAGAGAAACAAGGAAAAGGGAGTTCTGACTTTTGATAAAGAAGATTTTTCGAAAAAATCAGCAGAAAGATTTGGTAGTTTCAAAAGATTGCATTATCTTTGCAGTATAGAAAACCCAAAGACTTCTATCAATAGATGATAGCCTATGCTATGTCTATTCGACAAAGATATAAGGGTCGTGTCGGTTCGATCGGGATACTCATCAAATTACACTTATGAAACCGAGAAGACTTCTCTTGCCTATGGCGGGCCACATAAACTGACATGTCAACTAAGCTGCAAAGCCGGTGGATTACAAAAGCGGAGAGCTCTCAAATGTTTATGACATTCGGAGTTTCATCACATCATCGAGCGACCCTTTCCTACAGGAGGCAGATTTCCAATAATTGGTAAATCTGCCTCCTTTTTTGTTGACAAAGTCAGCTTACCCCCTATAATTCCTCCCAAAAACAAGAAAAATCAAGAAAATATGCATATTTCTTGAAAAAAGTTGCAGAAAAATTTGGTGGAACAAAAAAAATGTAGTATCTTTGCACCCGCATTTGAGAACGATGCTTGTTGATTTGGCAACAATATCCGATTGGAAGGTTGGGTGAGTGGCTGAAACCACCAGTTTGCTAAACTGACGTGCGGGATTACCGTACCGGGGGTTCGAATCCCCCACCTTCCGCAAGCGGAGTTCAAGATTGCATTGTTGGTCGATTCATCTAATGGTTAGGATACAAGATTCTCAATCTTGGCATAGGGGTTCGATTCCCCTATCGACTACATGTGTTTTTCATGGTATTAGATTAATAAGTCTCTATAAGTCGGGAGACCAATAGAGATTTTTTTTGAATGGTCGATTCATCTAATGGTTAGGATACAAGATTCTCAATCTTGGCATAGGGGTTCGATTCCCCTATCGACTACATGTGTTTTTCATGGTATTAGATTAATAAGTCTCTATAAGTCGGGAGACCAATAGAGATTTTTTTTGAATGGTCGATTCATCTAATGGTTAGGATACAAGATTCTCAATCTTGGCATAGGGGTTCGATTCCCCTATCGACTACTAAGTGTTTTTCATGTATTGGTTATTGTTAGTAAGCTTGCAATTAGTCGAAGAGACTACTGCAAGTTATTTTTTTATCCCTACGCAGGTAATGCTATCGCCATTGTGGATAAATGACAATTACCCATCATAAAAGCAAAAAAGTAAAGGAAAAATTTGGTGGAACCAAAAAAAAGTTGTACCTTTGCAATCGCATTTGAGAACGATGCTTGATGATTCAGAAATGAATCCAACAGGAAGGTTGGGTGAGTGGCTGAAACCACCAGTTTGCTAAACTGACGTGCGGGTTACCGTACCGGGGGTTCGAATCCCCCACCTTCCGCAAACATGTTTCAAGAGTGTACCGTTGGTCGATTCATCTAATGGTTAGGATACAAGATTCTCAATCTTGGCATAGGGGTTCGATTCCCCTATCGACTACATTCCCCCCTTTTTACCGTATCTTTGCAAGCATGAAAAAGATATTGACTCTCCATATACTTCTCGCCCTCGCTGCCCTGCCCTCACGGGCGCAGAGACACGAGATATACAGTCAGCGCATCGCTACCCTACAGGTGGTGGCGGGCACCGACTGGCAAGCCCTTCCCATCACTTTACTGAACGGGCAACCCATCCACATCGACTTCGATGACATGACCCACGATTATCATCGATACACCTACAGGATAGAACATTGCGATGCCGACTGGAAGGTTTCTCAGGGACTCTTCGAGACCGACTATCTGAAGGGATGGACCCACGAGCAAACCATCGACAACATCGAGCAATCGCTCAACACCAACCATCTTTATACCCACTATCGCCTCACAATTCCCAACGAGAACTGCCACATCACCATGAGCGGAAACTACAAGCTCACCATCTACGATGACAACGCAGAGACGAACAACCAAGAGGATGAAGCTAACGATAAAGACGGCAGAAAGATACTCACCGCCTGCTTTATGGTAGTAGAGCCACAGGTGCAGGTTGCCATCGGATATTCTTCGAATACGGACATCGACATCAATAAGCAGCATCAGCAGGTAAGCATGAATGTGAACTACGGAAGCCTAAGAGTAACCAATCCCTCACAACAGATTAAAACCGTGGTGCTGCAGAACGGACGTTGGAATCAGGCAGTATGGAATGCCAAACCTGATTATATCAGCGCAGATGGACTGCAATGGCAACACAACCGCCATCTGATATTCGATGCAGGAAATGAATACCGAAAATTCGAACTGCTCGACATGGATCATCCTACGATGGGAATAGACGAGACAAAATGGGATGGAGAAGAATACCAGATCTATGTAATGCCCGATACCCCTCGCCCCAACTACGTACACGATGAGAGCGCCAAAGGCTCCTTCTACGTGCGCAACAGCGATAACGAGGACAATAATTTCACCTGCGAGTATGCGCCGGTACATTTCCGGCTACAGACCAATCGCCAGCCAGGTGACGTATATCTGAATGCAGACTGGACCTACGACCGCTTTTTGCCTACCTATCGGATGGAATACAACGAAGCCGACCACAGCTATCATGCCACCGTGCTGCTCAAGCAAGGTTATTACAGCTACCAGTATCTGGTGCTCAAAAGCGACGGCAGTACGCAACCCGTGAGTACGGAGGGTAACTTCTTCCAGACGACCAACCGCTATGATGCCCTCATCTATTATCGAGGCACAGGAGATAGAACCGACAGACTGGTAGGCTGGAAAAGCAGCCAATAAAAAAACGTCCTGAAAGTGCAAAAGCATCACCATACATTATGCTTTTGCCCTCTCAGGGCGTTTTAACTAACTAATACTATCTCTTTTACTCCAATCCGAACAAAGCCTTCAAGCCTCCATCTACACCAGAGAAGCCCATGAAGGCAAGACTGAGGAGAGCGGCTGTAACCATGACGATGGCTACGCCCTGCATACCCTTAGGAATGCGAACCAAAGTCTGCTGCTCACGAATGCCTGCAAAGACAATGAGAGCCAGGGCAAAGCCGAGAGCCGTAGAGAAGGCATAAACCACACTCTCCAGGAGATTGTAGTCCTTCTGGATAACCAGGATGGCTACACCCAGCACAGCACAGTTGGTAGTAATTAAAGGCAGGAAGATGCCGAGTGCCTGATAAAGCGCAGGCGAAACCTTCTTGAGAATAATCTCTACCATCTGAACCAAGGCGGCAATCACGAGGATGAACGCCAGGGTCTGGAGATATTGCAATCCGAATGGATCGAGTACATACTTCTGAACACACCATGTAATGATGGTTGCCAAGGTCAAGACAAAGGCGATGGCACCACCCATACCGATGGCTGTATCAACTTTCTTC
>ENA-ORRX01000202-ORRX01000202.1-human-gut-metagenome-genome-assembly--contig:-NODE-202-length-23464-cov-5.73113_pt1 | contig 23464 bp, 17 predicted proteins | sample MGYA00242186_ERZ509153 | MGnify/ENA primary metagenome ERZ509153 (study PRJEB26280, sample SAMEA2338643) | human gut metagenome | biome: human gut; feature: human-associated habitat; material: faeces... | reverse complement strand
GACAAAACAAAAGTGTGCTTTTGTTTTTATTGCCGAGCCGCAGCCTATCTTTCTTTATTCAAGTTTCGGATTTAACAAGGGCGTAGCCAGTATGTATCATTTTGTGCCTTAGCACAAATTGAGTAATGTATGTAAATAAGTATGTTAAATTGTATGTTATGTATGTTCTCGCGCTAAGCGACTATAAGCAAAGATAGTGCAAGGCATGCTGCTGCCGCGGGTTACAAACCCGCCCCCCAATTAGGCAGATATAAATCGCTCAATCATACAGAGAACTGCCTTTTGAAAAAAAAGTTGCATTTTTTTGTCAAAACATTTGGTGGTTATAAAAAAAGTGCATACCTTTGCACCGCAAATCAGAACAATACGCTCTGATAATTGCGGATGTTCCATGGTGTAATGGCAGCACTAGAGTTTTTGGTTCTCTCAGTCCCCGTTCGAATCGGAGTGGAACAACATCCCCTTCCCCGAACCCTGCGTCTCTCCCCATTTTACGCAGGGTTCTTTTATTTAAGCAGTGTCTATATGACACTGCTTTTTTTGTTTAGAAGCGGGGGAGGAAGGGCATAATAAAAGGCGTTTGTTGATAGCTAACTATCAGCAAACGCCTTTTACTATATATTCGTTTCTACTTATTATTTCAAATAATCGTCAAAGTAGCGCGTAATGCGTTCGTGTAGGTGGACCATGTCGTGGCCCATCATGTTGTGGCCATCGCCAGGGTAAACGAAGTAGTCGGGCTGCGTGCCAGCGTCCTCACAAGCACGGAGGAACGACAAGCTGTGTTGCATCACGCAAGTGGGGTCGTTATAGCCCACGATGATTTGCAAACGGCCTTTCAGATTTTTGGCCTTGTTGAGCAACGATGAAGAAGCGTAGCCTTCAGGGTTTTCCTGAGGGGTGTCCATATAACGCTCGCCATACATCACTTCGTAGTATTTCCAGTCGATAACAGGGCCACCTGCTACGCCCACCTTAAATACGTCAGGATAAGAACACATCAAGTTCGTCGTCATAAAGCCACCAAACGACCAACCGTGTACGCCAATGCGGTCGGCATCAACGTAAGGAAGCGATTTAAGATACTTCACGCCTTCCAGTTGATCCTGCATCTCGATGTCGCCCAAGTGGCGGTGTGTGCAGCTCTCAAACTCAAATCCACGGTTCTCAGAGCCTCGATTGTCTACGACGAATACTACGTAGCCGCGTTGCGCCATATACACCTCCCAGGGGCGCGTAAGGTAGTTCCACGCAGCCTCTACGTTGTGGGCATGCGGACCACCATAAACGTAGACCACTGTAGGGTACTTCTTATTCGGGTCGAAGTTAACAGGCTTTACTAAGCGGTAGTAAAGGTCGGTCTTTCCGTCAGCTGCCTTTATGCTGCCACTCGTAATCTCAGGCACGTTATAAGCCGTCCAAGGATTGCCGTCGGTGTGTAGTTTCGTTACGGCAGGCTTCGTAGTAGCCACGAGATCGTATTGACGGAAAGTCTTCGGTGACGACCAGCGGTCCATGAGGTAAAGGCCATTGGCCGACAAAGTAGCGTAGTGTGTACCCTCTCCATTGTCGAGTAGGGTGATTTTGCCCGAAGCTACGTTTACGCTAAAGTTGCTGTACTGAATGGGGTTGTTCTGATTGCTTTGGTAAACAATGCTCTTGGCCTTGGTGTTAAAGCCCAGTACATTGATAACCTCATACTTACCCTTCGTCAATTGTTTGAGCTGACGGCCGCTTACGTCGAAGAGGTAGAGGTGGTTGTAGCCATCGCGGCGTGTCTGCATCACAAACTTTGTAGCGTCCCAGGGTAAGAACTGAATAGGGTTGCAAGGCTCTACGTAGCGGCTATTCGTCTCGGTGTAGAGTACCGCCTTGCGTCGGCCCGTTGCAGCGTCATAACTAACGAGCTCGGCCTTGTCTTGCGTGCGGGGCAACTCAAACATATAGATTGTCTTCTCGTCAGGACTCCACGCGATGTTGGTAAAGTAGCGGTCGGTAGGGTCGCCTGCTTGTAAGTAAACGGTCTTTTCGGTCGTAGGGTTATATACGCCCACCGTCACCTTGTGACTGGTCATGCCCGCCATGGGGTACTTCTCAGGAGCTAATTGAGCAACGCGGTGGTTGATGTCGATTAAAGGATAGTCTGTCACCATTGATTGGTCCATGCGGTAGAAGGCCAACAAGGAGCCTTTGGGGCTCCAGAATGTGCCCTTATGAATGCCAAACTCATCGCGGTGAACTGAGAGGCCATACTGCAACTCGCGTGTGCCGTCAGTGCTGACTTGGTGATTTTTGCCGTCAGCGGTGCGCACGTAGAGGTTCCAGTTCTTTACGTAAGCCTCGGCCTTTGAGGCAAAACAGAGGTCAGAGGCCGACTCACCAGCGGTGCGTTCAGCGGTCCAAACGGCCTTCTTTGCGTTCCAATCGTAAAGTACGCGGAGCTTCTGTGTACTCAGTAGCACTTGCGTCTTGTTAGCGTAGGGGAACTCGGCGTAAAGCAAGTTATACACCTTGCCCACCTTTGCCGTATCAATAGCGGCATTCACCTCGTTAGTGGTGAAGAGTACTTTAGACTTTTCTTTTACGCTTTTCGCATTGGTGAGGGTGCTCACCTCGTCTACATCGAGTTTTAACAAGCGGTCGCCCCAAAAGGCTGTGCCATAATAGCGGGGCATAATGTTGGCATAGTTGTTGCCACCCCACATCAAGTCTTCAAGCGTAAAGCTCTTCTTGTTTTGTGCCATAGCGGTGGTGCCAAGTAGCAACGCAAGGGTTGCTGCGATTAAGTGTTTAATGTTCATTATATATTGTGTTTGATTTTTCTGGAGTTGAGGAGTTGATGGGGTAATGAGTTAATGGGTAAGTTTGTTTTTGGGACGCGTCCTATCTTGTGGGGAAACGCGTCCTCACTTGGGGGCGACGCGTCCCCGCGTCGGTATTGCTCAGTTGGGGCTCGATGCCCCAACTTGGCAATAAGAAAAGGGTCTTGTATTTGCTTGTTAAGGCATCGAGCCTTGCCAAGCAAATGCCGACGCGGGGACGCGTCGCCCCCAGGTGAGGATGCATTCCCTCAGGTGAGGATGCGTTCCCCCAGGTGAGGATGTGTAGCTATTAGAAATCAACTCACTTCGTCGTTCATTAAAAATAAAGTTCAAACCGCTTTTCACATAGTGTGTAAACTTGCGGTCTGAACTTATAAGTGGTACCTGGTCGGTAATAGCTTGTGCCACAATGATGCGGTCATTAGGGTCGCGGTGGTCAGAATATAGAGGCAAGGCCGCGTAGGTCTGTAAGTGCTTTTCGGTAACTTTATAACCTCATAGCCATCAAACTTTTTAAAAGTCTCTCGCAATTAGTCGCGCTTGCGTCCGCCACTAAATCCGCCTTTCTTCTTAAATCCGCCTTCGCGTTTTTTGAAGCCGTCCTTCTTAAATCCACCATTCTTGAAGCCGCCTTCACCCTTGCCGCCACGGAAGCCACCTTCGCGTTTGGGCTTGCGTGGAGCACGCGTTTGTTCAAACTCGCGGTGCTTGCTACGCAGAATGCGATATTTGGCTTCGGTCTCATCGTCGTCAAAGCGTGTCTCCTCTTCGTCGTTGATGCGCTTCTTAAACTCGTCGCGTTGGGTGCGGAAACGACGTTGGTCGCTCATGAGGCGGCGCTCCTCGTCGGTCTTTACCTTGCCGCCTTCCGCGCGAAATTCGCTGAGTTTACCGCTAAAGAGCTGATATTTGCGGAAGTCGCAGTCGAGCTTACCATTGAATATCTGCGTTTTGAGGCTGGGACGCAAACCAAGGTTTTCGAACAGCTCAGCCTTTGACGAGATAATCCAAGCCTCGCCCCCTTGGAACTCATTCTTCAACACCTTGCCAATGGCTTGGTAAAGGCCCAAGATGTCGGGCGGTGTTAAGCGTTCGCCGTAAGGAGGATTGGTCACCATGATAGCCTTCTCGCTGGGATTCTTAAACTTGCGGAAGTCCTGTGCTTCAACGGTTACAATGTCGGACACGCCAGCGCTGCGTACGTTCTTTAGGGCAATGTCGACAGTAGGCACGTTAATGTCGTAACCATAGATATGGTGTGTAAACTCACGTTCTTGTGAGTCGTCGTCATAGATTTCTTGCAAGAGGTTGGCATCGAAGTCTTTCCACTTCTCAAAGCCAAATGATTTGCGGAACACACCAGGGTAGATGTTGCGCGCCATTAAGGCAGCTTCTACCAAGAACGTACCCGAACCGCAGAAGGGGTCGATGAAGTCGCAGTCGCCCGTCCAGCCCGTCAACTTAATCAAGCCAGCGGCCAACACCTCGTTGATAGGAGCTTCGACCGTAGCCACGCGGTAACCGCGTAAGTGGAGCGAGTCGCCCGAAGAGTCGAGTGAGAGTGTGCAGTCAGCTTCGGCTATGTGGATATTGAGCTTTACGTCGGGGTTGGTAATGCGAATGTTAGGACGTTCGCCCGTCGTGTCGCGGAAGTAGTCAACGATAGCGTCCTTCACCTTATAGGCCACAAACTTAGAGTGGCGGAACTCTTCAGAGAACACCACCGAGTCAACGGCAAACGTTGTGTTAACGTCTAAGTACTGGCTCCAGTCAATGCTGCGCACAGCGGCATACACGTCGTCAGCACTCTTTGCCTTAAAGTGCTTAATGGGTTTGAGTACGCGAATGGCCGTGCGCAAGCAGAAGTTGGCACGATACATCATGGCCTTGTCGCCAGTGAACGACACCATGCGGCGTCCTATTTGTACGTTGTTTGCACCGAGTTCGGTGAGTTCTTGTGCCAATACCTCTTCCAGTCCTTGAAAGGTTTTGGCTATGAGTTCAAATTCTTGCATAATCAAGTTAATGTGCTAATATGCTAATGTGTCCATGGGCTAATGTGGCCTATGTATCGCGTGTTTCCTACACACGAGAAGTAGAAACTATATTATCGCGTGCTGGAAAGCACGCGTTACGTAGGGGCTACACTTTCTCTCCAGCGGACACGTCGTGTGTGACCCACTTATTGGCACCAATTACGGCCCCTTGTCCGATTGTGATGCGTCCTAAGACGGTGGCGTTAGAGTAAACGATCACACCGTCTTCGAGAATGGGGTGACGCGGGTTATTCTTAACTGGGTTGCCATGCTCGTCGAGCGGAAAACTCTTTGCGCCGAGCGTGACACCTTGGTAGAGCTTAACGTTACGACCAATGATACATGTGGCTCCGATTACCACACCCGTGCCGTGGTCGATGGTGAAGTATTCGCCAATCTGTGCCCCAGGGTGAATGTCGATGCCCGTTTCGCTGTGTGCCAATTCCGTAATGATACGCGGAATGAGCGGCACGTCCAATCGATACAATTCATGTGCGATGCGGTAACATGTCAAGGCGCGAATGGCGGGGTAGCAACTGATCACCTCACCATAATTCTGTGCTGCAGGATCGCCCAAGTAAGCCGCTTCAACGTCGGTAGCCAATGTGCGGCGCACCTGAGGCAGTAGGCTGATGAGAGAGGCCGCAATGGCCTCTGCCTTGGCGTGATAGTCAATGCCCATGCAGCGATTATCCTCTTCTTGTCTGCCAAAACAGAGTCCCGCCTGTATCTGTGCGGTGAGCAACGAGAAGAGGCGTTCCACTTCCATGCCGATGTGGTAACGCACGGTCACGGCATTCAGTGTGCTGCGTCCGTAGTACCCCGGAAAGAGCACAGCGCGACACAACCCAATAATCTCTTCCAATGCAGCAGAGGAGGGTAGTGGGTCGCCATGTCGGTGTTGATGAAAGAGTCCTTTCATTTTCGCCGTGTCCGATAGGTCGTCAACCGTTTGACGAAGTAGATGCGAGTATGTTTCGGGAGGATTCATTCAAGGTCGTTTTTATGTTGGCAAAGGTACGAAAAACTTTTCGATACGCATTATCCCTTGCTCCTTTATGATAACGCGTTTTGGTAGTCAGACCTTTCAAAAAGTGCGGTAATTGGTTATATATTCGGTATTACCACAAAACCTACCCCTTTATCACATGTTGTATAGCATAAAAACGTCAATTTTGCACTCGGTTTCAGCGCAAGACTGCGCATCGAATGCAATTAATAATAAAAAAATATACAACAAGCAATGACAAAGAAATTTACCTCAGTGCTACTGTTGCTCGTGAGCTGCGTAATGAGCGCTCTGGCACAACAAGTAGCAAGCACACCTACCACGTGGAGCGACCTTGAGTCGGGCAATCAGTACCTTGTCCTCGTTAAGTCTGACAAGACGAATAGCAATGGTAACTTTATGTATTTGTCTCCTAATGACAAGTATGCACATACTGATGCTGCTTCTGTTGGCTTGGACTTGATTGGCAGTAAACTTACTGACGATGACAAAAAGTATCTATGGATTGTAACAAAAGAAGGCAAAACCATTACTATTAAAAGCAAACTTAACAATACGGGTTTTAAAGTTAAGGATCGAAACGATGTGTTGAACATGAGTTCAACACTCACTACGTTTGATGTTGCTGAAGAAGATAATGCCATTACTCTTTCATATTATGGATCGTATTGGTATTGGGGTACAAAATATTATACCACCTACGTTACAAGCAAGGACGATTCAAACACGGGTAGCTTTAATACCTCAGAAAAACCTGGGAATAGCAAAGCCAAGTTTATCTTCTATGCAGTAGAGCAACCCACAAAGGTGACCTATAACTATATTGATAATCAAGAAAACAAGGTCCGTTATTCTTATTCATACGATGTGTATGAAGGACAGAACTATCCTGAAAGTTCAATCACCTCTGAGAGTTTACCCACTTATGTTTCATTGGGTCAAACGTATCAACCTACTGGCTTATTCCACAAGGCTACAAGCGAGACTACGTTCAATTTTGATTTGAATGTCAACTTGCCCTTCACTACCAGCACTGATGAGGCCCCTGTTTACTATTACTTGGTGAATGGTACGAATACACGCCATATGTTGTATAATAACAACTCATCTGTGGGGATTCGTGAAGATGCACAAGCAGAGCAATTAAATAATGTTCGTAATGATCTTTGGTTTGTAAAAGGTAATCCTTTTGATGGTTATCAATTTGCAAATGTTGCGACGGGCAATTTGCTTCACTGTTATTATGATCTATCCACTATCTTCGCAAGTCGTTCATATTTAGCTTTCAGTGGTTTAGCAGGTAATATTTCTGTTTGGGCACTTGAGAAGATTGATGATAAATCTTTTGCTATAAAAGGAGATGGCCATTATTGGAATTTGAGTGGCAGCCAAGTTAAGTTTACAAGTGATCTTACGAAAGATGACAATCACACTTTCCGCCTCATTCCCGCCACTATCACCATGCCGCTCAACTACTCAGAGGCTGACAACAAGACCTTTGCTACTACTTGCTTGCCTTATGCTGTTGAGGTAGCGGAAGGTCAAGACAACATCAAGGCTTACGCTGCTAAGTTGAATGAAGAAAAGACTGAACTTCAGATGAATGCCGTGACGGCCGTACCTGCTAATCAAGGTATTATCTTGAGTGGTGAAAGCGCAAGTGACAATCAGGTCGTACTGAACGTGATTGCTTCTGCCGATGCTATTGACAACGACCTCTTAGGTACTACCAGTGAGATCAGCACCGAAGGCATCTTATCCCTTGGCCGCGCCAATGGTACGGGCAGTGTAGGGTTCTTCCGTTCTACTAATGCGACGTTGAAGGCTAACCGCGCTTACCTCAAGGTAGACAACGAGACCATTCAGTCTCTCGCGATGAACTTTGGTGGCACAACAACGGGCATCACGAATGTTGTTAAAAATGATGTTACCCCCAATGCTCCTATCTACGACCTCAGCGGTCGCCGCGTGTTTACTACAGTGAAGGGCAACATCTATTTGCAGCAAGGACGCAAATTTATTGCTCAATAAAGATTACTTACTAAACGATTACAAAAAGACAATGAAAAAGACATATATACAGCCCACGGCCACTGTTATTCGCTTTGACGCTGAAAGTGCCGTAGCCATGTTGGCTGGCAGCAAGGCTGCGGGCGAAAGCATCAATCAAAGCGACGACTGGAGCAATGAGCGTCAGTGGGGCGACGAATCTTTTGATTGGAGCGCTGACGAAGACTAACGCGAACTGCTTTCGTTAGGGTAGTGTTAAATGAAAGACGTTATTAACGACCCAAATGAGAGCGACGCAGCAAGTGGGGGGCAGGCCCTCCGGCTTGCGGAGTAGTAAAACTCTATTAAATATAGAGTTACACGATTCCGCGGGCCGGAGGGCCTGCCCCCCTTCATTTGATGCGTTTCCAAACAAAATTCGTACCTTTGTCCCTATGAAAGTAAACATTGACCCTTCGTGGGGCGAACACTTACAAGCTGAGTTTGATGCCCCCTACTTTAAGCAACTTACCGACTTTGTGCGAGCAGAGTATGCACAAGGTCCGTGCTATCCTCCCGGACACGAGATATTCAATGCCTTCAACCTCTGTCCCTTTGACAAGGTGAAGGTAGTCATCATAGGGCAAGACCCTTACCATGGGCCGGGCCAAGCCGAAGGACTCTGCTTCTCGGTAAAAGACGGTGTGCGCATTCCCCCTTCATTGGTCAACATTTTCAAAGAGATAAATGCCGACACGGGGCGTCCTATTCCTTCCTCAGGCAGTTTGCGCCGCTGGGCTGAACAAGGCGTATTGTTGCTCAACGCCACCCTTACTGTGCGTCAACACCAAGCAGCTTCACACGCAGGTCATGGTTGGGAGACGTTTACCGATGCCGTTATTCGCCACCTCTCTTCTGAGCGTGATCACCTTGTCTTTATCCTTTGGGGCAGTTACGCGCAGAAGAAAGGACAAGTAATCGACCGCTCGCGTCACCTCGTCCTCTGTTCTGCCCACCCCTCGCCCCTCTCCGCCTATCACGGCTTCTTTGGCAATCACCACTTCACGCTTTGTAATGACTATCTTATCAAAAACGGACAAGTGCCGATTAATTGGTGATGTTAATATTTCAAGTATGTCGAAGTGTGCAAGAACGCGTATGTTATGTATGTTCTCGCGCTAAGCGACTAAACTCATTAAACTTATTAAACTCATTAAACTTATAGGACTCACAATCTCATGACCCGAATACCACCTATTATACAAGTGGGCGACGTATTGCTGTCGTCCGACATATTTACCGAATGCTTCTGTTGCGACCTCGAAGCCTGCAAAGGCCAGTGTTGCGTAGAAGGCGATAGCGGTGCGCCACTTACCCTCGATGAGGTAGGCCAACTCGAAAACGTACTCGACGAAGTGTGGCCCGAACTCAGCGCTACGGCCCAAGCCACTATCGACCGCCAAGGCGTGGCCTATACCGATAGCGAGGGTGACCTCGTGACGAGTATTGTCAATGGTAAAGACTGCGTCTTTACGTGCTACAATGCCGAAGGCTGTTGCTTCTGTGCCACCGACAAAGCCTTTCGTGAAGGACGCACCGCATGGTGCAAACCTATCTCATGTGCCCTCTATCCCATACGCGAGAAGCAGTTCTCCAATGGCACAGTAGGTCTGCAATATCATCGTTGGAGCGTTTGCCACGCAGCCGTAAAGAAAGGCCGTGAGTTGCAACTCCCTATCTATAAGTTCTTGAAAGATCCTCTCATTCGCCGCTTCGGTCAGTCATGGTACGATGAGTTGTGCGAAGTAGTAGATAGCATATTAGCGAACGATTAGATAGACTCTTTCGATATCCTTTAAGAAGAAGTTTTTTTGTGTTGATTGTTTGATAGCGGCAATGTTTTTCCTAATTTTGCATGACTAATTCAACTATCGGATAGACATGATGTCCTTGTATCTTTTACAATTTGCGTGTTTAATCTTCACGGCCATGTTGGCCCTAATGCTATTCACCTCTCGCTTCCACGTAGACGTAGTGAATGCTACTTATGAGCGTTCACGTTGGGCCCTCTTTGTAAGCATGAGCTTATTAGTGTTACACTATGTGCTACAGATGGTATGCGGTTTTCGTGCCGAGAGTGATGATGTCGGAACAATCGTCAACATACTCTTCTATTCGCCCGTTACCTTCCTCGTAGCCCATTCCATACTCAATATAGAATGCACCCGTCGGCGACGTTGGCAGTACGATGCCGCCTTTATGGTGATATATTTCGCTATTTTGGCCGTATTCATCGTAGGATTGATGGGGCGCGATACCTTCTTGTATACCCGTACCAAGTGGATTATGCACGTGCTCTTCTTATTAGCTATGGCGAGCAGCATATTCGCGCCGATGTTCGAAATACGTCGCAATCAAGGGCGCGTTGAGGCAGAAACGGGAGCCGACATCGCACCTTACAATCGTTATACTTGGTCAGGCTATACGATGCTCTGCATTACGGCCGCGCTTATGGCCTTTGCTATTATCTATCGTCCCTTGTTATTTGTGTTTGGCCCCTTGTTGCTATTAGCCCTATTCGTATTTATATTTAGTTTCATAGCTCTGGGATATAACATGAAGCCGCTTGAAGACGTGTTGTCTTGCGATGAGGAAGAAGACATAGTAGAAACTGCGACAGAAATCGAAGGCAGCGATTCTTCCGAGTCAACTTCATTGACTACCCACTTATCGGACGAACGTATCGCCTCAATAGGCCAGTGCTTGACGCAATGGTGTGATGAAGAGCGATTTACCGAGAGCGATGTCAATATGGCCAAACTCTCCCAACAAGTTGGGGTGACACGTCGCGAACTTAGTGCTTATTTTGAACAGTACTTAGGTCAGACCTTTCGCGTTTGGCTGTCAGACTTGCGATTTGCTGAGGCTCAGCGCCTCATATTGGCTCACCCCGATTATAGTAATGAGAGTATCTCGTCCATTTGTGGGTTCTCGTCACGCAGTCAGTTATACAAGATGTTTTCTACGCGACTGGGCATGACTCCCCGCGAGTGGCGCGAAAAGCAAGAGCAGTAAAATAAAAAGAACATGGAAAGGTGTCCGATTGATAGCAATCGGACACCTTTCTTGTAGCAATCGGACAACAATGTATAGCAAGTGGACACCTTATGCGAAGTATGTCGATTATATTTGCGCTCGTAATAAGAATAAAAATCGTTTAGTTGAATATAGTTGACGAGCGGAGCGAGCATACAGCGGTATGTTGCTCCGCTCTTTTAAGTATGCGTAAACTATTTTTACTACCTTTGCAAAAGATAGGCTGCGGCTCAGCAAAACGTCCAAGCAAGCTTGACGTTCTGCATTCGCCTTGCAAAAGCGTGTAATGAATTAAACGTTTGGTTAACCTTCTTATTCTACAATCTTATAAAGCTACAGAATGCTACGTTCCATTGACATAAAACAAGCGGCACAGGCTGAAGGATTTTCGGTCTGTGGCATTGCACGTGCCGAAAGAGTAAGTCCCGCGCGAGAGGCCGAACGCTTAGCGTGGCTCTCACGAGGTGAACAGGGCGATATGGACTATTTGGCACGTAATGTTGACGTGCGACTTGACCCACGCTTGTTGGTAGAAGGGGCAAAGACAGTCGTGTCGGTGGCCGTGAACTATAACCCCGCCAGTTGTGACAATCAAAACGCTGAAAAATCCTCTTTTTGTGATGAAACCGTGCAAAATGGAAGTACGGATAGGCTCCGTTTGTCACGCTATGCCTACGGAACAGACTATCATGAAGTGGTGAAACAGATGCTGCGCAGTATGATGCAGCGACTAAGATTGGTAGAACTTGTTGACGGACGTTGCTTTGTCGATACAGCCCCGATTGATGAGAAGTATTGGGCCGAACAGAGCGGCATTGGTTGGAGAGGACGCAATTCGCAACTTCTCATTCCGGGTATGGGAAGCTACTACTTCTTAGGCGAATTGGTGCTGACGGACGAAGTAGACGCTTACGATGAAAAGGCTAAAAATCGGTGCGGAACGTGTGCAGCCTGTCTCGCTGCCTGTCCCATGCACGCTTTGCATGGCGACGGCACGTTAGATGCGCGCCGCTGTCTATCCTACCTCACGATTGAGCATCGTGGCGAACTTCCCCCCGAAGTACAAGGCAAGTTGGGCCATTGCTTCTATGGCTGCGACCGCTGTGCTGAAGCCTGCCCGTGGAACAAACGATTTGCCACCCCAACCACGATAGCCGCCTTTCAGCCTCGACCTTCGCTTCTGAGCATGACCGCAGCGCAGTGGGGCTGCTTGACCGAGGAAGAATATCGTCAATTGTTTCGTAAAAGCGCGGTGAAAAGGGCAAAATTCGAAGGCCTCACGCGCAATATCCGTTGCGCGTTAGAAGGATTAGACAAAGCGTAATCATACACACCCATTAGCAAATAAGCACATTATCACATTATCCCATGCATAAATTACTATTTACCACCTTGCTTGCCGTTGTGCCCTTGGCGGGGCAAGCTCAAACCAACGAAGTATGGTTTGACCAACCCACAATGCTCAATGGACAACAGTGTTGGTGGAAAGGGCAAAAAGATCACAGTAGCAAACCCGTGCGAGCGGGCGATTCTGCCGTCAATTCCGACCACGAGTGGGAATATCGCTCCCTACCTTTAGGCAATGGTAGCATCGCCTGCAACGTGATGGGAAGCATTGCCACGGAGCGTTATACACTGAACGAAAAGACCTTGTGGCGCGGTGGTCCCAACACGGCCAAAGGTGCTACTGACTATTGGAACCAAAACAAACAGTCTGCTCACGTGCTGAAGGATATTCGCCAAGCATTCACCGACGGCGACTGGAACAAGGCCGCACAACTCACCACCCAAAACTTTAACAGCACCGTTCCTTATGAGGCAACGGGCGAACCCCAATTCCGCTTTGGGTCGTTCACGACAATGGGAGAGTTGACCTTAGAGACAGACATCAACCCCGAAGGCGTGCGTGACTATCGTCGAGCCTTGTCGGTAGACTCCGCTTTCGCACGTGTAAGTTTTACAGCAGCCAGTGGGGTACACTATGAGCGCCAGAGCTTTATCTCTTATCCTGCCAATGTGATGGCCATTCGCCTAACGGCCAGTCAACGAGGAAAACAAAACTTCACGCTCAAGTACGCTCCCAATCCTGTGAGTGAAGGCGCATTCTCAGCTGACGGCAAAAATGGCTTGTGCTACGTGGCCCACCTCGACAATAACGGCATGGAGTACGTCGTTCGCATCAAAGCAATAGCGAAGGGCGGCAGCGTGACGTATGCTGACGGCCAATTGACAGTAACTAATGCAGATGAGGTCACTCTCTTGCTCACGGCTGATACGGACTATGCTCCCAACTATAATCCCGACTTTACCGACAACAAGGCTTACGTAGGCGTAAATCCTGTAAACACTACTAAACAGTGGATGAAAAATGCGGTGAAAACGGGCTTTTCGAAGCTTTTCAAACAACACTATGCCGACTATGCTGCGCTCTATAATCGTGTAAAGTTTACGTTGGACGGCCCAACTTCGACCAAACCTACCAACGAACGCTTATCCGATTATCGTCAAGGCGTGAAGGACGCTGGACTCGAAACGCTCTATTATCAATACGGCCGCTACTTGCTCATTGCATCGTCGCGCCCTGGCAACTTACCCGCCAACCTACAAGGTATGTGGCATAACAATGTAGACGGCCCTTGGCGTGTGGACTATCACAACAATATCAACCTACAGATGAACTATTGGCCCGCCTTGCCCACCAACCTTACGGAGTGTGCAGAACCCTTGACGGATTTTATCCGTCTGCTTGAAAAGCCCGGCGAACGCACCGCTAAGGCCTATTGGGGCGCTCGCGGTTGGGCAGCTGGTATCTCGGCCAATATCTTCGGTTTCACCGCTCCGCTTGAAGGGGCAGATATGTCGTGGAACTACAACCCTATGGCGGCTTCGTGGTTGGCTACTCATCTTTGGGACTATTATGATTATACGCGCGACGAACAGTTTTTGCGTCAAACGGCCTATCCCTTGATGAAGGGTTGTGCCCTCTTCTGCGAAGACTTCTTGTGGCGCAAGGCGGACGGCACACTGACGGCAGCCCCTTCTACTTCGCCCGAACACGGTCCTATTGACGAAGGTACTACGTTTACGCACGCAGTTATTCGTGAAATATTGCTCGATTGCATCAGTGCAGCGCAGGTGTTGCACACCGACGCTAACGAGGTGAAAAAGTGGGAGGACATTCTGCGCAGTTTGGCTCCTTATAAGATAGGTCGTTACGGACAACTCTTAGAGTGGAGTCGCGACATTGACGACCCTAACGACCAACACCGCCATGTCAACCACCTCTTTGGCCTTCATCCAGGTCATACCATTTCGCCTTTAACCACTCCCGCCTTGGCTGAGGCTTCAAAGGTGGTGCTCGAACATCGTGGCGACGGTGCTACGGGCTGGAGCATGGGTTGGAAACTCAATCAGTGGGCACGCTTACATGACGGCAACCACTCTTACGTGCTTTATGGCAACCTGTTGAAGAACGGTACAGCCGACAACCTTTGGGACGTACACCCTCCCTTCCAGATAGACGGCAACTTTGGCGGCACAGCGGGTGTGACTGAGATGTTGTTGCAGAGTCATGCTGGTTGCATTGATCTCTTACCCTCATTGCCCGATGCATGGGCTACGGGAAGCATTCAAGGACTGCGTGCGCGTGGCAACTTTGGTGTCGACCTTGCTTGGTGTGACGGCAAGTTAACGCACGCCACGATCACTTCAGGTTCAGGTGCTACATGTCGTTTGCGCTATGGCGCGCAAACGCTCAGTTTCAATACGCAAAAGGGTAAAACGTATCACGTCGTACTTGATGAGGCCGGTGCTTTGTTGATTAAGTAGAGAAGAACTGCCTAATTGGGGGGCGGGTTTGTAACCCGCGGCAGCAGCATGCTTTGGACATCTACTTATAGTCGCTAAGCGCACAAAATCTCTATACGTATTCAAAACCTTTGATTTATCTTTCATGTTTCATTTTTATGTTTCAACTTGTTGATTCTCAATCATTTCAGAAAATGAAACAAACGACTTTAATGTTTCATTTTTAGTTTCATGTTTCACTTTTCAAAACACTGTGGGAGCGCTTTCACGCTCCCACAGTGTTTTTGAATCGCTCCCTCAGTGTTTTTGAATCGCTCCCACAGTGTTTTTATTTTTCTCCCTCAGTGTTTTTTGAATGAAACATTGAAACTAAAAATGAAACATAAAAGTCGTATGTTTCAGCCTTCGAAAGTATTGATAATCAATAAGTTGAAACATAAAAATGAAACATGAAAGCAAAAAACATCGTAGGTAAAATATACGTAAGGGAAATGCCTATTTAGGACATTCTGAAACATTTTGTAGAGAACGATAAACCGCAGTTTATCGCACAATACACAAACCAACATAACGATCTCACCCCCTACCCGACTGGGGGTAGGGGGTGAGTTAAATTGTTATCTGTAGATCGTATTTTTTCTCTTCTTTCCCCTCGCCCTATTAATCAATTCGGCGCAGCGCGTGGGGTCGGCTTTGCGCTCTTGGGCATAACACAGGGCCAAGAGGGAGAAGAAGGATTCACTGCCTGAGAGCTTGGCTAAGTTGCGACAACCAGCCTCTATGCTGACGGGCGAACCGCACTTCATGCTATTGGTGTCAACCAATGAGAAGTGGTAACGGCCGTCGATCACGTCGTAGAGAATATTTGACGACGAGAAGTCGCGGTGCAAAAAGCCGTCCTCATGGAGGTGGGCTGCAAAGCGTGCGAAGTGGGGAATAACTTCGCGTTGCACGTCAGCCTGCTCGCTCAGCAGCGATTGCATGCTGAAGCGGTAGGTAGATAGCAGACTGACAAAATAAGTCGTGGTATGGAACAACCCATGGCGGAAGCGCGCAAAGGCCACCGACTCTGGACTCTCAAACCCCCTTTCGCGTAACAGCAACGGACTCAAATACGCCAATTTTCCCTTCGACTTCTTATAAAGCACTTGCTGAATCTTACGACGTAGCGAAGGAGGTGCAAAGCGTTTTACGCAGAGCGTCAGTCCATTGGTTTGTAACGTTTTAATCACATTTCGTCCCGAGTGCATATCGCGTCCTTCGTGCTCGAAATGCTCTTCGAGGTGAACGATGTAATCGCGTAGGGCTTCATATTTCGGGTTGAGAATGAGTTTCATGGGACTATATTATATTATAGGTATATAGGGGGTGTTATATGATTTATGTTAAGTAAGTTTGGCAAAGTTAACATTTAGAGGCTGATAGGCAAAGAAAAAAGGTCGTTTTCTTCATATCGGGGCGATTAGGGGCGTATGAACCATTAAATGTCATAAAAGCAAGCTAACCTGTGAGGACGCGTCGCCCCCAGGTGAGGACGCGCTACTTGCTGTAATTCTGAAAAGAAAATCTACTCTCCACTACGCACAACGCCCAATAGACGCTGGAGGCGTTGGAGGAGTTTGGGATTGGACTTCGAAAGGTCCGTCTGCTCGTACTCGCTCTTTGAAAGATCGTAGAGTTGAGGCATGGGGCGATAGCCCGTTTCTATCTTCGGCCCCCACGTAATCATGGGACCACCGTCAGAGGGAGAGATGTACTTGTACTGTTGTGTACGTAAAGTCAGACTGCGATTGCTGGCCATGCTCACGGCATATTCGCGTGGCTTTCGATCTCGTCCTAACCATGTCGAGAGGTGGTCCTGACTATCGGGGGCATCGTCCTTCTGTATATTCGTACCTACCAAGGCTGCTAAAGTAGCGGGAAGGTCGATGAGCGAACCTAAGGCATTGTTCTCCTCGCCCTGCTTCGCTCCTTTAGGCCAGTAGACTATAAAGGGTACGGCCGATCCTGCTTCGAAGGCACTGTATTTGGCTCCACGGAAGGGACCACCTGGACGGTGAGAGCCACAGAGCTCTTCAGCACGGTCGGCATAACCGTCGTCTAACACGGGACCATTGTCACTCGTTATGATAAGGAGCGTATTCTCATCCAATCCACGTTCGCGTAGGGCTTTGGTGATTTGCGCTACCGTCCAATCGAACTGAAGAATGGCCTCACCACGCAGCCCCATAGGACTCTTGCCACGGAAACGTTCGTTCGGCATACGTGGCACGTGGACGTCATTCGTACACATATACATAAAGAAGGGGGCTGAGCGGTGAGAGTCGATAAACCCGATGGCATGACTCACGATGCTATCGGCTATCGATTCGTCTTGCCACAAGGCGCGCCCACCGCCCTTCATATAACCAATGCGCGAGATGCCATTGACGATGCTCATATCGTGGCCGTGACTGGGCTTCAACTTGGTGAGCAACTCAGGATTATTGCGCCCCGTAGGTTCACCGACAAAGTTTTGACGATAGCTTACGCTAATGGGAGCTGAGGGGTCGTAGTTGGCTACGCGACCGTCTTCTATATATACGCACGGCACGCGGTCGGCCGTAGCGGCCATGATGTAATGATAGTCAAAGCCGAGGTCGCGCGGTGTTTGGTCGATTGTCCCATTCCAGTCTTGTTGTGCCGTTTGGCGACCCAGCCCTAAATGCCACTTGCCAATGGCTGCCGTAAAGTAGCCTGCACGGTGCATGAGGTCAGCCACGGTGGTTTGTTCGGGTTTGATAATCATGCCTGCATTGCCAGCTGCCACATCAGTGCCTGGACGGCGAAAGGGGTATTGCCCCGTTAATAGAGCATAACGCGAGGGAGTGGAGGTGGAAGCACAGGCGTGCATATTGGTCATGCGTACACCACGGGCTGCAAGGCTATCGACGGCTGGGGTGTGAACACGAGTGGCACCATAGCATGAAAGGTCGCCGTAGCCAAGGTCGTCGGCTACGATAACGATAATATTCGGTTTGTCAACATGAACTGGTTGCGCTGCTGCGGCAGCAGCGGCTAAAACAGGGAGTAACATATAATTCGGTGGGGGACGATAATTACGTTAAACGTGTAAAAGGTTAAGGCACGCTTCGCGCGTTAGAAGAAAACATTAATTATCATTAATTGACCATTAATTATTTCGTTAATTCTTTTCATTAATTAAGTCGATATTTTTTCTATTACTACGACTTAGCGAAATAATTAATGATATCATTAACGGGCAATTAATGATAATTAATGTTCAACCCAGCGCGCGAAGCGCCTAATCAATTATTGTTTATCGTTGGGGGCTTAATGTTAATTCAGCGTTATGCCTTCGCGTTCAATGAGGAGGCGCATCTTCTCGTAGCTTTTCGTTAAGAGGTCAGAGCCAATCTGCTTTTCTGTTAGGTCGGTAATCTTCTTAAAGCTATTGGCCTGACTGTGCGGGATAATTGCACATTGACGAATTTGCGCTTGCGTGTTCATAACGAGAGAAGCACCACGAGCGTTCAGAGAATCACATTCAGTGAGATTAAGAATCGTATCGCAGCGTGACACTACGCGATTCTTCTTTGCGCTGAAACGATCGGAGTAGAGCAAGTCGTCTTCTTTCGCTACGGCAGCAAAGAGAATGTCAACGTCGTCCGAAACGTAAAGCGAATAGGGCTTGCGCTCGTCCTGTTCCAAAATGTGCTGCAAAGGCACGCGCATCATCGTTCCGTCTGTATTGACAACAACAAGATAATCATTCTCCGAACCATGATAAATGGGAATCGTCAGTCGCGCTTGGCCATAGTACATCTCACTTGTATGAGAATAGGTGCGGTGATCGATGAAGTTGACATAAGCCACGGCATACGCATCGTCGTCGTGATGTTGCACCGTTGTATGAATAGAAGATCGTGTGGGACACTTCTCCGCGTTAGGCATTGCAGTGGCTGCTTTCGGTTCCTTAGGCTGTTCAGCCACCTTCTCTTCCGCCTTAACGGTAGCATTTAGAATCGTTAGCGTATTATTGTCAATCAGTGAAGCTACCGGTGTAACGGCAGTTGCCATAGCTGCTTGACGTTCCGCCTGACGCTGCACGTTGTAGTTGCGAGCCATTTCACCCACGAGTTCACGCGTTTCAGAACCAAAACGCACCCAATACTGACCATCAAGTTTTACTAACTTCTCACTGGGCAAGATTGTAATGCAGAGCACATCGCGTCCCGCAGCATTGGGCCATTCAAAGCTCAAAAGCGAGAGCGCTTCCTTAGCTACCTTGAAGGCCACATTGTCTTGAATGTAACGTTCGTAGCGATCGTGAAAGTTGCCACCACGGAAGTAGCGGTGTTGTGCGTCGCTTTGTAAGCCCACGCCCATCCCCTCGTTGTTAACACCGAGGTAGAGTTTTCCACCCAAACGGCTATTTAAGAAGCCACAAATGGTATGAAGGATAACCCACGTTTGGCGTTCAATGTCCTCACGCATGTGGTTGTTAGCGGGATAGACAATGCTCGTCTTAAATTCCGCTTCTTGTCCTTCCTCACCAAAGCTAACGAGGTCCGTTTCACGCTCCTTTATGTTCAGCAGCTCACGTATTTTCTTATGCAGCACAATCTGCGTCTGTTGCAACTTAAAGTCACCCGAGAGGTTGTACGTCAGCACGAGTTTAGCCAACTTACACAAGAGTGGATCCTTGGCCGTCTGAACCAATTGCCACAACTCTTCGTTGTGTTCGCTCTGTTGTAGATAACTTACGCAGAGTAAACGATGATACTGCTTGCTAAGGCCTTGATAATGGTTTAAGTTGTCGCCCATCTTCTCGTACTCTCCAATCAGCTCAATCGCACCATTCGTCTCGAAGTGCTTCAGCATCAAGATGAGCTTCATACGCTTGCTATAGTAGTCAGCCTGTGCCTTATCAGCCAAGGCCAAAGCCAATAGTCGCGTAAAGCCTAAGTAGTTGTAGGCTTGTCGATAATCGTCGAGCACGACGGCTATACGGTCGGTGAGTCGCATCAATTCCTCCACGTAGGGGGCACCAATCATCTCGTCTGCGTCGTCGAGTGCATCGTCGCTCTTCTCCTCCGTCTGTGTCAGCGTAGGGGGAATCCAAACATTATCTTCACCACAAGCATACCACACCATGAGGTTTTGCAAGGCATGAGGCGTGTCGAACTTCACTTCTTCGTTTACCCCAACAAAGCGAGCGTAGTGAATGCCTACCCCACGTTTGCGCTCTTGCAGTATGAGGTTGACAAAAGTGCCATTGCTCAATGGCTCGTCAATGTCAGTTCCCATAAACGAGAATGTCAAACCGTAGTCGCTCACACAAGCATAAGTGTTGCGCTTTTGGTCGTAATTGGTAATTACAGCTGTAAACACCTCTTCGTAGTCATATATAAACTCATCGCTCAGCGCATCGGTCAAGGGAGTGCGCAGTTCGAAGTAGAGCGTATCATTATCGTCCACTTCCTTGACGCGAGCTTGCAGTAAGAGTTGTTGGCCTTTGTCGTTGCGGAAGCAGTTCAACGTGGCATGTGAGCGATAAGGCACGATGTTATAGTTCTCCGAGTCGATGAGACCTTCTCCCATAAAGTGGTCGTCTTCAATCACGCAGTGGAAGACGCCGAGTTGGTCCGTCTCGTGGTCAATGCGTATAGTAACAATATCATCAACATCGGGTACACGCTTGTTCATACGATGCGCTGCTGACGTGGCAGACACGTTGCGCAGCACCTCATCTGGTGCGAATAGGTGGCGTTCTAAGTTGAGCCACAATTGCTCATCGGGGCGTAGGCTCTCTTTATCCTGTACCTGCATGTGGCTCACGCCATAATTGCTCATCACTTCGATGTTGTGCCAAGGCAACAGGTGGTCGGGCAGTTGATCTTTACAGGTCAGTGCCTTGTGGGCTGGCGAGAGGCGAATGGTGTCGCCCAGCTCGAGGTCAACGTAGTCAGTCAAGAAGTGGCGCGTAGTGGGTAAAGAGGTTATTGTCGTCACGTCACACACGCGGCGCATAATGAAATAAGGATTGTTGACGTCATTCCACGTAAACTCTAAGGGGTGGCGTTCGTCGGCCGTGAGACAGTCGTATGCTTTATTGAAACAAAGCGGAATGTCACAACCAGGGCAATAGGTGACGAAACGGTATAGGCTGGCACGATTGAGATTACTATCAAAAGGAGCATTCTCTAAACCATCAGCCAAGAGCTGTTGCATAGCCAAGGCCTTGATGAGGTTGTTGACCAACGTTTGGGTGGCTTCGTCCCCTTCCATTGACTCTACACTATCCGTCTGTTGACGGTTGTGGCGAATGTAGTGCTCTAAGATACGAATAAAGAGGGTCGTGTAGGGACGCTCTGTGCGAAGTCGAATATTTGTGTCGAGTGTAATTACCTCAAAGATGAGTTCCACATACTTATCAAATAGCGTAGGTGTGAGCATTAGGACAAAGTCCAACAAGAGAAGACGCTCTGCTGCATTGTAGAGGTTGCCCGAAGTCTTGAGCTTTGTAAACGTATCTTCTACTAATTGGTTTGCTTTACCGCGTGCGATAGTGTCCAGTGCTTGACTCATAACATCAGCATGGTTCACCATGATTGTTAACCTATTTTCGATACGCAGTTGGTCGGTTGGCGTAAGGTTGCGCAACATGGGAGAGTCCTCAAGCGCAAACAGACACAAGGCGCGAAGTAAATGTACAGATGTGCAAATGTGAGAATGTGCAAATGATGATGATGTTTCGCCTAATGCGTTTTCATCTTCATTATTTAGCGCATTATTTTCATTCTCACATTCGCACATTTGCCCATTTGCACATTCGTCGTTAGACGCAGCATTTGCACATTCGTCGTTAGACGCAGCATTCTCACATTTGCACATTTGCATATTTGCACATTTCCCAAGTAGCCACCCGTCAACTAACACTTCAAAATAATCGTTAGGGGCAATGCCTAAAAGAAGGTCGATGAGGTCATTGTCTTCAAGTCCTAATTCTTGTGCTTTCGCCTCCAACTCTTGGCGTAACCTGTTAAATTCCTCTACTTCGGGTTGCACTTCAACGAAGTCGAGACGAAGGGCGCAGCCCTCAATAGAGCGCACGGAACAACGTACCAATTGCCCAGGTTTGAGCGGTTGGCGTGTATGAACGTGATAGATGCGTGAGAAGAAGCCCAAGTCATCATTCACCTCGTAATAGTTGCCCGAAGCCATGCGGTCGGCCTTGATTGTAAATGTATAGGTTTGTCCTATTTTATAAAAAGCATGTAGATATGGTCTATAATCTTGTTTGATTTCAATTATTTCATTCGTCTGTTCATCTAATCTAACAATACAAGCAAGCGTTTCGGGAGCTTCTTTGTCATACTGAAAGGGTAATTGCTTAACGTAATAAGGACGATCATCTCGTTGAACAATATAGCGTTTTGTCTCTTTTTGAATACCTGCGACAGGCAACGTTTGTGGTAGATTTTTGTACATGGTGCAAATGTTTAATGTGTAATATATTAGGGTGTTAAAATATTCGTTTATTCAAAGCACAAAGTAAAGCAAAATAATGCAATAAACGCTACCAATATGCCTATAATTAGTGTAATTTTGCGGTGTGAATAAAGATTTTTAAGAATCATGGAAGATAAACGACCAAATTCTGAAGGAAGAGCACGTGCTATCTATCGTGTGACGATAGGGGGAAGTGTGTGTAACTTTCTATTATTGCTCTTTAAATTCGTAGCGGGTATATTGGGTGGTTCAGCAGCTATGCTGGCCGATGCTGTACACTCGCTATCTGATTTTGTGACCGATGTTGTCGTGATACTGTTTGTGCGTATATCGAGCAAACCCTGCGATGCCGACCATGACTTCGGGCATGGCAAGTACGAAACGTTAGCTTCCGTATTTATCGGTCTGATGTTGGCATGCGTGGGGGTTGGCATATTATGGTCAGGCGCAGAGAAGATTATCGACGTGTGTCGTGGTCAAGTGTTGGAGCAACCTGGCATGATAGCATTTGTGGCTGCACTCCTGTCAATCGTTGTGAAGGAGGTGCTTTATCAATGGACCGCACGAGTAGGACGTCGTGTTGAGTCTACAGCAGTAGTAGCCAATGCATGGCACCACCGCAGCGATACCCTTTCGAGTATTGGCACGGCCTTGGGCATCGGAGGTGCTATACTCTTAGGCCCTAATTGGCGTGTACTCGACCCTATAGCGGCTGTCATCGTGAGCGTGTTTATCATTCGGGTGGCTTTTAAACTCTTTGTGCCTGGTATTCAAGAATTGCTCGAAAAATCATTACCAGCCTCTGATGAAGAACTCATCAAGCACGCTATACTTGAAGAGCCTAATGTGTCCGATCCTCACAATTTGCGTACACGCCGCATTGGTGCTAATCGTGCAATTGACGTGCATGTGCGCATGGACGGTGAAACGCCCCTTCACGTTGCTCACCACGCTACGCGTAACATCGAAATAAGGTTACGCGCACTCTTCGGACCGCAAACTTTCATCAACATTCATGTCGAACCTAAACAATAATCAACATTAATCGTTGAAGAGGAATACGCTTCGCGCTCTTGGGGGCGAACATTTAGCTCCTAAATTGTAATTTGTCTGCCTAATTGGGGGGCGGGTTTGTAACCCGCGGCAGCAGCATGCTTTGAATATCTACTTATAGTCGCTTAGCGCGAGAA
>ENA-ORRX01000191-ORRX01000191.1-human-gut-metagenome-genome-assembly--contig:-NODE-191-length-23950-cov-9.84001_pt1 | contig 23950 bp, 15 predicted proteins | sample MGYA00242186_ERZ509153 | MGnify/ENA primary metagenome ERZ509153 (study PRJEB26280, sample SAMEA2338643) | human gut metagenome | biome: human gut; feature: human-associated habitat; material: faeces... | reverse complement strand
GCATATTGTTTCTTTCCTAAGAAACCAACAATTGCAGTCCAAAGGACTATAGATAGACAATTAACCTTATTCTAATTCGTCGAACTCACGTTAATTAATTTAACGGCAAACATTATGTTTCACGGACTGGTTAAATCTTTATGCTCATTACTCGCCTTTGCACCCTTGCTGGCTTCTTGCTCGCTGATGCACGACGACCTTGAGCCATGCGACAATGGCGTTTACCTGCACTTCCGCTACGACTATAACACGCAGCGTGCCGACCTCTTCAACTATCATGTTGGAGGCGTTGTTGTCATGGTGTACGACAAGGACGGCAAGTATCTCATGCGTCAGGACGCCTACAACACAGACACCGACGCTCCCATCCGCCGCCATGACTTTGCCGTACACCTTGACTTGCAGCCCGGCGAATACCAGTTTCTCGCCATTGCCAAGCAGAAGCGTTACGAAGACGCGCTTGCCACCAAGGGCGCCAAGTTTCGCATTCATGCTCCCGCCGACGGCGAGGACATGACAAAGTTCTGTGCCGTGCTCGACCGCAACGGGGCGGGCGAAACTGCTGACGTCGACTGTTCGGCTCCGCTCGACACGCTGTGGATAGGCCGCTCGCAGCACCTTACAGCCGTGCGCGACATGGAAGCCACCCACGACACCATCTCTTTGGTGCGCGACACCAAGCAGCTCACTATCTCGCTGCATCAGATTGACGCACCTGACAAAATCTCTGCCGACGACTTCGGCTAAGAGGTGATAGCCGACAACGGCCACATCAACTATGACAACTCTTTGGCTCGCGACACCAAGCTTCGCTATACGCCTTTCCGTACATGGACCACCGACTTCCGCGATGCTTCGGGCAACGTGAAGGAACGTACGGCTCATGCCGGACTGATGCTCTCGCGACTGGTGTATTATTCTCCTGAGGAGAACAATCGCAACGCCATGCTACATATATATAATAAGGTGTCGGGCAAGACCGTCGCTCTTATCAACCTGCCCGACATCCTCCAGCAGGGACGCGATGCCTATGCCGCCCAGAACTACGGCATACAGGAATATCTCGACCGCGAGTACGACTACCGCCTCGACTTCTTCCTTATCGGCACCGAATGGCAGTATCTGAACCTTTCGGTTGGTGTGCTCGACTGGGCAAAGCGCATACAACACATAAGCTTGTAGTTTTCTCCCCCTTCAACTATCAGCGACTTCTTAACTAAAATACATAGAAACCTAATAACAACATAAATAAATGAAACGACTTGCAGACATACTCCTTTCTGTTGCTGCCCTGTTGTTGCTGGCAGCATGCACAGATGATGCCGACGTATACAACACACCAGCACCGTCTGAGGGCAATCTGTGTGTCTATGTACCGGTAACCCGTGAAGGCGATGAGGTTACGAGCAGTCTCGACCCAAGCAACCCTACATATAATGCCTCTGTAGAGGAGTGTAAAATCAATGATTTGCACCTTTATGCCTTCCCCGTTGGTGGCAATGGAACATTCCTTTCGCAGGAACTTCCATCGCCTGAGGCAAGCAATATGCTCAATGAGAAAGTTGCTTCTTATAAGTTGCAGATCAAGCCCGGCACCTATCGTGTGTACGTAGTGGCAAACATGAAGGATGTGCTCGATGTCAATAGCATAACAACTGAAGGCGATTTGAAGAAAGTGGTGTTGGGTTACACCCCGGTGTCAAAGCCAGGCATGCCCGTAGCCAATAACATCCCTATGATATACGAGCCTGACACAAAGGCAGCCGACGGCACAACTGTCGACGGAACAATTACCATAAAGAATACGGACACGACTCCTCAGACCGTGATGGCTAATCTGCGATTCACCTGTGTAAAGGTGTGCCTTAACCTTATATACAATCCCGAAGACGCAGACATGGATGCAGCGTTGAAGTCTAACGGATTGCAGATTACCGATATTATGGGCAAGCGACTCTCGCCACAGACCAGTCTGTTGTGGGACGGCAAGTTCACTAACCCCGATGTAAGCGACGACTATGCCAAGGGCATCGAGCCGAAATTGTACGACGCCGTGGCATCTACGGGTAATGGCGCTTACTATACTTCGTGGACAGAAACCCCAGCCAATGCCAATGTCAACAACGAGGACATCATTACGGTTGCAGGTGAGGGTGTAGCTAAACCAGCAGACAGCAAACAGAAGTGGCTCTTCCGTGCCACATATTATCTGCCTGAGCGCTATGTGGCTAAGGCTTCGCAGCAGTCGGCATTGAAGGTAGGTGGTGCTGTAGGAGGTTCTGCTATCGCTAACAGCTACAACATCAATCTTGGACATCGTAAGGACGAGACCTCAACAACTGAAGTTCCAACTTTCCCACGCGGCACATACTACGAGATAGTAGGACGCATAAAGAGTCTTGGCAACATCGACCTCGATTGTGTTGTAGGTGTAGAGCCTTGGCAGATGGCAATAATAGATGTCGACCTCAACCATACTATGCTTTGGGTTTCGAAGACAAGTGCAGAAGTAACATCCTTGCAAAATGCTATCATCGACTATGGTACAAATGCCGATGCAAGCAACATTACGTTTGGATGTGATACGGAGATTGAAAAGATTTCAGCAGGAAAGTTGCCCGTTATTGTCGCAACTAATGATATTGCAACTCATCGTATAAGATTCAGTATAAATCCAGAACTCTCGGTAAAAGACTTTACAGATGCTAAAGCTCTTAAAGGTACTGCCAAAGTATGGATAAAGGCTGGCAACATAAAGAAATACCTTGATGTATCGTACGACGTTACACCATACTTCACGGTGGATCCTGTGGATATTGTAATCTATTACGACCAAAACAATCCGTCCGAATTGACAAAGGTGGTGAAGTTCACTACCAACCTTGGTGGTATACAGTTCCCGTCAGGTTGGACAGTTTCGGGAGAGGGACAAAATGTAGAATATGCCCAGTCTAAAATAAACATCAAGTGCGACAAAACTAATGTGGCTGATGGTACCTTCACCATAACGGCTGTTACCAACCCTGTGACAACAACCACACACGTCTTTACTGTTAAAGCCATTGGCGATAACAATGTTGAACAGCAGATACGTGTGACGGTGCGTCCGCCAGTAGGTCCTTATCGTATCTATATGCGAGCCATAAACGACTTGGCGTGGACTAAAGACGCAAGTAACCTTGAAGAATTCCAGCATTCTAATATGCTTGATGAAGAAGCCTACAATAATTCTAAAGAAAACAACAACTGGCGAGATGGATGGTGGGTGCAAGGAGGTGCTGACTGGAGTAAAGACCGTTCGTCGCACGTGGACTATCACAAGGTCTACATCTACACACAGATAGGTGAGACAAAGGCTGATGGTACTAAGGACGAGAATGTCGCAGAATGGTATTTCACCGGAGGGTGGCCAGGTCAATCGATGGAGGCTGACAATAACAACCCTGGTTGGTACTATTATAGTATAGCGCATAATGCTATGTCTGGATCTAACAACAATAAGGGACAGGCACAGACTACTGCTGAAAAGATGATAAAGCCAGGACAGACCCTGCTTATTTTCAGCAATGGTACATACCTCAGTACGGGCTTCCAGCCGCATCGTTTCACTCATCACAACGACCCCGGCATCACACTCTTCAACTATGAGGATCGTGAAGGCTGGTATCTGTACGACCCTTTGTCGGATCCTTACTACAGAGTTTATGACGAGAAGCCTACCGTTGTAGACGTAGAATATACCATATATACCAAGAACAAAAAAATAACTGCTTGGTATTCTCAATTTGGAGTAAACAATGGAGCTGGTAATTCTCAATTTACAATGTGGTGCAATAACAGCAATGTTCATAACGAATTTGAGTGCACGGAATATGGAAAGAAAAATGGCAAAACTTGGTACAAGACCATACTTCACCTTAAAGCCCCATTAGGAGAGTATGATAAGATTCTGGTGCTTAAGGTAAATGGTGATGAGATTCATACTACACTGTTCGACGGTGATAACTATCCCTCAACCAAGATGCACGGCAATCGTTATGTTGTGGAAGGCAGTTTCGATACGGACACAAAGAAATGGAGTAAGGGAGCTCCCTTTTAAAAAGTAACAATTAAAAGATAACGATATGTATATCAAGAAATTGACAATTTGGCTCTTCATGCTCTTGTCTGTGGTGTTGGCTGCTTGCAGCGACATCAGAGACATTGTAGGAGGCGACACACCCGATGTGCCGTCGGAGGGAGTTGTGCTGACTCTTAAGTTGCCTAATTTCACCAAGAATACTGTGGCGACACGAGCAACCGAGCAGCAGCAAATCAAAAGCCTCTGCGTATTGTGCTACGATGCTGGAGACAATTATCTCGGCATGAGCAATATCACAGGCGCGGACATCAAGTCGAATAACGACGGCAAATACAAGGTGAAGGTTAAGGTTATGGAAGGAACCGCAACGCTGCATGTTGTTGCCAACGCCACCATAACAGAGAGCGACGCCAAGGATGCTTCGGGAAAGATAAACCTCTACAATGCTGTTCGCAGCACCGATATAGACCTCAACGCTCCCGTATGTTGGGGAAGCATTACGGTGACAGACCTGCTTAGTGGCAAAACCTCATTGACATTGGTACGGCAGTTTGCCAAAGCGTCTGTTACAAAGAATGAATCGTTGACCAATTTCGAGATAACAGGTTTCAGACTCTTCAATACGGCATCATCGGGCACGATAGCCTCAGAGTTGATTAACAAGGTGGCTTTGCCTTCGGTGGATTGCTCTGCTAAGACAGCCGAATATGTTACGGGCGAGCAGCCTTTCTATGAGACACCTGCCGACAAAGCATACATGATAATCAAGGCAAAGTATAATAAAGGACCAGAGACTTATTATAAGGTGGCGTTCCAAACAAAGAATCCGAACGGCACTTTTACTCCGATGGCTCTTCTTCGCAACCATCATTATCAGGTGAAGGTCACGGCTGTAAATCATGCGGGCTATTCGTCAGAAGCAGAAGCTAAAGCCAATCTGCCAGAGAACGGACTGTCTGTAGAAGTGGTGGACGACAATCCGCCTATTGTGAAAATGATAGCATGTAAGGACTACGAACTTGGAGTGTGTGGCAAGCAGACTGTATTGGGTAATGCCGAGGAGACTACAATTACGTTTGTAACAACCAAGCCAAAAGATAGTGAGTATAATGATTTTAGCGTTGTCTCGAACGATTCTTGGATTACAGTTCCCACTGATTATAAATCAAAAGCAACGTATATTGATTTGCCGACAAAATCAGGCGATTCGCAGCGCTCGTCAACAGGCAGATTGTACACCATTAAGCTTACTCTATCCAAGAACTATGAATCGGATGCGCATACTGGTATTGTGACAATAACATCAGGCGACTTGTCGCTCAATGTAGCGATTACACAGTTGGGCTACGACTTCCGTACTGATCCAAATAGAATTGTGCAGATACGAGGACTTGCCGGACTTTCGTCCAAAGAGCAAGAGAACTACTTCAACTGGATGGATACCTCGCTTAAGGGCATAACACCGGCGGAAAACCAAGGCAGAGTGCGCAACGACGGACTCCACTTCTTTGTGGGCAACAATACGGTTTACTATCTCATTCCGAAGCTTCAGGGCGACGAACTCACGTGTAATGACACACGAGTGAAGGTGGACAAGGAAAGCGCCAACGGATTCTACAAGGTGATGCTTGCCAACAATTCGGACGAATCGTATAACGACAATAATTATAATAGGTGGATTAGCGATGAGGCATTTACCATTATAACCATCACCAACGCGAGAACCAAGATTAAGGTAACCTACCCGGTTTATCATGTCGGACTGTTCGCACATCTGACCGGAAAGGCAGCAACCGACTATCAGCTTGGCAAGAGCAAGGCTTCGGGATGGTACTATTATGAGATGGTTGACGTAGTGGCTCATGTTACTAAAAAAGACGGAACTACCGAGTACAAGGCCTACTACATGCTCGACCGCAACCTTGGTGCCACAAACAACGGCTACTATTCTCCTTCCACAACCGCCCTTAAAGACAACATAGGAGCAATAGGCGGCTACTTTAAGATTTCGGAGGCTGATAACTCTAACTCGGCAAAAACAGATGACCATGTGGTAAATGCTCTGGCAATAGGCAGCTTCAAGGTGTGCGACAACATGTGTCTGCAAGGTCTTATAGACAACAACAATGACTTGGCGATAGAAGAGGAGAAGACTCATTATGGCGAGAAGTACAACTGTCTGAGAATTACTACGCGAAACAGGGATATTCCCGAGATATTTATCCCTATGAGCGGATATTATGAGGGCAAGAACGATGAGGACGCGGTTTACAAGGACAGCTATCATGCCAACCTATGGACACGCTCACGCCTGTCTGACTATCAGGGATTCTCGGAAAAAAGTCCTGAATACGGCTTCTGGTACTTGTACCTTGACGCTTTCGGCAAGAGCCTAAACATGTCAAATTACCGCTTTGTGTCGGGTTCGTCTGGAATGAACAAGGGACGATACCGTGCCATGCCAGTAAGACTTGTGGCAGAGTAATGTCCTGAAATATGTGTCGTTAGGCTATTGGAAAAACAACAAGCTGACTTCGAATAAATCAATAATGGCTGTTTGCCGGTCTGTTGACGGCAAACAGCCATTATGCTATCTACTAAAATGATTCTGTCTTCCTTGTCTGATGAAAATAAAAGTGGAATAGTAAGTGATTGGGATTTTTTTGTGTAACTTTGCAGCTTGTAACAATGTGAATATTATTAGGAATATGGGAATAGAGAATGGCATTTTCAAGCGTGCCGAACTGCTTCTTGGTGAGGATGTAATGGGGGAGATAGCTTCCAAGCGCGTCATCGTATTCGGTGTCGGCGGTGTGGGAAGCTGGTGCGTGGAGTGCTTGGTGCGCTCGGGCATCCGCCGTATCACCATCGTGGACAGCGACTGCGTGTGTCTATCTAACGTCAACCGTCAGCTTATGGCTACGACGAAGACTGTGGGCCGTCCGAAGGTGGAGGCGCTGAAGGAACGTCTGCTGGAGATCAATCCTGAGTGTGAGGTGACTGCCATTCAGAAGATCTTTACGGATGAGAGCGCTTCGGAGATCTGCCTGGACGAGTATGACTATATTGTGGACGCCATCGACTCGTTGAAGGACAAGGCGGCGCTCATCCTGCTGGCATGCCAGACGCGGGCTGTGCTGTTCTCGTCAATGGGAGCTGCGCTCAAGATGGACCCGACGCGCATTCGTGTGGCTGAATTCTGGAAGGTGCGCGGCTGTCCGCTCGGCGCTGCCTTGAGGAAGCGCATGAAGCGTGCCAAGACCATTCCTGCTCATAAGTTCCAGTGCGTCTACAGCGAAGAACTGCTCGAAAACCGCGGCACGGACACGGGCGACGATCCCTGCTCGTTCCAGAAAGCTCAGATTAACGGATCGATGTCGCACATTACGGCTATTTTCGGCTTTACCATTGCCGGACTGGTTCTGGAAGATATATATGAGAAAGCGCTTAATAAGTAAAAGCTTTTAATTAATATGGCTTTCGGTACAACAAAATGTATTATTTTGAGTTAATATATAATAGTAATAAGAAAAAAGTAACCATACTAATACACACACATATCTACAAGTTATGAAGAAATACTTGATTTATTTAATCTTCATGTTGCTCATGCCTATGGCTGTCTCTGCACAGTCGTCCATGACCGACACGCAGGTTATGCAGTACGTCATGAAGGCGAAGGAGCAGGGTAAGTCGCAGTCGCAGATTGTCACTGACCTCATGCAGCGTGGCGTTGACATTTCGCAGATTCGCCGTGTGCGCAATAAATATGAGCGCCAGCTGAAACAGGGCGGTCTTGGCAATGTTAGCGACGACCCTTCAGCGAAGACGGATACACGTCTGCGCACCAATAACGGCAAGACGCGCGACCAGTACACCCGCAAAGACTACGGACGTGAGGCTGACAGCTATGCGCAGAACTACTCGAATATGCGTGTGAAGTCGGAGCGCGACCGTAACTACAAGCATACGTACGACGAAACCGACGAGGAGTTTATGGACTATCAGAAGGAGATGTTCGAGATGGTGCCCGATACGGCGCAGATGCTGGAGCAGCTTCTTGCCGAGCGTGAAGCCAGAAAGAAGAAGGTGTTCGGACGCGATATCTTTAACAATGAGGAGCTTACCTTCGAGCCGAACATGAACATTGCCACTCCGCAGAACTATCGTCTCGGTCCTGGTGATGCCGTCTTCGTGGACGTATATGGAGCGTCGCAGAAGTCGGAGCAGTGTACGGTGTCGCCTGACGGTAGCATTACCATCGAGGGCTTCGGTCCGGTGCAGGTAAGCGGTCTGACCGTCGCGCAGGCCAACGCTCGTCTGCGCTCCACACTCGGCAGCCGCTACAGCAGCAGCAAGATTCGTCTGACCGTGGGACAGACCCGCACCATCATGGTGAACGTGATGGGCGAGGTGAAGACTCCGGGTACGTATACGCTCTCTGCCTTTGCCACTGTCTTCCATGCCCTTTACATGGCTGGTGGCACGAACGAGATAGGTACGTTGCGTAACATCAAGGTTTATCGCAACAACCGCCTTGTTACTGTAGTAGATATCTATGACTATATCCTCAATGGTAAGCTTACGGGCAACGTACGCCTTGCCGACAACGACGTCATCGTAGTGGGACCGTACGACTGCCTCGTGAACATCACGGGTAAGGTGAAGCGTCCTATGTATTATGAGATGAAAGCCAATGAGTCGATAGCTTCGCTCCTTAAGTATTCAGGCGGATTCACGGGCGACGCTTACCGCAAGGCTGTCAGCGTCAACCGCAAGAGCGGCATCGACCATTCTGCATATAACGTGGAGGAGTTCGACTTCTCCAACTTCCGCATTGCCGACGGCGACTCTGTCAGCGTCGATTCCGTCATGGCTCGTTACTCCAACACCGTGGAGATAAAGGGAGCCGTGTTCCGTCCGGGCAAGTATAATCTGAACGGACAGGTGAACAGCGTGCGTTCGCTCATCGAGCATGCAGACGGCGTGACGGAAGAGGCCATCACTTCGCGTGCCGTGATGCACCGCATGAAGCCGGACCGCACGCTGGAGGTGATCAGCGTGGACGTGGAAGGCATCATGAGCGGCAAGGTGGCTGACATTCCGCTGAAGGAGAACGACGTGCTCTTCGTAGCCACGAAGACGGAGCGCATGACGGAGCGCACCATTACCATACGCGGCGAGGTGCAGTTCCCCGGTGTATATAAGTATGCCGACAACGAGACCGTTGAAGACTTTATCATACAGGCAGGTGGTCTGACCGACAAGGCTTCGCTTTCCAACGTCAGCATCAGCCGCCGTGTGAGCGACTCGAAGGCTGTGCGTCCTGACAGCGTCATCGCACGTACGTTCAATATGGCCCTTAAGGAGAACTTCGCTGTGGACGGCGACCGCAGCTTCACGCTTATGCCCTTTGATGAGGTCTACGTGATGCGTTCGCCCGGCTACACCGAGCAGCAGAACGTCACTGTGGAAGGCGAGGTGCTTTACGCCGGAACATACGCTCTTGAACGCAACAACACACGCCTCAGCGACCTCTTCCGCATGTCAGGCGGATCAAACGGCCTTGCCTACATCAAGGGTGCGCGTCTGATGCGTAAGGCAAACGAGGCAGAGAAGGCTCGTATGGAGGCTGTGCTGAAGATGCAGCAGGAGGAGCAGCAGAAGAATCTTCTGACGCTTGCCGCTTCGTCAAACAACGCCAGCGCCGTGCAGTCAACGGCTCAGGGAGCTGCCAACGCCAACATCAAGAAGTTCCAGGTGCCTGACGAATATCCCGTCGGTGTGGACCTTGAGGAGGCTATGAAGAGGCCTGGATCGGATGCCGACGTGGTGCTTCGTGACGGCGACCGCCTTATCGTGCCGCAGTATAACGGTACGGTGAAGATCAACGGTGCGGTGATGTACTCCAACACCGTGGCTTACGAGAAGGGCAAGCGTGCCGGTTATTACATCGACCAGGCTGGTGGTTACGCCGCCGATGCCGTCAAGCGCCGTGCATACATTATATATATGAACGGCAAGGTGGCTAAGGTCGGTCATGGTGCCAAGGTGCAGCCGGGTTGCGAGATTGTCGTTCCTGCCAAGCTGAGACGTAAGATGTCGACGGCAGAGATGATGAGCATGGGATCGAGCATGTCGTCAATCGCAGCGATGATAGCCACTATCTCTAATATAATGAAGTAATCCAGAAACTTAATCACGGATATATTCTTACAACAATGAACGAACAAAAGAAAGACGTTATAGACCTCACGGAAGTGTGGAAATTGCTGAAGACGAAGAAGAATGTGTTCTTCATCGTGCTGCCGATAGTGTTTGTGCTGTCGTGCCTGTATATCTTCCCGCAGCCACGCTACTATCGCTGTAGCGTAAAGCTCGCTCCGGAGGCAACCAGTGAGAACGTGGCAGGCGGACTCTCGTCCTTGGCATCGCAGTTCGGCGTTAACCTTGGCGGTGCCACGCAGGACGCCATCTATCCGCTTCTCTATCCGGATGTGGTCAGCTCCAACGAGTTTGCCATCGGGCTGCTCGGCATCAATGTGAAGTCAGTGGACGGTCTTGTCAATACCGACTACTATAACTACATGTCGAAGCTTCAGAAGAAGAACCCCATTACGGCGCCGGTAAAGAAGATGATGCGTTCGGTGACAAAGCTTTTCGCCTCGAAAGACCAGCCCGGTCCTCCCAGCAAGGGAGCTGGCATGAGCGCTTTCCGCATGTCGAAGAAGGATAGCGAGCTGCTCGACCAGATTAAGTCGAACATCAGTTGCGACGTCGATAAGAAGACGGAGGTGATAACCATAAAGGTGGAAGATCAGGATCCGCTTATCTGCGCCACTATGGCTGACTCGGTGCGCAATCATCTGCAGACCTTCATCACCAAGTATCGCACCAATAAGGCACGCGTGGACGTGGAGCATTACGAGAAGCTCGCCAAGCAGTCGAAGCGTGAGTATGAGTATTGCGTGCGTGAATACAGCGCTTACTGCGATGCCAACCAGGACGTAATGCTCCAGTCGTTCATATCGAAGCGTGACGAGCTGGAGAACGAGATGCAGCTGAAGTTTAACGCTTACAGCGCCATGCGCACCCAGCTGGAGGCGATGCGTGCCAAGCTTCAGGAGAAGACCCCGGCGTTCACCACCATCGAGAGTGCCACGGTGCCCGTGAAGCCCGCCGGTCCGAAGCGCATCATCTTTATCTTCGGTATGTGCTTCCTTGCCACATTCGTCACGGCATTGTGGCTTGCGCGCAAGCAGCTCTTTACAAAAGCATAATCAAAAATAGGGGAGGCGTCACTGCCTTCCCATTATTTATTAAAAAGGAGACCCATAAATGTCGCTGTTCACTTTCAAGCGAATACCACTGTATTTTGACAAAATATCCACTCGCGTCAGTCTGCATGACATGACGTTGCTGCCGTTTGTGATGATATTCTTCGTTGTGTTGAATGTCACCATATCGCTGTCTGAGCTCAAGATGCCCGTGCTTTCGTATGGTGTGTTGGCTGTCAATATTGTCAGCTTTCTGTTTATGCTGGCTTTGGTGGCGCGTGAGAAGGAGATGTCGCGATACGGCTTTCTTAATTTCCTCTACTTCTTTATCCTCATAGGCTTGACGGTCGTGAATGTCAACGACATCCGCAATGCCATTTACAACAGCATCTTCATCTGGTTTATGTTGCTCACCATGCGTTATTATCGTTATCGCATGGAGATGGTGCTGAAGTGCTTCACCATAGCTTTCACCGTCTGTGTGTGGATCAACTTCGTACACCTCGTGACGCATCCGTTGCTTTGGCTTGTGGACGACTATAAGGGTGCGACCGGCTATCTGTTCGGCAATAACTACAATCAGATGGGATGCCGAATGATGGCTGCGTTGGCAAGCAATCTGCTGTGTCTGCGTTATTCACGCATCTGGCTCGTCAACATGATAGTGCTTGCCATTGTCATTGTGGCGTCGTTGGCGATGGTAGGTTCGATGACATCACTCTCGATGATTCTCGTTTTCCTTGTCTGCTGTCTGCTGCCGACGTCCAAGTTGCGACTGACTGCCATTTGCGGACTGTTCGCAGTCTTTCTGCTCTTCCAGATATTCGTGGTGTTCAACGGACGTGGTCTTGAAAACAACGAGCTGGCAGTATACATCGTGGAAGACGTACTGAAGAAGGACCTCACCTTCACTTACCGTACACACATGTGGGAAAGCGCCCTGAAGATAATAGAGAAGTCGCCAATCTGGGGCTGGGGATTCGCCGATGCCGACTGGTTCAAAGCCAATATGACAGCCTTCGCCATCGGTCCTCACAACTTCATTCTCTCCATCCTTATACATGGCGGAGTGATATTGCTGAGCATATATATAATGGTATGCAGCAAGGTGTTCAAGACCATTCACCCGTATCTGAAGATAAAGAACATGCAGCTGCTGCTCCTTGCGGTGGCATGTCTTTGGGTTATGTCTCTCTTCGAGATGTATCCGTACACTATTATGTTTTACGCCCTCGCCTTGCTCTATTATTCGCATTACGTATATGACGATACGGACAAGCGCAATTTGACGACAGAATAAAAAAATAAGAACTACTTGAAGATGCAGGAAAATACAAACAAATCAATAGCGGTAAACTCGTTCATCCTTTACATCCGACTCGCCATCATATCCATAAGTGGACTGCTCTATACACGCTTCAGTCTGCAAGCTTTGGGTATCAGCGACTACGGACTCTATTCGGTCATTGCCTGCATCATCACCTTCATAAGCATCATCAACACCATCATGGTGACCACGTCCAACCGTTTCATTGCCATAGCTATTGGCAAGAACGACGAGGAGGAGGTGTGCCGTCAGTTTAATGTCAATCTTGTCATACATGTAATCATTGCCTTGCTGACCGTGGCAATAGCCTTGCCCGCCGGACATTGGTATATCATGCACCATGTCAGCTATGACGGCGACATGCAGACTGTGCTGCGTGTCTTTGATGTCTCCATCGTGGCAGCAGCCATGTCGTTCGTCGGCGTGCCCTATAACGGACTGCTCATGGCCCGTGAGCGCTTCTTCGTGTTCTGCTCCACGGACGTGGCGATGAGCCTTTTCAAGCTGTTCTTCACTTATCTGCTCATCGACCATTTCGAGCACAAGCTGATTATCTATACCTACGTGATGGCATTCATGACCGCCTTCCCCACGTTGGTGTTCTTCGCCTATTGCCGTAGGCAGTTTGCTGCCATCACCCGCTTTGTGTTTGTGCGTGAGTGGCGCAAGTATTATGACGTGCTCAATTTCTCCATCGGTATAGGCATCGGTGCCATTGCCACGATAGGCAAGGCGCAGGGCGGTGCGCTCATCATCAACATGTTCTTCAGCACCACGATGAACGCAGGACTTGCCGTCGCCAATTCCGTCGGTTCCATCCTTCAGACATTTGCCAACAATGCGCAGAAACCCATCTCGCCTCAGATAGTGAAGAACTATGCTGCGGGCAATCTGGACCGCTGCACGTCCTTGGTGTGTCTGGCTTCCAAAGCCACTTATCTCTCGATGTTCTTCGTCTCCATTCCCTTCATCCTTGCGCCGGAGGTGATATTCGGTCTGTGGCTGAAGGAGGTGCCGCCGTATGCCATCACGTTCACCCATCTGCTCATCGTGGACATCCTGATATTCTCCATCAACGCCGGCGTCAACGACTTCGTGTTTGCCACTGGAAAGATAAAGCTCTATCAGATGATTGTCAACACCTTGCTTGTAAGTTCGATTGTCGTGGGATACTTGGCGATGCGACGTGGCATGCCGCCGGAATATCTGTTCTATGTCTACATAGCCTTCTCGTTCCTGGTTTTCCTTGTGCGTCCGTTCATCATCATCCGCATCACGAAGTTCGATGTATGGGCTCTTGTGCGCGGGTCGTACGTGCCGGTGCTGCTGATAACGCTTCTCTTTGCCCCGACGCTCTATCTTAAACAGGTGGCGGGACCGATACAGAGCGTGGTGGTGGCTTATGCTTACTTTGTTCTGCTGCTTTACTTCATAGGACTGCGTAAGAACGAACGCCAATACGTAAACTCCCTTATACGAAACAAATTGCTTCGTAAACACTGATTCAAGCCGAATAAAATGTTATTATTACAGCGCCCGATACAATATTGTACTGTGTCGGGCGTTTATATATTATAATATATAATTTGCAATAATTAAAAGTCTATAATGGAACCGCTCAGAATACCTCTCACCATAATAATGCCCGTATTCAATCATCGTGACGAAGTGAGAACGATGATTGACAGCATCCGTGCCAATGATTTCTGTGGTTGGGAGCTGCTTGCCATTGACGACGGCTCGGAGGAAGAGACGCTGCAGATGCTTGGTAGTTATGCAGAGGAGGACAGTCGAATACGAGTGGTAAGGCGTGACCGCCAGCCGAAGGGTGCGCAGACATGCCGCAACATCGGACTGGAGATGGCGCGTGGAGAGTTTGTCATCGTCTTCGATTCGGACGACTACATAGCTCCGTACTGTCTGCGTCAGCGAGTGGAGATGATGCAGAAGCGTCCCGACCTCGACTTCATGGTCTTCCCTTCGGGCGTTTATGTGGACGAGAAGTTCGTCACCGCGCCGCATCCTTACGACTTCGGATATCGTGTGGCGGAGGATGACGTCAAGATGTTCGCAAGTCGTAGGCTTCCGTTCATAGTCTGGAACAACATCTATCGCACCGAGTCGCTGCGCCGCAACCGTCTCACGTGGGACGACAGACTCCTTTCTTTGCAGGACGCCGACTTCAATATCTCAGCCATAGCAGCCGGACTGCGCTATGATTATGCCGACGGAGCCTTGCAGGACTACGGTTATCGCATCATCACCACATCGTCCATATCGAAGAAGATAAACTCACAGGCACACGTCGACAGTCATGTCCTTGCCAACAGCAAGATGTATGATGCGGTCCGACGTATAGCCGGACACAAGTGGGACAGCGCTCTTTATGACGGCATGCTCCGTATTTACAATCAGGGCATGACAGGTAAGGGCATCAACCGCTCGTTGGCAGACGCCCTTGCCGAGAGCGTACGTGAGCGAAACAGTAGCCACTCGCGTCTGCTCAGGATGCAGATACGTCTCACGACGCTGCTCCAGAAGCTTCTTCCGGCACGCTTGGCACGACAGCTGCCCGTAGCTTTCTATCTCATCAGAGAGTCGCATTGGCGTAAGAAGAAGATGGCGATGATCAGCACCATCCAGGAGAAACACAAACAATAACGTAACAAAATGGAATTAGCAATATTACTCTCTACATACAACGGCATGAACTATCTGGAGGAGCAGGTCAGTTCTCTGCTTGCCCAGACTTACACCGACTGGAAGCTATACATCCGTGACGATGCCTCCACTGACAACACCTTAGCCCTTATCAATGAGCTGGCTAAGCGTGACGAGCGTATCATCGTCATGCCAAGCAGCAGAAATCTCGGAGCTAAAGAGGGATTTATGTGGATGTTGCGCAATGTGGAAGCCGACTATTATATGTTTTGCGACCATGACGACGTGTGGCTTCCGCGCAAGGTGGAGCTGACGTTGAAGCGCATGCAGGAAGGTGAGGCTGAACATAACGGCTGTCCCGTCATAGCCTGCACCAATCTGAAGCTGGTGGATGCGAAGCTCAACGTCTTCGCCGAGTCGTACTGGAAGTTCCGCCATTATCCGATGTCCGTGTTCAATGACAAGTATTATCATCTTTTCTATAACAATATGCCGGGCTGTACGATGATGCTCAACCGTGAGGCAAAGGCGGTCTGCTTCCCTTATTCTGAGAAGATAGTCATGCACGATGCGTGGTTTGCCATCGCCGTGCTGTGGAACAAGGGCTTTGTGGTGGCTGAACCAGAGCCGCTTATGCTCTATCGTCAGCATGAGCACAATGCAGTAGGAGCAAAGAAAACCCGCAGTCTGCTGAAGCAGATGGGCATGATAAGCGAGCTGATGAGCAAGACCCGGGAGCAGCATCTCTCTACAGTCTCATTGACACACATGTCATTTCCGCGCTTCTTAGCGATGAAGGTATACTATCTTTTGCGCGAACATCTGTCGAATTTCCTTGGAAAATAAATACCCACTAACCTAAAAACAATCTGATATGAGAAAGATAAGCATCATTGGCAATTTTGATATGAATAACAATAGCTACAACGGACAGACCATCAAGACACGCATCGTGGCCGACGAACTTGAGTCGTTGTACGGGGCGTCGGAAATAAAGCGGGTGGACACCGCCGGTGGCAAGAGTGTTGTTCTGCGTCTTCTTTTTCAGTTATTCGGTTGCGTGGCACGCAGCCGTAACGTCATCATCCTTCCCGCCCAGAACGGCATAAAGGTGATTCTGCCCCTTGTAGTGATTTACAATCTTCTTTTCTCACGCCGTATCCATTATGTAGTGATAGGAGGATGGCTTGCCGAACTCCTCGGACGTAACCGCTGGCTTCTGTGTTTCGCCAAGCGTCTGCACATGATTTATCCCGAAACGAAGAACATGAAAGACTCGCTTGCCGGGTTGGGGCTGCATCGTGTCGTGGTGATGCCCAACTGCAAGCCCCTGCGTATTCTCACCCCTGACGAGCTTTCCGGATATAATCTCCGTCCGATGCGCTTCTGCATCTTCTCACGTATCACCCCCACGAAAGGCATAGAAGATGCCATAAAGGCTGTGAGCCTTGCCAACGAAAAGGCAGGCAAGACCATTGCCACACTCGACATGTACGGCAATGTGGAGGCTTGCGACCGTCCTTGGTTTGATGCCGTAAAGGCTTCGATGCCTGAAACTGTGGCTTATTGGGGCAGGGTGGAGTTCGATAAGAGCGTCTTCAAGCTGAAAGAATACACCGCCTTGCTCTTCCCTACATACTATCCGGGTGAGGGTTTGGCTGGCACGGTTATAGACGCATTCGCTGCTGGTCTGCCTATTATTGCAAGCGACTGGCACGACAATGCCAACATCATAACTGACAACAAGAACGGTTTCATCTTCCCCACGCATGACGTTAATCGTCTTGCAGAGATAATCCTCGACATCTGTAAATGCCAGGACCGCCTTGTCCCTATGAAACTCAACTGCATACAGTCGGCACAGGCATTTCTTCCGCCGGTGGTAATCCGTACGATAGCCGAGGAAATAGCTTAGTGGCGTCTGCCGTAATTGTTATTAAGGCAAATGGCGTCACGTTTCAAATAAATATATTAACTTTGTATGTATTTTTAAATATATAATGTAAATGGAAATAAAAATTGCTGTTATCGGACTTGGATATGTGGGTCTGCCGTTGGCGCGTCTTTTCTCAACAAAGTATCCGACTGTTGGTTTCGATATGAACCAGCATCGTGTAGACGAGCTTATGCAAGGTCATGATTCCACACTGGAAGTGTCTGATGAATTGCTTGGCGACGCTATACATAACCATAACTTTGTCTGTAGCACCAACCTCGACGCTATACGCGACTGCAACTTCTACGTTGTAGCCGTGCCGACACCCGTTGACAATAACAATCATCCTGACCTCAAGCCGCTTTGGGGTGCCAGCGAGACAGTGGGTAAGGTTATCAATAAGGGCGACATCGTCGTGTATGAGTCGACCGTCTATCCTGGTGTTACCGAGGAAGAATGTCTGCCCGTAGTGGAGCGTGTGAGCGGACTGAAGTATAACGAGGACTTCTTCGCAGGCTACAGTCCCGAGCGCATCAATCCGGGCGACAAGCTTCACACCGTGGAGAAGATAAAGAAGGTGACCTCTGGTTCTACACCCGAGGTGGCTGATATCGTGGATGGCGTCTATAATTCGGTACTCGTCAACGGCACACACAAGGCACCGAGCATCCGTGTGGCTGAAGCTTCTAAGATAATAGAGAATTCGCAGCGCGACGTAAACATCGCTTTCATGAACGAACTGGCAAAGATATTCAATGCTATGGGCATCGACACCAACGACGTCATTGAGGCAGCGGCTTCCAAATGGAACTTCATCAAGCTCAAGCCTGGTTTGGTAGGCGGACACTGCATCAGCGTCGACCCTTACTATCTCATCCAGAAAGCACAGGTGTATGGCGTTCTTCCGCGTGTGATGTTTGCAGCACGTCGACTGAATGACGGCATGGGCGACTATGTTGCCAATCAGGTTATCAAGTGTATGAACAAGAAAGGCATCCTCGTCAAGGACGCCAAGATTCTCATTCTCGGCATCACGTTCAAGGAGAACTGTCCCGATATCCGCAACACTAAGGTGGTGGACATCTATCACACCCTTAGCGAATACACCCATAACATCGACGTATACGATCCGTGGGCTAACGCCGAAAGAGTTGAGCACGAATATGGTATCAGCATCAAGACGCAGCTTCCTAACGAGAAGTACGATGCCGTAATTCTCGCCGTTGCTCACAACGAGTTCCGCGACATTGACTTCTCTGCCGTTCGTGCCGCGAACAGCGTGGTGTATGACGTTAAGGGCGTATTGTCGCGCGATACCATAGACGCACGTCTTTAATCATAATGACAGACAGCATGAACAATCCTAAGATAACAGTAGTTTGTCCCATCTATCAGGAACGCCGCTTCATAGAAGGACTCCTTGAGAGCATCACTCTGCAGGATTATCCCAAGGACCGTATGGAGGTGTTTCTGATTGACGGTATGAGCAAGGACGGCACACGTGAGTTTATCACCGAGTATGCCAAGACACATCCCTTCTTCAAGCTCATAGACAATCCCCAGCGAACCGTTCCTTACGCTCTCAACAACGGCATTGCCCAGGCTACGGGCGACGTGGTCATACGTATAGACGCACATTGCAAGTATCCGGCGGACTATTTCTCACGCCTTGTCCGTTATCTTTACGAGCTAAAGGCTGACAATGTGGGCGGCGTGTGCAACACGCTTCCTGCCAACGACAGCACCAAGGCGCTTGCCATAGCCCAGTGTCTGTGTCATTCTTTCGGCGTCGGAGGTTCTGATTTTCGCATCGGCGCCAGCAAGATAAAGCAGGTAGATACCGTGCCTTTCGGCTGTTTCCATCGCGACTTGTTCGACAGGATTGGCATGTTCGATCCCGAATTGACGCGAAATCAGGACGACGAATTCAACGGACGCATAATCAAGAACGGTGGAAAGATATTCCTTATCCCCGACATCGTCATTGAGTATGCCGCCCGTGACACCATCGCAAAGACGCGTCGCATGTACTGGCAGTACGGACTGTTCAAGCCGTTGGTGAACCGCAAGCTCGGAACGCCAGCCACCGTGCGCCAGTTCTTCCCCCTGCTTTTCTGCATAGGCATAGTGCTGGGAGCGTTGCTTAGCTTTGTTTCGTCCATCATAGCCTATATGTATCTGGCTGTAATGGCGCTGTATTTCGCTCTCGGCTTCACGTTCGGCGTTAAGACAGCGTTGCGAAAGAAGCGCTTTGCCTTGGCTTTTTACATGCCATACATATTCCTCAACCTCCACTTGAGTTATGGCTTCGGCTATATAAAAGGCTTGTATAAGGTGTTGACAAACAAGAAAATGACAGTAAACGTAAATAGATAATAATTATGAAAATACCGTTCTCACCCCCATATATTGATGATGATGTAATAAACGAAGTGACCGACTCGCTGCGTTCGGGCTGGATAACCACCGGTCCGAAGGTGAAGGCTCTCGAAGAAGAAGTATGCAAGCTTTCGGGCGCACGCCGTGCTCTTGGCGTCAACTCGTGGACGTCGGGCGCCATTCTGGTGCTCCGTTGGCTCGGACTGCAGCCCGGTGACGAGGTCATCGTGCCGGCATACACCTATTCTGCTACAGCACTTGCCGTGCTTTGGGCTGGCGGAAAGCCGGTAATGGTAGACTCCGGTGAGGACTTCAACATCTCTGTGGAAGCCATCCGCCGTGCCATCACGCCGCACACTAAGGCCATTCTTCCCGTTGATATAGCCGGTTTCCCCTGTGACTATGATGCCATCATGTCGCTTGTGTCAGAACCGGAGGTGAAGGCGATGTTCTCTCCTACGTCCGACGTACAGCGTCAGTTGGGCAGAATAATCGTGGTAAGCGACTCTGCCCATTCCATCGGCGCACACTACAACGGCAAGCGTTCAGGCTCAGAGACCGACATTGCCATCTTCTCTCTCCACGCCGTCAAGAACGTCACGACGGCTGAGGGCGGCATCATCTGCCTTAACATGCCCGAACCCTTCGACAATGACAAGCTCTATGCCGACATGCGCCTCTTCTCTCTCAACTGCCAGACGAAGGACGCCTTCACGAAGTCGAAGGCAGGAGGATGGCGTTACGACATCATCGGTCAGGGTATGAAGTGTAATCTTGCCGACGTGAATGCCGCCATCGGACTGGCACAGATACGCAAGTACGAGGATCTTCTCAAGGAGCGCAAGCGTGTCTTCACACGTTATAACGACGCACTGAAGCAGTATGACTGGGCGCTCACTCCTCCTGCGGTCACTCCCGGCAAGGAAAGCTCTTACCACGTCTACGCCCTTCGCATAAAGGACGTGACGGAGCAGCAGCGCGACGAAATCATTCAGGAGATAGCAAAGTCAGAAGTAGCAGTAAACGTACATTTCGTGCCGATGCCTATGCTTACGCTTTTCCGCGAGATGGGCTACGACATCAAGGACTACCCGCAGGCTTACCGCAACTACGCACACGAGATTTCGCTGCCTATCTATCCGCAGCTCACAGACGAGCAGGCTGACTTCGTCATCCGTACCGTAGTGGAAGCACACAATAAGGTAATGGGCAAGTAAATATTACGGGTATGACCAGATTCTTCGATATCCTGTTTTCGTTTCTGGGCTTGATAGCGCTTTCGCCCCTGTTCATAGTGCTTTACGTTCTGATACGCCTCGAGAGCAAGGGCGGCGGCTTTTATTCGCAGGAGCGTCTGGGTCGCAATGGCGTGCCCTTCCGTCTGTATAAGTTCCGCTCCATGCGAGTGGGGTCGGACCGCAAGGGACTCATCACTGTCGGCGAACGCGACAACCGCATCACTCGCACAGGACTGTTCATCCGCAAGTATAAGCTCGACGAACTCCCGCAGCTCTGGAACGTGCTGAAGGGTGATATGAGTCTTGTGGGTCCGCGTCCTGAGGTGGAGAAGTATACGCGCCTCTACACCCCGGAGCAGCGTGTGCTCAGCGTCCGTCCCGGAGTGACAGACTGGGCGTCCATCGAGTATGTTGACGAAAACCGCATTCTCGGTGCCGCAGCAGACCCTGACCGTGCCTACGTGGAGGAGATTATGCCCGCCAAGATAGCCCTCAATATGAGGTATATCTCACATCCCACCGTCGGTGAATACTTCCGCATTATCTTCGCCACGTTCAGCGGAATAGCAAGGTAATGACATTATAGATAAAAGAAAGAAACAAAATGCACTTTACGAATAGACTCATAAATTGGTATTTCAGTAAGAACTCATTGCCTTATTGGTGTATCTTCACGATGGACTGCCTGATAGTGTTCCTCTCTTACATGTTTGTCTATACGAAGATGAACAGTGGAGTGGAGGCTCTGAACGTCTTATGGCAGCTGGTTACCTTCAACAGCATCTTCGTGTTGTTCCACGCCATCGGCTTCAAGATCTTTCATACCTATGACGGCATCCTCCGCTATTCCTCTTTCGTCGATCTGCAGCGAGTAGGATATGCTGTCCTTACCGGTGCTGTGTTGTCATACGTGGCTCATTTCGGAATGATGCAGATACCGTATTTCCACTCCGTATACGTCGGAGGAGCCGACATAATGCTCGCCTCCCTGCTGTCCACGCTTCTGCTGTGGGCGGTGCGTGTGCTGGTGAAGACGGTGTATGACGTGTCCATTGACAAGCTCAATGCACGCGCCACGCTGATTTACGGCGTGACGAAGGGCGGCATGGGACTTGCCAAGCAGGTGCGTAACGACAAGACGCTCAAGATGTCGCTTGCCGGATTTGTGAGCGATGAGGAGCATGTGAAGCATCGTGTGCTGATGGGACTGAGCGTCTTCCCGCTCGACTCCAATCTGAAGAACGTCATACGTAAGCATCACGTGGAATGTCTGCTCGTAGCACAGGGAGCGCTCGACTCGTTCCGAAACAACAAGGAACTGCAGGACGACCTGCTGTCGGCTGGCGTACATATATACATCCCGAAGGCAAACGAATGGAATCCGGCGCAGCCGCAGACACAGCAGCTCAAGGAGGTGAGCATCGAAGACCTTCTTCCGCGCGATGAGATAAAGATCGACTTGGAGAGCGTGGCAGACACGCTCCGTGGCAAGTGCGTCCTTGTGACAGGCTCGGCTGGCAGCATCGGCAGCGAGATAGTGAAGCAGATATGCAAGTTCGGTCCGCGCGAGATGGTGCTCATCGACAGCGCCGAGACGCCGCAGCACGACATCCGCCTCATGATGGCGAAGAACTTCCCCGAGATAAAGGCTGAGACAATAGTCACCTCCGTAAGCGGAATAATACGCATGGAGGACATCTTCAGCCGTTATCGTCCCGACTACGTGTTCCATGCCGCAGCATACAAGCACGTGCCGATGATGGAGAACAATCCGAGCGAAAGCATCGAGAACAACGTCTACGGCACGAAGATTCTTGCCGACATGGCGGTGAAGTACGGCGTAAAGAAGTTTGTGATGATATCCACGGACAAGGCTGTCAACCCCACCAACGTGATGGGATGCTCAAAGCGCATCTGCGAGATTTACGTACAGAGCCTCGACCATGCCATCAAGATGGGCAAGATAAAAGGCGTCACGCAGTTTGTCACCACCCGCTTCGGCAACGTGCTCGGCTCCAACGGTTCGGTCATCCCTCTCTTCAAGCGTCAGATAAAGGCTGGCGGTCCCGTAACGGTCACCGATCCCAACATCATTCGCTTCTTCATGCTCATCCCCGAGGCGTGCAAGCTGGTGCTTGAGGCTGGCACGAAGGGCAATGGCGGCGAGATATTTGTCTTCGACATGGGCAACCCCGTCAAGATTGCCGACCTTGCGAAGCGCATGATAAAGCTGAGTGGAGCCACGGGTGTAGAGATTAAGTACACTGGTCTGCGTGCCGGAGAGAAGCTCTATGAGGAGGTGCTCAACAAGGAGGAGACCACTATGCCGTCCTTCCACGACAAAATCCGCATCGCCAAGGTGCGCCAATACGACTACGACACCGTGGAGCGCGACATCGAAGACCTCGTCGAGATAAGCAAGCATTACGACGACATGGCGACCGTAAAGAAGATGAAGGAAATCGTGCCGGAGTTCAAGAGTAACAACTCCGTGTACGAAGTGCTTGACAAGTAAGCCGACTTTGACAAGAAGACAAGTTTTTTAGACAAGAAGACATGAAGACATGTTTTTTAGGCAAGTAGACATGGTATTTGTTGAAACAAGACAAACTTAGGAGGCTATGGCATCTCGCCGTAGCCCCGCACCCACGTACGTACGCTTTATTGACAAGATGCCATGTATTTTTGACAAGAAGCTATGTTTTATTTTTTTTGATTACGGATTTGTCTGATTCGTCTGAGGCTACGCTCTTGCGTGAGCTGTTTTCAGAATAATTAGCCAAATCCGTAATATCCGTCACAATATTTGCATTCCTAACGCTCAATACTCCTCGCTCAGCGCACAACAAAATCTTTGGTGCGAAATTCTTGAGTTTTGAGCGTGCAAGGATAAACGGTTTATACACAGTGAGTTGGAAAGTTTGTGAGGAGAGTGTGCAAAAAAAAGAAGCAGCAAGAAGCCTGTTTTTGCTGCAATAGCGCCACTTTTACACTCTAATAGTGCCACTTTTATCATGCAATAGCGCCACTTTTACACTCTAATAGTGGCAC
>ENA-ORRX01000178-ORRX01000178.1-human-gut-metagenome-genome-assembly--contig:-NODE-178-length-24629-cov-10.8599_pt1 | contig 24629 bp, 16 predicted proteins | sample MGYA00242186_ERZ509153 | MGnify/ENA primary metagenome ERZ509153 (study PRJEB26280, sample SAMEA2338643) | human gut metagenome | biome: human gut; feature: human-associated habitat; material: faeces... | reverse complement strand
AAACGGCAACACAACTGTTTGTGGTACCCAAGTCAATTCCAATTACTTTTCCCATGATTATATCTTTTTTTATTTTTATCGTTATTAATAATGTTTATCATGTGAACGCTGTTTCCGGAAAGTCTGCCGAAGATATGCATCTATCAGGAACTCTCCCCAACGGTCACGCAAACATAGTTAACAAAGCGTGTGCCAAGAAAAAGGCAGTAGGCACACAACTGCCAAAAGAGCGAGAAATGTCAGAAAAGAGCATAAAAGAAATGACAAGATGGCAGATTTCGTATGCCATAAGCGCATTTTTCCAGATAATTACTTGGCATTATCAAGGATTATCTGTAATTTTGCAGAGAATTATTCATAAGATTATTATAACATCAGTTTTTTAATGGGAAGAAACAAATACTCCGCAGGAGAAATCAAGGAAATCGGCAAATTGCTCCGATTGAAAAACGCTGGTAACAGACTCCAGCAGAAGCAGATTCGCCATGACCTTCGTGTAGATTACGAATTTAACATATCCGACTTCAACGAACCAGGCAAGGCTTTCGGCGAAGAGGAACTTCAGGCTGCCATCAAGCGTGGTGCCATCCAGATTCTTGATGATGCTACTATCGAGGCGATGAAAGCCAAACGTGCTCGTGACAAGGCCCGCGACGAGGCAGAAAAACAGAAGGAAGCTGTTGCAAGCGGAGAGCAAACCGACTGGAAGGAAGCCATGAAAGAATGGAAGGAATATTATGAAAGGTAAAAAGGTAAAAAAGTAAAAAGGTAAAAAAAGAGCTGAATAACTGAAGGCTGAAGGGCTGAAGGTTATAAAGGGCCAAATTAAAGAACTATACAGATAATTAAATATTATGGCAAAAGTATTGATTAAGACTTCTGAAGGCGATATCAAAGTTCGCCTTTATGATGAGACCCCTCAACATCGCGACAACTTCATCAAGTTGGCTAAAGAGGGATATTTCGACGGCACTCTCTTCCATCGTGTCATCAAGGATTTCATGATTCAGGGCGGTGATCCGGAGAGTAAGAATGCTCCTAAGGGCAAAATGTTGGGAACAGGTGGTCCTGACTACACGATTCCTGCAGAATTTGTTTATCCTCAACTTTTCCATAAGCGTGGTGCACTGAGCGCTGCGAGATTGGGAGATGAGGTAAATCCTGAGCGAGAAAGCAGCGGAAGCCAGTTCTATATCGTATGGGGAAAAACCTACAAGATGAATGAACTCAAGCAGATGGAGAAACAGATGGGTATGCAGATGGAGCAAAACATATTCAACCAGCTTGCCAAAGAACACCACGATGAGATCATGAACTTCCGTCGCAACCGCGACCGCCAGGGATTGATGGAATTGCAGGATCAGCTGGTGGATGAAACCAAGAAACGCTGCAAGGAGGAAGGTTACCCTAAATTTACCGATGAGCAGGTGAAAACCTACACCGAGATGGGCGGTACTCCTTTCCTTGACAACCAATATACTGTATTCGGCGAGGTAGAAGAAGGTCTCGACGTCGTGGAGAAAATCCAGAATTGCGAGACGCTCAGAGGTGATCGTCCGAAAGAGGATATCAGCATGGTAGTTTCCCTTATTGAGGAATAATCCAGAAGAAATATTGGCAACAGAAAATATTGTCTCTTTGTCTGTATCGGCAACTATTCATTCGTATTATATATAATAATGTACGTAACGAAGCAAATTCGACACGTAAGAAAACAAAATTAATAATAACTAACAAATCAGAAACAATGATGACAAAAACCAACATGATGAAGAGTGTCATGATGCTCTTGGCGATAGCCGGTTCCAACTACAGCTATGCCCAGCAAGCAACTGTGGTAGTAAGCAACACAACTGCTGCCCAGCGAATGGAACTCGTAGAAGTAAGCATGGCTGATGTGAAAGCTAAGCTATCAAATGCAACTCCTGGCAAAGGACAGGCTTATGTGGTAAAGAATACCCGCGGACAGCAAATCGGTTCACAGATTACCCACGATGGTAAGTTGCTCATCGACGCCAGTGTGCGCCCTCATAGCGCAGCTACCTTTTATATCAGCATAGAGAAGCCATATCCTCAGAATGTATGGACTACAGGCGCTCTCTATAAGATGAGAAAGGACGACCTGGCTTGGGAGAACGACCGATGCGCCTACCGTGTTTACGGACCAGCATTGCAGCGTTCTGGCGAGCGCTCTTTCGGTACGGATGTTTGGGTAAAGAACACGCCTGATACGGTGGTAAATATCCGATACATCAAGAACCAGAAAGCCTGGGAAAACATGTGCAGAGTGGATGCAAAGAAAAAGGCAATAGAAAAGCAGCTCAAGACGGAGAAAAATCCTGCAAGAATTGCCAAACTCAAAGATCAGATCAAGGCAGTAGAAGCAGAAGGAAAAGAAGTTAATATCCGCAACTCATTCCATCTCGACCAGGGCAACGGACTCGACCCATATCGCGTAGGTGCAACCTTGGGTCTCGGTGCACCAAGTCTTATGATTGGTAACGAACAGATATTACCTTACTGCTATAAGGATTACAAGATCTTAGACAATGGTCCTCTCAGATTTACCGTTGAACTGACCTACAATCCTTCTACCGTGGGCGACCAGAAGAACGTAGTAGAACATCGTATCATCTCTCTCGACAAGGGCAGCAACTTCAACAAGATGACAGTCTGGTATGATGGCCTCACCCACCCTACCGACTTTGCTACAGGTTTCCCAATCCATGAGGAAGATACCGAGACTAAAACTTTCGCAAAAGACTACGTAAGTTACGCAGACCCTACCGACAATATGGAAGGTAACCAGTCTCAGGTATATGTAGGTGTACTCTTCCCTTATGGCATTGACAATACCTACTACCAGCTTTTCGATAAGAAGCACGACGGCGCTACCGGTCATGCGTTAGGCATCAAGACTGGCTTGAAGGACGGAGAAAAGTTCAGCTATTACTTCGGAGCTGCATGGAGCAAATATGATGTTCGCAGCTATACAGAATGGCAGATTCGCATCAAGGATTATCTTGAAGCATTGAAAACTCCGCTTAAAGTCGAAATCAAGTAAAAAGGAAACTTTAAAGCGAAAGAGATAAAATGTCCCCTTAGTGAAAGCCTGATTCAGGCTATCTCTAAGGGGATTTTTCTGCTATATAAATAATAGCAATATAATCATTACTATATAATATCTCAATAGATGAATGAGAAATTACTTACTCATCTCAAAACCTACACGTACTCCATCATAATTCTTGGTGATATTGCCGATAATGCCAAGTGTAGAATTACCGCTGAGAGCTGTCAATGTCTGAACCAAGGTAAGGAGTTTCTTGGATTCAAAAAGAAGGCTGACACCATTGGTTGTCTGGGTAGCATAGCCGGAAACGCTGAGCAGGAGTCCCTTCATTGTGATGGCATGTGTCTTCTCATCAAAAGTATAAGTACCTTTCCATGATTTGCCATCTATTTTTGACTCAAAACTTCCATCCGTATTAAACTTGAAGTAAGTGTTTGAGCCGGAGAAACCTGCTTTCTTGTAATAACCTTCCAACTGCTCCTCTATCTTATTAGCTGCAATTTCGCCGCCAGCTTTGGCAAGCAGATTCTCTGAAGTAAAAGCACAACCTGGCTTGCTGTATTTCCATGTATGAGCACAAAGACTCTCTTTACTGAAAGAACCAGATCCGATTACATTGTTCAGAATTCCATTGATAATGGTTCCTGCAGTACTGCCTGTGCTACCAGATGTGCCTCCACCAAGCAATCCACCGAGGATACCGGCTATTGCAGAACCAGCTGAGGTTGAAGTAGCAGAAGTTGCTGTTGTAGGAGTTGTTGTTTTTGTATTTGTTGTTGCAGAAGTACTGGTGGCAGAGGTTGCCGCAGTAGAAGTTTTAGTAGAAGACTTAGTGGAGCTTGTCTTCTTGCTTGTTGTTTTCTTTGTTGCCTTCTTTGTTGCCTTCTTTGTAGTTTTCTTAACAGGAGTACTGATTAACTCTGAAAGAGAGCACTCGCTGAGTTCATTTGCCATACTGCCAGTAGTGCAAGCCAGCACCAAAGCAGTCAATAGAATTACTTTTTTCATACCTTTATTATTTTATATATACCTATATTCCTATGGAATTCTTCATTTCCTTCTCTCTATTTATGCATGGAATTATCCCTGGAAGAAAACAATCTCTTTTAGAAGAAGAATCCATTTTCGGCTGCAAAGTTCGCAAAAAAAAATGAGATTTCAGAAGGATTTCCCCATTTTCTCATAGTAATATCCCTATAAATACTACAAATCGTATGAATATAACATGAAAATTGGGATACAAAAGGCTTTAAAATTGACGTAAATCAAAAAATCGACTAAAAGTAATGCATTTTAATAGGATTTTCTTTCATCTTTTATCAGAATGCTCTATCTTTGCAACGTATTCAAATCACAATAGGTTTATCAAAACACAAAAGGTTATGAACGATTGTTTAGTAAAGGTTAACGAAGAGAATCAGAATCAGGCTATCAGCAGATGCCAGAGCATTCTTCGTGATCGCCGCGAGGCTCTTGCCTCTAAGGCTAAAAGCAGAAATTAAAGAGATTATCTTTTAAGAGAGATTCTCGTGTGCAGCTTTGTTTTTCTTCCAGAGGGAAGGCACTCGTATGTGGTAAATTCCATTGATAAGGAAGAAGGTTATGCTGTAAGATTATGATCTTTATCCCCCGCTCGATAGAGAGTCGAGGACATCACGAAAAAAGTCCCGCTGTAAGGAATTTCATCCTAACAGCGGGACTTTTTTGGTTTCTGAAGGCAAGTTTACATTTGCGGCTGCAAAGTTACATATTTTTCTAAAACAGCCAAATATTTTTGCAATGATTTGCCCATCTCTGTCATTATCTCAATTAATTAGCGAGAAATTTGCCAATTTCCTTGATGGTAGCTTTGGCAATTATTCCCAAATATTGCTTTGCTTTTCTTCCTCTTCCTCGTCGTCAAAGTTCCAAGTGTCAAATTGCTTGGCTTGCATATCCGTGGAGGCATCAGCACCTAGAGAAGCATTTCCGATTCCTGCGCCTTCTTCCAGGACAGAAGAGGAAAGGTTGAGCTTGATAGTCTCAGCCATGGGTGCTATATATGTTCTTTTCATTTTTTTACTTTTTTATTTGATTATTATCTTCTTACCATTGATGATGTAGATACCTTTCTGGGTAGGACTTGTTACTTTTCTTCCATCCAAGGTGTAATAGGTTTTGCCACTGGTGACCTGTGATGGAGCAGTCACGCCATGGATACCTGTGGTATCGCCAAACCAGTCCAAATAAATGACGGTCTTGGCTGCAGTGGCATTGCTGCTTGGATTCTTCAGCTGCAAGTATGCGAAGTTGCGCTTGGCATCGCCTCTTACCCATTTATAGAAACACTGTTGGGTGCCATCTATCACATCGCCCGACTGATTCTCATTCTTGTCCAAGTGGAAATACTTGGTGGTCAAGATGTAGTTCTGGTAGCCCTCTTTCTTCGCTGTTGCAAATTCAGTCACTTTGTCACCTGTTCCTACCAAGGCATTACTTGTGAGCTTTTGGGGAGTAGTGTTGACATCCGTGGTGAAGATAGGATGGCTCTCGCCTAATTTGCCGGAAGTCTTCAAGATGACACCTTCGCCAGAAGCGGATTGGTTGTTCGGTAATGCCGTGAAATTCACAGAGGTGGCATTCGACTGATAGTCGGCAGAGACACTGTAGGCAGTGACTGCCGTTCCGTTGAGCCTCTCGTTCAAGCTGTAATCTACAGGGTAGCTCTGGCTATATGTGGCATACTTGATGTAATCTTCGTCGGCACTTCCTATAGTCTTGTTGTCCTTGACGATGGCTATGCGGTATAGTTTGCAGTTCTGTACACAGAAAGTTAAGTCCTTGGTCGTATTCCCGAGTTGATAGACTGAAACGCAATTATTACTGTTTGTAATTGTTTTGATGCTCTTGACGCCTAATGTGTTCAGATTGAACATCTCATTGCCATTGTGTTCTATGTAAACCATTGCGTTGGCAGGAACCGATTGAATGGTGACGTAATGTGTTCCACCATTGAGGTACAGATAGGTGTTACCTTGGGCTTCTGACCCATTTTCACATACTATTTGGAATCTGTTGCTATAGTTTTTCACTAAGTTGAACAGCAAGCCTTTTAGTTCTGGCAGAATAATGGTATTATTGCTTGCACCTGCTTTTATCTCTTGTCCCTGTGCAAATGTTCTGCTGTTTGATGCATGGCTACTTCCGTATTCAAGATCATTGCCTTCTTTTTTCTCCCCCCAATAGGTATTTCCCGCCGTTACGCTTTCTTTGATTTTAGTGAAAGTGGAGTCTGAGATATTGGTGAAATCCCAGGTATAAACATCTGTTCTAGCACGAGAGTCAGAGGCCTCTGCAGACTTAGGGGTCTCGAAATAGAACTTGATGTTTTTCTCCATTGGCTGCCCGCCATTTCCTACAATGGCGTATGTAGGAATTGTCACCTCATAGCGCATGCCATAGAATAAGTTCTGGTCAGAGTACTCAAACCACAATTTGTTTCCTTCGACATGAATCTTATTGTACTGATTGTAATTGTTGCTTCTTGCGCTGTAGTATTCTAGAGATTGATAGCTTTCGCTACCACCCATAGGGCGACAGAAAATCAAGGCACCATCCAAAAGTTGGATGTCTTCATTGAATGTTATTTTTATCTTCTTGGGTGTATTCGGAGTCGGCTGAACATCTTCCACTGGTATGGTAGATTCTGCTGCAGGGGACGTAGATTCTACTATTGGTGCGTTACCTATCACTTTGGCTGTTGTAAATACAAAGGTATCATCGTCCAACGTTCCGTCTTTTACATCTTTAAGTTCTGCCTTTTGGTTCAATTTTAAAGTATAGGTATAGTTGGGACGAAGCTGCTGACCTTCTTTGGGCGTAAATACAAGTTTGTTGCTATTTGCGATACCCGTCACAGTTCCTATGTTGTGGGTCAGGCTTCCGTCTGCGCTTTTTCCCTCAAGAGTCGCTTCTACATTGTTCTTGATATTTGCATTTTTTCCATCATTGTCTTTGGCAGACAAGATGATACGTGTGGTGAGAGGAGCCTCGTCCTGATTGTATGGGGTGGTCATACTCAGGTTTATACCCTTCATGGAACTAATCAAGTGCAATACAATCTGATTGTTCTTCAAGGTAGAGCCTGCTTTAGCCTCTTTCAAGCTACCGGCAGTAACCTTGATGGAGTAATACTTACCTGCTTTTAATGTAACTGGCACGTAAAGTGTGCCCTGTAATCGCTAATGACGCATTCTTTAGAATCCTTGGTATATGTATTTACTGTCGTACCGTCGGATACGATAACTTTGAAGTCGGCTGTTTTCTCAATTTTTTCATTGAAAGCAAACGCCACTCGGTTGTTATCGAGTATGGAAACTGAATCTGGATTAGCTTCAATTTTTTTATCTCCATTGTATGCTCCCAAATAGTTCAATCCCTTGGTTGAGAATGTGAAGCTGCAGTTCTTGTTGCCCGTACCCGAAGTCTCCATGATCACATTTGCAGGAATATTCAAGGTATATGTGGTAGCTGACTCCAACTGCTTGCCTTGGGGTAGTGTAAAGTTGAGTTTTTTCACGCCAGTTTCACCTGCGGTAAAAGTGGCAGTTACTTCCATGGCGTTGTCTCCATCGTCAGAGGTCAATGTGGCGTTGATGGTTTTCTCCGTAGGAGTCTTGGTTCCATTGACATCGTAAGCCCACAATGCTTTTTCAGAAGTCACCGTGATGGATTTGAGTGTGTTAGGATCGACTCCTGTTGCTTCGTTCGCAGGTGTTGTCATGGTAAGAACAGGTGCGGCATCAAGTACAGAGATTTGCGAAATCCATGCTCCCCAATTCAATACTCCCCAATCAGTTGTGTTGGTAGGGTCAACTGTTAGGATGGCATCACCATCTTGAGTCACTTTGTATATTTCTATATTGTCCTTTCTTTCTTGAGAAACTTTCAGGTTGGTCTTCGGAAGAATGTCTACACCCGTATAAGAAATCTTTACCTTCTGTCCCTCATGAAGAGAAGGAATGGTGATGGTGGCTGTTCTTGGAAGGGAAACGCAGTTTCCTTTTCTATCTGCGCATACGTGACCTGTGAAGCGAAGACCACGAAGTAAGTCAACATCATAACCTGTGGCAACAGTAGGTTCGTGACCAGTGTTTCGCCATTCATCGACTCCATTAGTGCTATGTGTCCAAATTTCAGTTACGAATTGGCTTTTTGAGTTTTCCCATAGCTTATCGTCTGTGAAATTCCATGTGTAAGGGTAAGCCTGTACCGTATGATTGTCCAAGCCACCTGTTTGATAAATGATTTCAATGGATGTGATGTAGGCTTTATTTTTTTTATTATTATTGGTAAGGGATACAGAACTTGCACCTTTCTCCAATGACCAGGTTTGTGTGGTGACATAACTTGTGGCTTCCGTTGGGTCTAAAGTGCCGCCTGTAGTTGAGCTTTCAGTAAAGTACCCTTTATTTTTATTATGGTCTTCAAAATGGAATACAATTTTTGTAATCTTCATTTCTGCTGATGAGCTTGAAATCGTGATTTTGGCACCTGTCGCTAGCCCAATCGTTTGTCCACGGTTAGAACCATCAGCAACGGCAGTGTTCCAACTGGCATTGTCATCGCTTGCTGCAGTGATTTTCAAAGTAATGCCTCCTTTTTCAATCGATTGGGATTTTCCTTTGTCAACGCGCAGTTGGGTTAGGTTACAATCGCTTGTCGGTAATGTGGCACTGAATGTCATCTTATTGTCCGCCCAAGCATTGCTTCCCCAGAATACCATCAGGAGAAGCAAGCAAAAGTCAATCAATCTTTTCATTTTACTTACATTTATGTTTATAATGTTTTTTGTTTTATTTAATCATCGCTTTCTTATTGCCTATATCTATTGAATGTGATTTATCAAAACAAAGAATGAATCTCTGTATTGCACTCAAATGGTTTTCAGATACGGCTTGACAAGTTCATTTTATTATAATATTTTATTATTATATTGCAAAATTACTTTTTCCCATATAGATAAAGGTGCAATATTGAAATTTTATAGTGGACAATAATGAAAGTATATTCGAATCCGATTCATAAACTACATTTTTTCTTCTCTTTTCGTGTATTTCCACCAATTTCTATTCGAAAATCCACCATACCGATTCTTTTTTGTTGTAGTTTGCCATCACAGAAAAAATAGTTCTATATAATTATTCACTGAGCCCACTTAAAAAAAGGGGCTCAGTTTATTACTTTTCTATTTTGCAGCCGGCATTGCGGAGCAACTGGAGAAGACCATTTTCACCACCTAAATTGGCGGCATCAACAACAAAGAAGGTTGGCTTCTCTGCCATCACAGTCTGCACCTTTGCAGCCCAAGCCTCAAGAGTTGGTTGAGAAACATGAGCGCCAGTAGCCTTGAAAGCAGCATCTACGTCCTGTGCCTTGAAAGCACCTACAGCCTTATTCAACTTGGCCAACTCAGTAGGCTCATTCTCCAGAAACTCTACCAAGCGTGCCACCTGCTGCTTCAGGTCACTCTTATAGGTAGCATTGATATAAAATTCGCTTCATCGAATTGAAATTCATTGTCTTGAAAATCATTTGCTTTAAATTCATTTACTTTTAAATTAAAACATAAAACTTACCTTTCACAAAACTCTCTAATTTGTGGACAAAGGAACAAAAAAATCCCGATACAATTGTTGCTGTATCGGGATTTCATATATTTATGTGACATTTTTCTTGTTACTTAGCCTCACCAGCCTTTGTTGCATGCATGATAACCTCTACGTGGTTGCCATCCTTCATCACTACATTCTTGAGGAAATCGCTCACTGCCTTTGCATCTACAGAGCTTACCTCCTTCTTGTAATTGGTATGAGTATCAATACCATAAAGCAAATACTCAGAGATAACACCCATCCAATAGCCATTTTGCTTACAGTTTACATCAGCCTGCTTCAGAAGGATTTCCTTCACCTTCTGGAGGTCATCCAGATTAGGCTGCTCCATCGCATCCTTCAAGCCAGAATAGAAGTAAGGAATAGCATCCTTAGACTTGTCTGGGTTCATCATTGCATTACCAGTAAAGCCTACACGCATGGTCTTGCCATCAAGTTTTACACTTTCCATAGCATCAGCACCTGCATAATAAGCAGCACTCAACTTCTCACGGATATTACGGTTGTAATCCATATTGATAACACGGGCTGCGATATCAGCAAGAACTGAGTTGCGCAATGTATAAGGAGCCTCTGAGCACCAGATCTCAACAGCTACATCCTGTGGATTCTCCATCGCCTTGGTAAACTTGTTGACAACTTCACCCTTCACTGGCAATGTCTCTACGTTCTTAAACTTCTTTCCGTTGCTTGGCAAAGAAGCGATATACTGCTCGATAAGAGGAAGAATCTTAGCCTCATCGAAGTTGCCGACAAAGAAGAAAGTATAATCCTTCGCATTACCGAAAAGCTGCTTACCGAGTTCAAGTGCGCGATCGTAGTTTACACTCTTCACCTCATCCACTGTCATTGTGCGGAATACTGGATTACCAGGATAGAGAGTACTGGTCAATGAATCCTGGAATACAGCCTGAGGATTGTTGCTACGATTAGCGAGTGCTGTTACCTGATTGTTGATCAGGTTGTTGACAGACTTCTCGTCCTTAGTCAGATTAGTGAGCTTCAAATAGATGAGCTGCATCAAAGTCTCCAAATCCTTTGGAGTTGAGCCACCAGCCAAACCATGACGGTATTTTGAAATACTGAATCCGCAAGAAGCAATCTTACCAGCCAAAATCTTCTCGAGATCATTATTGGTAAAGCCACGCAAACCACTTGAGTTCATCAAGGCACCCATCATCTTCACCTCGTTGAGATCCTTTGTTCCGAAAGCAGAAGTACCACCATCGGCAGTAGCAGCAAACTGTACCTCGTCGTTCTTGAAGTCAGTCTTCTTGAGCATTACCTTGGCACCATTAGAGAGGGTAAGCATCTTGTAACCGAAGAGCTTATTCTCTGTAGTCTTCTTGATTTTACCAGCCTTAGGAAGCTCTGTCATCAATGGTTCCTGCTTTACATTATCAACGTAAGCTTCGAGCTTTTCACCACGCACCTGCTTTACGACGTCAGCCAACTGCTGCTGTGTTGGATAAACAGCACCCTCAGCATCACGCATCATCAGAAGTGTTACGAAGTTGGTATCAGTCTCGCAAATCAACTCCTTGGCATAAGCATTGATAGCCTCAACAGGAATACTTGGAACCAGCATCTTATAGATCTGATATTCATCCTCTACAGAAGGGATTGGCTCATTAGAGATGAAATGATCTACATACTGAGAAGTAAACTGCTCATTCTTCATCTTATCACGGTTAGAATACATCTTATCCAAACCGCTCATGAAATCCTCTTTATAGCGAACGTACTCAGTAGCCGTGAAACCGAAGTCCTTAGCACGCTTAGCCTCACGGAGAACAGCTGCATAAGCCTCAAGCATCTTGCCAGGCTTGGCAACTGCAGTAAGACTGAAAGCATCCTTTGTGCGGGAAACCAAATAGCTGCCATTATCACAACCAGCCTGGAGATATGGACAGTCAGCCTCCAATGACTTTTCGCCCAAACGAGAGCTAAGCATGCTGGAAATTGCACTCTGAACATAAGAAGTAGCGAAGTAATTGAGATTACCCTTCAAAGAGTCAGGTGTAGCATCGTGCTTCATGCTGATCATAGCCACATCGTAGTTCTGCTCCTTGTCCTTGTCAACTACATAGATAGCTGTATCATTGTCAGGAACCAACTCAGGGATCACCTTTGCTGCATTAGCAGGAACCTTGATGCCGCTGAAGAGTTTCTTGATCTGTGCCTCTATGTGATCAACATCTATATCACCTACTATGATGATAGCCTGATTGTCCGGACGATACCATTTGCGATAGTAAGCACGGAGAGTTTCAGGATCGCAACCATCAATGATACTCATCAGACCGATTGGCATACGATAACCGTACTTGCTGCCAGGATAAAGTGCAGGAAGTGAACGCTCCATGATACGCTGCTGACCTACCATACGCATACGGTACTCATTGTGTACAACGTCACGCTCATCATCGATAGCCTTTTGGGTAAGAGAGATACCATTGCTCCAATCCTTGAGGATGAGCATACAAGAATCTACGGCTGTAGTACGAGTAGTTGGTACGTCGGTAAAATAGTAAACGGTCTTGTCGATACTTGTGTAAGCATTCAAATTCTTACCATACTCCACACCAATGCTCTGAAGATAGTTCTGAAGGCTATTGCCCTGGAAATGCTCAGAACCATTGAAAGCCAAGTGCTCCAAGAGGTGAGCCAAACCACGCTGGTCGTCGTTCTCATTAATAGAACCAACCTTCTGTGCAATGTAGAAACTTGCTACATGCTCAGGAAAATTGTTGTGGCGAATGTAGTAGGTAAGGCCGTTGTCAAGGTGACCGATTCTCACATCCTTGTCAACAGGAACCTGAGGCATCTGCTGTGCCACCATTGAGCCTGTAGCCAGCAGCATCACTGCCGCTACAAAAAACTGCTTTAATCTCATGTTTTATTATTATGTTAGAATTATTACTTACATTTTATTATTTAATCTATACACATACATATTATAGAAAATGGATATTTTCTGAATATACATTTATAGTATAAAACGAAATCCCCCACACCTTTGGGTAGCTTTCAGAATGCAAAAATAACATAATTAAAGGGAGAAAACAAATATTTTGTAGCTTTTTTACTCTTTATCCCTCATTTTCACGCTTTTATCGCTATTTTCACACTTTAGCCTGGAAAATTATGCACTAACTCAATGAATCGGAAGTCCTTTATCCATGCACCTGAAAGCTCTTCATCCAAGAACCGCGGAAAAGGCGTATGAGGAAGAGAACTCCACGGAAAGTAAGTTCCGTAGCCATCGCAATCCACACACCTTCCAATCCGTAGCTTTTGGATAAGGCGTAGGCAAGAGTGAGTCGCACGAGCCACATGGTACCGAGATTGATAGCAGCAGGCTTGAATGTATCACCTGCTCCCACACAGACACAATAGGTCACGATGCTCGCAGCAAAGAACGGTTCGGCAAATGCTTCGATGCGCAGACAGGTAGTACCCAACTGTCGGATGGCCTCCACAGGAGAAAGCACTCCTATCATTTCTGGCGCAAAGACATACATGATGACTCCCATCAATGCCATCACCAACATACCAAGGCCAACGGTCATATAAGCAAAGTTCCTGCACAGGTCTATGCGCCCCGCCCCATGAGTCTGTCCTACCAGAGTAGTAGCAGCATCACCGATACCATAACCAGGCATATAGCAAAGACTTTCTGCTGTAATCGCAAAAGAATGGGCAGCAATGGCTATGTTGCCCAATGGCGCCACAATCATGGTGCTCACAATCTGTGCTCCACTCATCAGAATATTCTGTATGGCGATAGGGATGCTGATCTTGCAGGCTCTCTGCACATATTCCTTTACCCAATGAAAACGCACATGGTCCTGACGGAGATTAAGCATCCGGTTCTTACAAGCCGACAGATAGAGATTGGGTAGTGAAATACAGATATATGCCAAGGCTGTACCCATAGCTGCACCCACAACCCCGAATTTGCAGATATAAATGAAAATATAATTGAAAATTACATCACAAATACACACCAGTATAGCCATCACGCTCGGCGTATGCATATTACCTGCCGACTTGAGCATCATCTCGGAAGTATGATAAAGATACACGAAGGGAAGCACTAAGGAATATATCAGGAAATAACCAGAAGATGCTGAAGCGATATCAGCACCACCACCCAACCAGTATGGAAGATGTGAATGTATTCCCACTCCTATGAGCGAGAGGAACACACTGAAAGCCAGTCCACAAATCAAGGCATGGCGAAAGACCTGACGCGCCTTCACAAAATCATTGGCTCCGATAAAATGAGCTACCTGCACTGAGAATCCTGTGGCAGCCGCACTCAGCAAACTGCCAACCAACCATGTGGTAGATTCTATCAGACCAATACTGGCTGAAGCCTCAGCACCCAGATGACCAACCATAGAGGCATCAATAAAAAACATCAGGACGGTGGAAATCTGTGCCAACATAGACGGGATACTCAATCCCACAATCAGATTGAGTTTCTCGCTACGTGCCATCGTTCTACCCGAACGAATCGACTCCATCAGATATTCTGTTTTCTTACTATATAGCATATTTCTTATTTATATTTTCTATCTATTCTTTTATCGATTTACGTCAAAACAAAATACACGGAAAATGGCGACTCCATGTTGAGGAACCGCCATTTCTTATTAACATAAATAATTATTACCTTCAATCAATATTCCTAAAATACATACTTTCACCTTTATGAAAACTAACCTAACCTATTTGTCGTCCTTGAATAAACAATCTTTATTTACCTTTTCTTCTAATACCTGTCGTCCTTGAATTACAATCTTAATAACCTACCTTTTAAAAAACTAAACCTAGAACAATTTATTACCTAACTAAAAACCTAAAACTTATATTTCTGATGCAAAGGTACTACATTTCTTGGAACCCACAATATTTTTATGAATAAATTTGCAGCTTTCTAACATTTTTTTGATATACATCAAAGGATTGTGTACGAACACAAACACTAATTTAGCCTTCGCAACATATTTTTAGAATTGAAAATAGAAATGAAAATCATAGAATCATAAAGGAGGAAAAAGAGGGGAAAAAAGAAAGCCTTGAAAGTATCACTACTCCCAAGGCTAAAATATCATCATATCTTTCAGCAGTCATTATATGCGAGTATATTGCTATACATATAAAGCATATTACTGCCTGATATTATTCTTCCGTTATCCAGCTACCTTTACCTCGCTTATAGGCAGTCAATGCCATTTCGAAGCGAAGCATAGAATAAGCAGGGATGGTTGATTTAACGCTACTGCCATAAGCGAGATTAGCAGGAATGAATACCTGCCAGTGGTCTCCGACATGCATGCCCAAAAGGGCTGTGGTGAAACCATCTATCCAACCATAATTAATAGTCGTCTTTGTTGGCTTAGCCGTTTCCGGACTATACGCATCAGCAACAAAAGTCTGGTCAAAAACATAACCATTGGCATAAGAATCGGATGGAATCAATCTACCACGATAACTCAACTGGATAGAATCGGTATAGAGCAGATTAGCATCGCTATTACCCTCCTTCAGTATATGCACCACGATATAATCATCGTCATTATACTTTAGGGTAGAAGCAGCACCTTGTCCTTCCGTAGTGGATGTCTGGTTCTGAAGTGTCCAGCTACGTATCACCTTCCACTCCGTACTTCCATTGGCAATCTGCTGTCGGGCTTTAGCTAATGTATCAGCAAAAGCCTTATCATTACGCTCCTGCCAATTTCCAAACTCAGAATTCGACTCGTCCTCATTCGTCTCACTGCATGATGACAGTACGAAAACCGTCATCAGCAGAAAGAACAAATATTTAATATTCTTAAAGTTCATCTAAATCTTTTGTTTTGCTATATCATATACCTTATTATATATATGCATATCACTCAGACTACACAAATCATACAGGTATATCCCGAAATACTGGGGCAATTAGAAATTCTTGATTTCCTTGCCAAGCTTTTTCAATACGCTTGTGATGCTCACACGCTCCTCGATGATACTGCGCAAGTCGCTGATAGCAACACGCTCCTGCTCCATAGTATCACGATAACGGAGAGTTACCTTATGATCATTTGGAGTCTCGTGGTCAACGGTGATACAGAATGGAGTACCAATGGCATCCTGACGACGATAACGCTTACCGATAGAATCCTTAGGATCGCCATAGTGAGTATTGAAATGGAACTTCAACTCATCTACAATCTCGTGAGCCAACTCTGGGAGACCATACTTCTTATCCAATGGGAATACGGCGCACTTCACTGGAGCCAAAGCCTCAGGCAAACGCAATACAACACGTGTCTCACCATTCTCCAACTTCTCCTCGCAGTAAGAGTGGCACATTACGCTGAGGAACATACGGTCAACACCGATAGAAGTCTCTACATCGTAAGGCACATAGCTCTCGTTCTTTTCAGGATCGAAGTACTTGATAGAACGGCCGCTGAACTTCTCATGCTGAGAAAGGTCGAAATCGGTACGGCTGTGAATACCCTCTACCTCCTTGAAGCCGAAAGGCATCTTAAACTCGATATCTGTAGCAGCGTTAGCATAGTGAGCCAACTTCTCGTGGTCGTGGTAGCGATAGTTCTCATTACCCATGCCGAGAGCCTCGTGCCATGCCAGACGAACCTTCTTCCAATACTCAAACCACTTCATTTCTGTACCTGGCTGGCAGAAGAACTGCATCTCCATCTGCTCGAACTCACGCATACGGAATACAAACTGACGGGCAACGACCTCATTACGGAAAGCCTTACCAATCTGACAGATACCGAATGGCAACTTCATACGACCAGTCTTCTGAACACTCAAGTAATCTACGAAGATACCCTGAGCAGTCTCAGGACGGAGATAAACCTTGCTGGTAGCATCGCTGGCAGCACCCATCTGAGTAGAGAACATCAGATTGAACTGGCGAACATCAGTCCAGTTCTTAGTACCGCTGATAGGGCAAACGATACCCTCATCCTCAATAATCTGCTTCAGCATCTCCAGGTTAGGACCCTGCATAGCCTCAGTATAGCGAGCATGAAGTTCATCATACTTCTTCTGGTTTTCGAGAACGCGAGGATTAGTTGCACGGAACTGAGCCTCATCAAAGCTGTCGCCGAAACGCTTCTTTGCCTTAGCAATCTCCTTAGCAATCTTCTCTTCGTACTTAGCCATGTGATCCTCGATGAGCACATCAGCACGATAACGCTTCTTAGAGTCGCGGTTATCAATCAATGGGTCATTGAAAGCATCTACGTGGCCAGAAGCCTTCCAAACAGTAGGGTGCATGAAGATAGAAGCATCAAGACCAACAATGTTCTCGTGCAGCAATACCATGCTCTGCCACCAATACTGCTTGATATTATTTTTCAGCTCAACACCATTCTGTCCATAATCATAAACAGCTGCCAAGCCATCATAAATTTCACTACTTGGGAATACAAAGCCATATTCTTTGCAATGGCTTACGATTTTCTTAAAAACATCTTCCTGTGCCATGATAAAAACTTATTTTTTTCAAATTTTCGGCAAAGATACGCTTTTTTCTCGAAATTTTGTTGTATTTTTGCCATAAATTATCAAAATAAGTATTAAAAGCTATCTATGAGCGACGAAATTAAAGATAAAGACGGAATAGAAGGTCAAAATCCTGACAACTTGCAAGATTCTCAAAATAACGACCTGCAGAACACCTCTAAAGACGATTTGGGGGATTCGCAAAAGGACGACTTAGAGGATTCGTCAAAGGATGATTTGAAAAATCAGACCGAACAGCATTCCGATTATAAGCCGGTGAACCGATTCGACGCATCCGCTGTACACCATCTCAGCGGTATGTACCAGAACTGGTTCCTCGACTATGCCTCGTACGTAATTCTGGAGCGTGCCGTGCCTCACATCGAGGACGGATTGAAGCCTGTACAGCGACGCATTCTCCACTCCATGAAACGTATGGATGATGGCAGATACAACAAGGTGGCAAATATCGTGGGCCACACCATGCAGTTTCATCCTCACGGTGACGCCTCCATCGGTGATGCCCTGGTACAGATGGGACAGAAAGACCTGCTCATCGACACACAGGGTAACTGGGGAAACATTCTCACTGGCGACCGTGCGGCTGCGCCCCGCTATATCGAGGCACGACTTTCCAAGTTTGCACTCGACGTAGTATTCAACCCGAAGACTACCGACTGGCAGCTCTCATACGACGGCCGCAATAAAGAGCCTATCACCCTGCCTGCCAAATTTCCTCTGCTCCTTGCACAAGGTGCAGAAGGTATCGCCGTAGGCTTGAGCAGCAAGGTGCTGCCCCACAACTTCAATGATCTCTGCGATGCAGCCATTCACTATCTGAAGGGCGAACCATTCACGCTTTATCCTGATTTCCGTACAGGTGGTGCCATTGATGTAAGCAAATACAATGATGGCCAGCGGGGCGGTGTGCTGAAAGTTCGTGCCAAGATAGACAAACTCGACAACAAGACTCTTATCATCAGCGAGATTCCATACAGTAAGACTACAGGAAGCCTCATCGAATCTATCACCAAGGCTGTAGAAAAAGGTAAAATCAAGGCCAGAAAGGTGGATGATGTGACTTCTGCCAACGTGGAGATTCTCGTCCATCTGACTCCTGGCACGTCGTCAGACAAGACGATGGATGCCCTCTATGCCTTCAGCGACTGCGAAATCAATATTTCACCCAACTGCTGCGTCATCGAGGACAACAAGCCAAAGTTCCTCACCGTCAGCGATGTGCTCAAGCATAGCGTAGATTGCACGATGGGACTGCTCCGCAAGGAACTCATGATTCGCAAGGGCGAATTGGAAGAACAGCTCTTCTTCTCCTCTCTGGAGCGCATTTTCATCGAGGAGCGCATCTACAAGGAGCGCAAGTTTGAGCAGAGTAAGAGCCAGGATGAGGTAGTGGCATTCATCGACTCCAAGCTGGAACCTTTCAAGGACAAGCTCTTTACTGCCGAGGTGGATGGCAAGGGAATGGTACAGTATGCTTTCCATCGCGAAATCACCCGGGAAGATATTCTCAAACTGCTCGAAATCAAGATGCAGCGTATTCTTAAATATAATAAGGATAAGGCGGATGATCTCCTGATGAAGATTAAGGCAGAACTGGCTGAGATTGAAAATGACCTTGCCCACATGACCGATGTGACCATCAACTGGTTTGAATACCTCAAAGGCAAATACGGCAAGTTACATCCTCGCAAAACCGAGATACGCAACTTCGACACTATCGAGGTGACCAAGGTGGTAGAAGCCAACCAGAAATTGTTTATCAACCGACAGGAAGGATTCGTAGGAACCGGACTCAAGAAGGATGAATTCGTATGCAACTGTTCCGACCTCGACGACATCATCGTCTTCTATAAAGACGGAAAATTTAAGGTCATAAAGGTGGCCGACAAGATATTCGTAGGAAAGAACATCCTCCACGTACAGGTATTCAAGAAAAACGACAAGCGCACCATCTACAACTGCGTTTATCGCGACGGAAAACAAGGTGATTATTTCATCAAGCGATTCAACGTGACGGCGATGACCCGCGACAAACTGTACAACATCACCCAGGGTACTCCTGGCAGCCGCATCATCTACTTCACCGCCAACCCTAATGGCGAAGCGGAAATCATCAAGGTAACTATGGAGCCAGACCTGTCGAAGAAACGACAGAGCATCTTCCTGGAGAAGGATTTCTCCGAAATACTCATCAAGGGACGTGCTGCCAAGGGAAATCTCCTGACCAAGCGTACCATCAAACGCATCGGACTGAAGAGTCACGGTCACAGCACCTTGGGAGGAAGAAAGGTTTGGTTTGACCCAGACATAAACCGCATCAACTATGATGAGAACGGAAGATTCCTCGGTGAATTCAATGACGACGAAAGCATCCTGGTAGTACTCGACGATGGCGATTTCTACATCACCAACTTCGACCCGAACAACCATTACGAGGACAATATCCTCCGTCTGGAAAAATGGGACGAGCACAAGATCTGGACCGCCATTCTCTACGATGCCGACAATCAGGGCTATCCTTATATCAAGCGCTTCACGATGGATGCCATCAAGCGCCATCAGAACTTCATGGGTGAAAATCCTAACTGCAAGCTGATTTTGCTCACCGACACGGTTTATCCGAGAATCAAGGTTACCTATGGCGGCGTGGATGCTATCCGACCTGCCGAGGAAATCGATGCAGAACAGTTTATCGGTCAGAAGAGTTTCAAGGCAAAGGGCAAGCGTCTCACTACCTGGAAGATAGAAAGCATCGAAGAACTGGAGCCAACGAGATTCCCTGAACCAACTGGTGGGGAGGAAGAAGGTTCTGTAGATGATTCTTTTAAGGGTACTCAAAGTGGCGGGAACGATGGCAATTCTTCTGAAAACACCACCATGGAACTACGTGAGAATCTTGATCCTGATGCAGGCAAGAGTGAACAGCAGGTTATCGACGAGTTGACAGGACAGACAAGCCTTTTCGATGACAAAAGATTCACAGAAGAGAATGAGAAAGATAAAGACTGGTTGAAAAAACAATAGAATGAATGTTGAAGAACAAAGAAAAAAGTAGTCGTGCTATCAAGCTGTTGCTACTATAGTAAAAAATTAAAAGCCGCCCCTGAGGAATTTATTTTTCCTTTTTGAGGCGGCTTTTTGTATAAAAGGTTTACATAATTTAAGTTCCCTGTTACTGAGGACTTTACTCTACAGTAATCTGAACTCTGCGACACTTTATGTCTGGGCAGCCATTGCTGTCTCCCACTGCTTTCTCCAACTTGATGGAGAAGTCCTCTATGCCTTTCTTCTTGAGATAATCTACGACATTGTTCAGACGCCCCTCACTGAGCTTGAAGTTCTTGGAAGAAGGACCATCTGATGATGCTTCACCGATGATGGTCAACTTATAGTTCTTCTGCTCCTTCAGAGAAGCAATGAAATCATTTAGGCGAATGCGTTCCTGCTCGATAATTTTGGTCTTGTTGACTGGGAAATAGACATCATGACCATTTACCTTCGCATTAGCATTTTGGCAATCCTCCACCAACGCCTTCAAGTCGGCATTCTCCTGTTGGCTCTTGCGCAGCTTGCTTTGCAAACCGTCATTCTCACGTTGCTTATCCTGCAGTTGTCGCTCGTAAGCGTCCTTCATCTCCTGCTGTTCAGCAAGCGTGTTGTAATAGAGTGCCTTGTTGGTTGGCATACGTTTGCCCACAAAGTTGTAGCGAAGAACCAATCCACCACTAACTATGCCCTTAGGCGTGAGGTCGTTGTCGAGAGGTAAGTACTTGTACTGTCCTATCAAACCGATGGTCCAACGAGGCGTGATGTCGTACTCGAAGCTCAGGGAAACCGGGATGTACAAGGCATTCACCTGCTTTTTCTCCACATCTGAGGTCAGGTAGTCGTGGCTATAGACATTATAATATCCCTCGCCCTTCGCTACTGCCAACTCCCTATAGGAAGTAGTGGCAGAGAATCGGTTCCAGCCATGTAGGTAACCCGCTCCCACTCCTAACCACAAGTTGACCTTCTGTGCCTTGCGATTGTGCCAAAACTCCATGATATTGAAATCGAAGTTGAGGTCGGCCATCGCATAGTGCATATTGTAGCGGTTCTGTATGCGGTCAATCTTTGTCTCCAATGGCGCAGGGTAAGTTTTGCCTGTAGAAGGGTCTGTAATCACAAAGTCATTCTTTGTGACAGTAGAGGAAGCCACATGCTTGCCAGTAGCTTTTAGCATGGTGTATTCCAAGTTCAGGCCAATTCTCACCCATGGCTTGATGTTATACTTCAAGCCTACCGCTGCGTCGGGCGAAATAGGTCTTCTCGAATCCGAGACATCCGCTCCTCGCATACCATGATAGTAGCTTACACCCCCCTGTCCGTAGATGGACCAGGTGTGGGTTCGCACCGTATCATTGTAGGTCTGGGCTTGAAGTGTGGTAGCCGTCGCTATGACGGCCGCCACTATAGTTAAACGTTTCATTTTCATAATCTCCAAGCTTTAAGTTTCTACTCTGGCCAAGTATATTCTGGTATGCTGGTTACAGTCGCATTTGGCTCAAGATAAATGTTGCACTTCACAAGAGAGGTGATAATGCCATTATCGTATGTATAGAATGTATTTGTTACATCCTTACTATAAGGAGTCATTGCTAATTTTCCTTCAGAATCAATGTAATTTATCCTCACGATCTTTTTGTCAAAAGAAGTAAAACGATATGTTATATAAGGAATAACCTTAGTCACTCGTATTACCTGCTTGCCATTGGCCAAATCCATTGGTTGGAGAGTTCCAGCAGCTAATAATGTAGCAGGGCCAATTCCTGTTTTTTCTGCCCAAATCTCGGTAGATACATTCGCCAATTCATTATCACGTATAGCGTATTCGGCAGAATAGGTAAGAGATGGTTCTTCTGCTACAGTCAGCATATTGTAAATGACGTTATGGAGATCTGTATATTTGATTGCCTCCCACAAACGTGGATCTACATAGATGGAAGAGTTGTCGTCTGGATTCTTATAGATACCGTTGTCAGCCAGCATCTTTTTCAAGAGTTCAATCTGCATCTTGGCATTTGCGTCCTGCTTATTCTCCAGTGACTTGATGGCTTTTTCGATAGCAGTCTTCAATTCACCATTGGAAGCAACCACGGAAGCTGTACCATCTTTTATAGCCTTGTTGAGGTCTGCGGTCTGCTTTGTGATAGCATCTACGACACCAACAATCTTCAGACCGATTTGTTCGGTATTGTCGCTGATGGCATCCTTGATAGCACCACCTTGGGTTGTAATGGCCGTGCTGATAACATTGCCGTTCTTGTCGATAGCAGTAGCAACTACTTTGCCGTTCGTGTCGATAGCGGTAACGATATCGCCTCCCTGCTTATCTACAGCGTCCTTCAGGCTCTTGAGATTATCCTTCATGCTGCCTTCCATGTTGACGATAGCTGTCGTGTTGTCGGCAAGCTTGACAGACAATTCACCAGACATCTTATTGATGCTGTTCTTCACAGTCTTGAAGCCAGATACTAAGTTCTTGTTGAGCTTCTTTAAGGTGGTGTTCAGTGTCTTCAACTGAACGTTTGCGTTTTGCAACTCAGTGTTGGTACCTTTCAACTGGGTGTCGATGGCAGTTAAGCGCAAGTCGAGCGTCCTGTTGATCCTCCTTTCCTGTGCTGTCACCTTTGCCAAACCACTTGAGATGGCGGTGTTGATAGCATCCAACTTAGATTCCAACAAGGCATTCTGACTCTCAAGAGTTGCATTCAATGTATCGATGCTACCTACAATCTCTGCTGCTATCAGTTTACCAGACTTCGTGATAGTCATGCGCAGCAACTTACCTTGCTTCTTGATAGCTTCTGTTTGTGTACCGATGGCATCAGTTTGTGTACCGATGGCTGTGACAATCTTGTTGCCCTTGTCGTCCACGGTCTCGTTCAATTTGTTGAAGCCATTCAAAATAGTCGTATTGAGAGTACCCAAACTTGCTTGTGTATTTGTATCTAAGGTCTTGATGGCACCTGTGTTCTTGTCAATCTCCAACATGATACCTACCAAACCTGTAGAAAGAGCAATGGTGAGTGCTTTAAATCGGCTACTCAAAGATGCTGTCTGATCGTTGATAGCCGTGGCGAGCTTGTTAGTTTGAGTCACGATTGTTGCACTGAGAAGTTTCTGCTGCTTGTCAAGTTCCAGACGGAGCAAGTTGCCGTTGTTGTCCAATGCTGTGATGATATTACCACCTGTGGTAGAAATCTCTGTCTTGATAGCCTGGAATCCAGAAATCAAAGTTCCGTCAATCTTACCCAAGGACATGTCGATACCATTGAGGCTTACCTGTGTATTCTTGTCGAGCAACGTGATGGCACCTGTGTTCTCATCTACGCTGACCACTACATTCTTCAGACCAGTCTCCACTACGGTACTCAAGGCTTCAATGCGCTTGTCCAAAGTGCTGGTTTGGTCATTGATGGCAGCGATGAGCTTGGTTGTCTGACCTACGATGGTGGCACTGAGAGCCTCCTGCTGCTTGCCCAATTCAACACGGAGCAAGTTGCCGTTGTTGTCCAATGCGTAGATGACATCATTGCCTGTCGTAGAAATCTGCTCTTTGAGCAACTTAAAGCCATCTGTTAACGAACCGTTAATCTTTTCAAGGCTTGCGTTTGTATTCTTATCCAACAAGGTGATGGCGCCTGTATTCTTATCTACGCTGACCTTCACATCGGTAAAGCCAGCCTTCAAGGAAGCGTCCAAGATGGCGAAGCGCTCCTCCAACGACTTCGTCTGGTCGTTGATGGCCTTCACGATGGCATCCGTTGAGTTCAACAAAGAGGTAGAGAGCAACTTGCCAGTCTCGTCAATCTGGAGACGCAGCAACTCACCGTTGTTGTTCATGGCAACAACAATGCTCTTGCCCTGTTCGTCAATTTTGCCTGAAAGGGTGGTGAATCCATTGAATATGGAGGTGTTCACGTCCTTCAATCCTTGCTCTGTCTTCTCGCTGAGAACTTTGATGGCACCCGTGTTGGAGTCAATGGCAAGTTTGATATCTACCATATTGCTCTTCAGCAGTTGATTGAGAGCATCAAAACGCTCTTGTAAAGTCTTGTTTAGGTTGTTCACAGCATCGACCAACGCTGAATAGTCGTTGATGAATGTGTTTCCACCATAGTCCACGTTAGGTTCTAAAACCTCCGTACATGCCGACAGGCTCAAGGCTGCGACAAATAGCATTGGATAAATTTTCTTTTTCATAATCTTTTAGGTTTAAAACTTCTTTATTTTACTTATACCTTATATAAACATAAAATAACTCACAATTACATTCACATTACCAATATAAAGCAATCAGA
>ENA-ORRX01000165-ORRX01000165.1-human-gut-metagenome-genome-assembly--contig:-NODE-165-length-25481-cov-19.0142_pt1 | contig 25481 bp, 16 predicted proteins | sample MGYA00242186_ERZ509153 | MGnify/ENA primary metagenome ERZ509153 (study PRJEB26280, sample SAMEA2338643) | human gut metagenome | biome: human gut; feature: human-associated habitat; material: faeces... | reverse complement strand
TTAGGGCTTGTTAGGGACTTGCACCCATTAGAATAAGCTCATGCCGAGCATACAAGAAGAAGGGTGAGTCAAAAGATTCACCCTTTTCTTATGCTGAAAGTAGAAACAACAACATTAATCATACACCTTGAAGAACTTCTCGCACAGACTCCCCATCATATAGCATGGTTCCTCGCTCAGCATATCTATTCCATCCTGCTCACAGATATGCGCTACCACATGAAGAAGCTCATGACCTATTGTATTGATGATGCTGCCATCAGATTCACACTCCCCAATGGCAAGTACACTCCTTCTTTCTGATAGGTTGGAATAAGTAAGCCCCCTATCTCCACTCGATAAAGACAGATGCTCATAGGCTTCCGATAAAGGATTTCCGTTGCATCCAATATCAGAAAGAGCATGGCATATCTCATCGGCATCAGGTGGCTGATAACCTATGAAACATACTATGCTCCAATCGTACTTCGGAAGTTGTATTACTCTTCTTATCATAACACATCTTCCCAAGGGATAGGTACACCATTATGGCAGCAGTCGGCATAGAATCGGTTGAAGATGAAACCATCCTTCTGGTCGGCATCATCCACCATATCCTTGATAAACTGGGCTAGCTGCTCCTCATCCTTGATGGAAGACTTGTAGAAGTCTGCCCTCGCCATATTCGCCACATATACATGGTCGTAGCCTATCTTATTCTTTACCTCTACACCCTGACCAAGGAGAAGGGCATCCACCTTTTCCTTATCCCAAAACGAGACACTTACATCACGCTTGGAGGAAGGGTCATATTTGTACATCAGGCTCACCGCCCACTCGCACATCTTCTTGCTGAAATGATAGCCATTGTATCTGAGATAAGAAACCATTCCCTCAGGTTTGAGGTCATACATATCCAATGGCATTCTGCATTTTCCCATATTGCTGAATATTAAAGGGAGTCTGGTCACGACATAAATGTCGCTACCAAAACTCCCAAGTTAAACACTAGCGACCGCCACCATTGTAGCCGCCACCACCTCTTTCACCATAGCGGTTCGGGTAGTTCCAATCATCGTTGACGTTGTTGAATCTACGTCTGTTCTCACGCTCTTCACGTTCCTCACGTTCTCTTCTCCAATCGTCACGATAATCAGGCATACGCTCACCCATACGCTCCTGCTTCATCTTTTTCAGACAAGACATAGCCTTGCTGCCAAAACCAAGCATGGACTCGATGTTGTCATACAAATCATCGAACTTATCTTCTGTAATCTCAATCATTACCATAATCTTCTTACCTTTATTAGTTCTTACTGAGCTTCAAGGCATCAGACAGAAGAGATTTGATTTCGGATAGCGTACCCTTCACTCCGTTCATGTCAGATTTCAGGTTACTGATGTCCTGCTCTTGCTGCTTATCCTTGGCAATCTGAGGATTGAGTTTGGCTATTATTTCATCACATGATTCCACTACTGCCTTATTGTAGTCAACGCTCTCCAAGATACCCTTGGCTTGCCTGAGCATGGAATCAACCTCTGCGCACATGGCATCACGGCTATCACTGACCACCACGCCATTAGTTCCTGAGTTAGCTATCTGAGCGGTGGATGGCAGTTTCTCGAAGTTTAGTTGCTGTTCTCCAACCTTCACCTTTACATCAACCGTTGTGTCGAAGTTCGGCACTTGATTCGGGATGTAAGTTGTCGGGAACTTCTGCTGAGGGTCACTTACCGATATAACCTGACCGATTCTGAGAGTCGGTTTTTCTCCTCCCTTGTCTAATATGTAAAAAAGGGAATTTTGTCTTAAACCTTGAAACATTTTCTTTCTCTTTTATAGGGGCAGACATTGCTATCTGCCCCATTGTTAATACTCTGTTAGCCACCAGTTGGTTGCTGAAACCCAAGCAGTCGGATTGTTCCGCTCTTCTTGTTGATATAAGCTAGAGCTTCCGTAGTGCTTGAAAGACCAGCTCCAGTTACAGCAGAACCAGTATGGTCTACCACGGAAGACTTAGTTGTGCCAGCCGTTGTTGTTCCACTTGTAGTTCCGCTAGTAGTGCTGATGGTTGTTGCACCATTGTGTGGCACTACAATCTTGACTGGAAGGTCTTCGCCAGCAGTTGGCACTCCCTGATGAATCTTTAGCAGTACGATACTCTCACAAGGTAAAGCCTTGTAGCAGCTAGGATTGATACCGAAGTCTACACTCTCGTTGGTTACTTGAAGTGCATTGGTCTTCAATTCATAGATACCGCCAATATCAACTCTCTTGATAGGATTCCGTCTCCTGACCATTGGGAATAATGGGCTGAAAGGATAGTTTAAAGGGAACATAGTTACCTCCTTTCCTTTAACAACCACAACCTACGGTTGATGCTGCGTTGGCTGCTGCTACATCACCAGCGTATGCTCCCATAGCAGCTGCTTGGAACACCTCTGGATTGTAAGTCTTCAACTGAGGATATGGTACAGATACGGTATTAGGCAACTTGCACTTGATGCCAGCTACCTCTGCTTGCAAGGCTGCAAGGGCAGCATTCACTGGAGTGATAATCTGTGCTTGGTATGCCTGCAAAGCCTGAGTCTGATGCTCGTTGGAAATCTGTGCTACAAGAGCACTATTCTTCTCACGAAGTGCATCAAGTTTGTCCTGCATTGCCTGAGTCTGCATCTGGTCGAGTTTACCCATCAAGGCAAGATGGTTAGACTGATTGTTGTCACGCAACATTAATGCGTTTGCATTGGCATTGTCGTTGATGGAATGAGTCTGCTGACAGATAGCCAACTTATTCTCATAACCCTGAGTAGTGATGTTGTTGTTGGTCTGGCAGCAGCAGTTGGCAATCTGCTGAGCAATCTGCATATTACCCTGCTGCAAGGCATTGATAGTCTGCATACCGCTCATACCCACCTGATTACCTACACTCTGAACCTGAGAGGTCAAGGCAGAGATGGCACTCTGAATCTGACCTTCGGTGCAGTTCAACTGGGTAGCCAAATTGCTGAGTGCATTGCGGTTGCCACCGATGGCATCCATCAGGAGACCACGACCATAGTCATTGTTAATCTCGTTGGCGAGACCACCACGACCATTATTGCCGAAACCTCCCCAGCCGTTACCTCCCCAGCCCATGAGGAAGAAAAGGAAGATTACCCACATGAACCATCCACCTTCGCCACCGAAACCATTGTTTCCCTTCATGGCAAGAAGGACATTTGGGTCAACACCCTGCTTCTGGAGCAGAGGCGCAAGAAGACCGAGCATCCCATTGTTAGATGTGGAGCCTTCATTTCCGAATACATACGTTTTACTTTCCATATTATCCTGAATCTTTTGTTAAACATTAATTTATTAATACTACGTAACGTTACGAGCACAAAGATACGAATAATATGGATAGAGATAGATAAACTCGTAAAAGATTATATAAGTGTTTGATGAGCAAAGATTTATGGTTACGGAAAAGGTCATAAATATACAGGAGGGGCGATTGGGTCTCTCCTATATATAATGTATAGCTAACTTCTAGAGGTTTATGCCATACTTTCGTGATAGCTTGCGGAAGAATGCCTTCTTGTTGGCAAAGTATCGGATAAGCGACTTATTCCACTTCTTCTCATGCCCGAACTGGTCATGGATGCCTTCGGGTATTTTGCCATCGTGAACATACTTCTCGAAGGAAGAGATAGATTTGCCCATTTCGTGAGCACACCAGCCCTTGTTGGCTTGTGTATCATTCATCATGGCAGTAAGAAGTGCCACAAGTTCCATATCTCCTTCAGACAGACCGCAAGGGATAGGCTTGCCCTCTGCTTGGGCAACTGCTGATTCATGTGCCTTATCTGCGAGAGCACGAAGTCCAGCTTCGATGATGCTGTAATTTACTAATTGCGACATAAGCATATAAAATTAAAATGAGTGTAATCGGGAACATATCACAATAGTACATATTGTTTGTGATAACGATAGAGCCGAACATGATGTGTATTACGTTGACTCCTGCTGCATATAAGAGCGGTATTCTCCACTCCACGCACAATCTGTGCAGTACCTGACCTTTCCAAAGAGAAATCGGGTAAAGAATGTAAGTGATGAAGTAGAAGAACCAGATAGGTTCCTCGTTCTCTTCATACCACAGCGTTATCTCCATCTTGCTGTCGTAGAACTGAGATACACTATACCATCTGAAAAGCATGACCAATATAGGCGCATACTTGAAATAAAGCAAGTCCGTCTTAATCTTGCTGCGTTCAGGGAGTAACTTAGTTATCTCTCTAAACAAATTCCTGACCCGTTGGTCTTCGTCTTCTTCTTTTCTCATAAGCCATTGTTTTCTAAAAGTTTATATGATTGAGGTTCTTTTACTTATTTAATAAAAAATCTTAGAGGTGGCAAATATAATAATAAATTAGGAAATAGCTACATTTATACACAACTTTAAAAGTTAAACTTTGTAAATACTTACAGATTGATAGATTCACACAAGAAAAAGGGGTAAAAAGTTTCAGATTGAAAGCAATTATCCCCCGAAAGCATAGCACTTTCAGGGGATAGTCATATATGTATTACTTCTTAGCCTTTGCCTTCTGGTTAGCCACAACTACCTTGTTAGCCTTCTCCAGCACGGAAAGAATCTTCTTTCTCAGGTCACGAATCTGCTTCATGTCATCAGCGTTGTAGGCATCCTTGCCATCATCCAAGAAACCTTTCTTCAACTCGGAAATCTCCTGCTTGTCAAGGGAAATCTCGTCAATGGCATCAATGGCAGCCTTGTTGTTGTTGTAGTAGCCATCGCTCTGACTAGGAGCCGTATCAACCAAGAGGTCATAGGAAGTCTTGAATCCGTTCAGTTTGGTGTAGAGTTGTTTCAGCTTCAAGTCCTCGAAATCATCCTTCGGAGTAGCATGAGCCTTGTATATATCCTCGGCATTCAACTTGTGAGGTCTATACTCCTCCCCACTCTCCTCAGCACGTTCCTTCTTCTTGTCTTCCTCATACTTCTTCACCTTCACATCATCCTGCTTGTACTTCTTATACTCCTCTGAGCCGTAGAACCGCTCCAGCATTGAGTAATCGCCATCCACCTTAGCTTGTTTCTTCAACTTGCTCAGGGTATTGGCTGCACGGTCGTGGTTCTCCTTCATATTCCAGAACTCATCACCTTGTTTCTTAGTAACCGGTCTATCATCAGGATTGCTGACGAACTTACTGAATAATGGAATATCAGCCACCTTGATTTCCTTCCGGTCATTGAGCGACTTGGTAAGCAAACCGAGCACCTGACTGCCCATGGTGTAAGCACCACCGAGGTAAGAAGACAAAACATGGTCAACCACAGCAGGGTTATTCAGATTGTATCTTGGGTTACCCAAAGCATCCCATTTGTTCTGCTGCACATTAGGATAGTCGTTTCCGATTGAATTCATCATCCTTGATGCACGAACCAACCAATCAGGAGTGCCCACGTATGCCTTGGTAAAGTTAGGGTCATACTTGTTGTACTCTGTGTCCTTGAATAATGGCTTGCCAGTGAAGTCAACATTGAAAGCCAACTCAAAGACTGGGCGAATAGCATTCGGCATCAGACTGACAGCAATATTGCCATCATAGCCAGTAGGGTCAAGCGGAAGCATATCCACAACCTGACCAACCAAATCCCAACCATAGTCTTCCCAACTCTCCTCAGCCAACTCGCCACCCATCATCTTGGATGCAATCATATCTCCCAAGCCATAGAAAGCACGGAACTCCTGAGCAAGAGGAATCTTCACGAACTCATGGGTAGTAGGAACCCACATAATAAAGTTGTTTCGTCTATCCCACTTGGAGAACTGCCAGTACTTCTTAGATATATCTTTGTACCAATCCTTATCATCATCACCATCGCCACCCAAAAAGGCAGCACCCAACTGCATTAGAGCGACATTAACAATAGGTACGAGTACACCACTCGCCAACCACGATGCAGTAACAGCCGTGAACTTGAAAGGATGATGCTTGGCAAGCGCACCCAAGGTCTGCAAACTCTGTACTGCTGGGTTGATGAAGAGATAGAGATTTCTAATAGTCTGCCAGCTATGTTCTCCAGTACCCTTGCGGTTGAAGTTCAGGGTCACGTCCTTGGCATCATTCACCGCCTCATCAATGGAACGTCCATACTGAATAGAGGTCATGTAGACTGCAAAGCGGTTACTATCCTCAATCATTCTGTTCAGGAACTCGATACTATCCATGATTGTGTGACCAACCTTTACTGGGTTCGCCTTCCATCTATCCAAATCCTTCAAGTCGTTCTTGAATTTCTTCTTCAAGTCTTCCACGTCAAGCGAAGAGACAAAGCCAGTTTCACCACCATTCATCATGAAGTCATAGAACATCTGTTCCTTTGGTGTAGCGTTTCCGTTGTTTACCTTATCTCTCAACTTTCCGTTCTGAAAATCTCTCAGCATGAATCCGAGATTCCAAGAGGTAGCAAGATTCTTTCTGAGCAGATAGTTGTACTTTGCATCCTCACGGATAGCTGTAGATGCCAGCGTCATGGTCAGGTCTCGGAAGTAGTTGGAAGGGATGAAGAGAGGTGAAAGACTGGTATAGGCAGCAGCCATCTTTCTACCAACAACAGCAATAACCCTCTTACTGATACTATTTTTGATTCCTTCACTCACTCGGTGTGCTCTGGTATTGTTCATCGCCTGAGCCAACTGAGGGTCACCATTCACATAGATAACGTACTCCTCGCCATCCTTCATCACTCTTACCTCATGCTCTCTCTCCTCGCTGTGAGTCTGAGGATAGGCTATGTTCAATCCGTCTCTCTTCTGAGTAGCATCACCAGCCTGAGCCATCTGCTCCATCTTCTTCTCGAAAGCATCAATGGCAGCCTTCACCTGATTACTATTCATCTGAGAACTAATCTGCGGTGTAGCAGGAATCCACTCCTCGTTGCCGTTGGCATCCGTACTCTTCACATACCAAGCCTTGCTCAGGGTCAGCAGGGAAGTTGGATGATTCTGAGCCAAGAGCATCAGGTGTTGTTTCACCCAGTTCTTGTTGTTGAGCAGGATTCCGCTCTCTGCCATATTCTCGATGTATGCGATAGGGTCATCAGCGATAGAGGTTCGTCCATGTGCCTTCTTCAAGGTCTGATTGAAAGCACCCTTGCCGCCACCGATATAGTCCCATACTTGGTCGGCAGTAGTGCCATCCCAGCCACGAAGAGGAATATAATGGCTATACATATCTCGCACATACTGATAAGTATCTTTGCTCATCATGCCAGCCTTATAGCCATCACGGAGAATCTTCTTGGTAGCCGCATTCGTTGCATCCCATAGATTGTGAGTCTCGGTTACATACTTACTCTCAATATCCTTTACCAGTTTGTAGGCAGTTTCCTCAAAGTCTGAGCCGTCAAAGATAGCAGACAAGCCTGAGTAATCGTAGGCGATACCATTCTCATCATAACGATAGTCCATATATGATGGAGAATATTTCACCCTAAGTGCATTGTCTCTCTGTCTCCAAGTAGTGAAGTCTACTCTGCCAAACTCTAGGTCGCTATCATTAATGATACGGTTCATATCGCCCTTGTAAGCCTTGTATGCCGCACTCCTCTGAGCCACGTCCTCATAGTCAGCATCCAGTGACTTCTTGAATGCCATCTGAGCATCACGCTCCAAGCCATGCTTAGCCATCATGTAGATACGTACATTATCATAGCTATCACCCAGTACCTTCTTCATCTGATGATAAGCCTTTCTAAGTGGCTGCAAGAACTCGTTGTTGTACTCCTCAAACTCGTTCTTACCCTTGCCGTGACTTCTGTTCTCGGCAGTATAGGCATCCTCAGCCATGTTCAGGCGGTCAACACCCACTTCCTTCATGATAGCTTCCTGAGCCTTACGGATAGCCAGCATACTATCTTGGAAGGCGATACGTTTCAGAACAGAACCACGCTGCAACTCTCGGTTGAACTCTCCAAGGGCAGTATCATCACTCAGAAGATGCTGCTCGTAGGTTGGAGCAGTCTTCCAAATAGCCATCTGCTTGCGGTACTCATCCACTCTCTTCAGGAAGTCAACGGCACTCTCGCCAGCGTTACGTTGTGGGATGGTTGGTCGCTGTGCATCCTTAGGCAGATTATTATCCTTCTTCCACTGGTTCAGGTCATGCTCAAACTGGTCATAGCGCAAGGAGAATCGGGTATTACCCACGATATTGGCATTGTTCTCATCGAATATCACGTAGTTGTAATCGCCTTCCTTTGCACCGCCAAATATAGTACCAGCCTTATACTTGATACCAGTGAAGCCAATAGAAGACAGGAACTTACTAACTGCACGACTAGCATTTACATCTTTCCACTTCTTAGTTTTTCTTAAAGCATACATTAGAAAATCATAGGCATTACCGCCAAATGAACCATCAAAAGAAAAACCACGCTTTTTAAAGTCGGCAAAATCTATTTTTAATCGCCTTAATTCTTTAATGATTGTATTCTTCTGTTTATCTGTCAAAGGAGCATCCCAATCAAGATAATCTCCATTATCATCAGGAATATCCACATCATAAAGGTAAGCAATATTATCAGGAACAGCTATTTCCTCATTCTTCTTTGCAAGAATATTGCTAAGTTCCTTTAAATCATCATCATCAGGGAACATTTCTAGAGCAGAAGAAAGGTCTTTTCTCATAGCATCCAATCCCTTGTTTACATCTTTATATTTATAGATATATTGTCTTACCATATCTTTGTTATTGGCAGACATATCTGTCACAAATTCAAAACCGCCATTATCTTTCCTTATCTTGGCACGTCTTGTGTAGTCCTCAGCAATATCCTTAGAGTTAGTAACATAACCACCCCATCCAAATGCTTGTGAACCTTCGCCTTCACCCATGTGGCTGAAATCGAACTTGTCAAAGCTAGCACCAGTACCATGATAGGTACGGATGCTAAACTTAGGGTCAGAGCCAGTAAGCAGAGGAGCAATCACATGTTCCGTCAACTGGGTAGGGATTCCGTTTCCGATGATGGTATGGCTCAGGTTCTCAGAGAATGGCATCTTGTAATCATCGCTCACTCCTGATACTCTAGCGAGCACTCTGCCCATGGCACGATATACCTTACCATCAGGCATCACAATCACATCACCACTCTTCGTTCTGAGTGTTGGCAGGAGTTCATCAGCAAAGGCATGAGGAACCTTTCCGTCAGCATAGGCACTTCCCATCACATACAATGGCTTGTCAATGTTTCTCCAGTCAATGCCATCAGCCTTCAAGCGAACGTCCATCCAATGAGCCACGCCATTCTTCTTCTCAGTCAGGGTCGGGATAATATCAGCCACAGCTTCATACCATCCACTCTTGTGTGCCATATTCTCAGGCTTGGCAGGAAGTTTACCATCACGAACCGCACGGACAATCAATCTCTCTCGGTTGGTGTAGCCGCCATAGTCAGCAGCGTTATACACATCTGCATCCCAAGTATAGCCGTTGGAATCAAGCGCATCCGTGATAGTCTTCATCGCTTCCGAATCCTTATACCCCTTCACGTTCTCAATGGTCACCACCTTTGGCTTGATAGCATTGATGAACTCGGCAGTGCTAGCAGCAGTCTCCTTGTCAAGTTCCACCTCAGCATGGTTACTCTTTGCCTGAGAGTAGTTCTTGCAGACTGGGCTGGCATGGAAGTACTCCACCTCGCCATCTATCTGCTTAACCAACTCCTTAGGGTCAACATCACGAACATCAGCAGTAACGATGTGCTGACCGAAGTTATTGCGATAAACACCGCTTATCTTCTCGTCATACTCCACTGCCACCACTGGGTCAATGATACCCTTCAAGCCTTCCTCAACAAGACCGCCACCGCTAAAGTAGGTTCCAGCCTTAATGAGAGTGCCATCCTTCAGGGAGAACTTAGGTTCCTCGCCAGCAATCTCTGCCTTGCGGTTCTCGCCCAGAGCCTGAGCAATATGAATCATCTTCTTGTTAGCCATCTTCCAGCCGCTCGGCATATCCTCAATAGCAGTCTTGATAGCATCATCCACCTCATCAGGAGTGTTCAGACTCTTCAAATCCTCAGCCATATCTGCCGACCCACTCTCCTTTCCGTCAGCCATATCACGGAGGGAGAATGACACATCACCCACACCCAAGAAAATCTGGTCTTTGCGAGCCACGTCCTCAGTAGATTCAGCGAGAGTTTTTCTTCTCTCCTCAGGAGTCATATTCATTCTTTCCTGCACATTTCTTGCCTCCACCTCGCCAGCAAGTGACTTGTAGCTATTGAAATCATCATTCTTCATGTAGGCATTATAAAGACCTCTGTTCTTCTCTATGAGAGCCTTCGCCTCATCTTCCTTACCTTCTGCTCGTAGCTGCTTAATCTGTTTTGTGACCTCATTAAATCTCTTCTTGACTTCACCTCTAATAGTTGTAGGACTACCTCCAGTGGCAAATCCCTCAATACCTTGAATAGCATGCTGAATCTCGTGATTCAATATGTCATTCATATATTTCAACTCATCAGCATGAATGGTTATGGTGTTGGTTTTTGAATCATATTCACCATGTGAAGGCATATCGTTCATAATGGCATCCGTATCAATACGAACACCCTTCAACTGAGGATAAGCCTTAAATAATTCAGGTGCATCAATCACATCAAATAGTTTGCCGCCATTCCAGAGCATATCATCCTCGTAACGCTTAACGATGTGTCCACCGCCTACATTCATTGTGTCTTTTATCTTGGCATCAGGAATTTCGTATCTCCACTTGCCATCAGCACCACGCTCCCATCCAGTAGCCATCTTGATAGCCTTGGCATCTTTCTTCTCTTCTTCCATCTTGCGAGCCACGGAGAGATTATCCATACGAGCATTACGCTCCTCTGCCTTGTCAGCAGCAGCCGCACCACGCACACCAGCGAGAGAGAACCGGATATTGTCGCTACTATTGATAGCTTCATTGAAAGCACGACTGCGGTCACCTTCCTTATTCGGGTCGTAGTCATACATTGGTAAGCCAGCATTCTCTATACCCTTGCGTACATCTTTGCCCAAGTTATCAGGAACCACAGCAGCAGCAAACTCGTTTAGACGGATAGGTCTGTTGTACTTAGTCTCAAAGTACGCACTCTTCAACTCTGTCTGTACTGCATTCTTCAAGGCATCCAGTTTCTTCATGAAGGTAGGAGTAAGGGTAATGCCATATTCTTTCTTGGCATACTTCTTAGGGTCAGACTGCAATACAATATCGTGAAGTCTCTGCTCACCATAGAACACATCATTATACAAGAACTTGGCAAGGTCATAATAAACATCACTCCATTTCTCGTAAAATTCTTCCTTATCCTTATTAGAAGACAACTTATCCTTGTTGGCACGCATTTCGTCTGTAGAATCAACACGACTAGCCAACTTTGCGATAAAGCTACCAAACGAGGTATATTCGCTTCCATTGGTCTGCCCATCTGCTTCTTCCCTCATAGCCTTTGAAACATTTTCAAGAGTCTCAGGCACATACTTTCGGGAACCATCCCTAGTATAGCCACGGAAGATACGGTTCTTCGTTCCGAACTCATCCAGTTTGTTCTCCTGCCATCTGATGTAATCATCATAAAGACCATTCTTGTTGACGTAATTACTAGCCTTCACCTTAGACAGATAGAAGTCATACTTCTTGGTATCGTTATGTTCCTTCACAATATCCTCAACAACCTTCTTCACATCTTTTTTTCTTGGACTGCCGTCCTTGTTAAGCAAGGTTGGCGCATAGTCACGCTCAAAGATTTCCTTAGTCTGTTTTCTTACTTGTGGATTGATAGGGCTAGCCTTAACGCCAGTCTCCTTATACATCTTTCTTCTCACCTCCAAAGAAACCTTTTCCCAAGTAGGATGGATGATGGCATGCTTAGCCAGACTTGTAACCTTTTCATTCAGTTCAGGGTCAGTCTTCATACTATTCAAAATATCCTCGGCAGTAGGATGGTCACTGATAATCTCTTTCCAGCGATAATCAATTCTTGAATCATACTCCTTAATATCAATACCCTTTTCCTTCAAGTACATCAACTCCCAAGCAGGAGCATTATTGTCACTTAGGGCATCCTTTGCCTGTCTCTCAATCTCAGCCTTAGCTCCACTTGGGTAATCAAGGCTATCAACCCAGTCTTCAAACTTCCGATACCCCTTTTCGCTCATTTCTCGCTCTACGGAAGGATAACGCTGAGTATAGGCATCAGTTATCCATGTACCACCAGTATTGCCAGTACGCTTATCCAAAAGGGCAGAAGGAGCGATGAAGGAAATCTCTCCAAAGTTGTCGTGACCAGTCTTGTTGGTATCAATTACAGCTAAAGAAGGATTGGCAAAGCCACCCAGCTTCAAAGCCTTTCTCAGTTTCTCCTCAGTAATGTTATGCACTCCTGCAAGAGTTTTTTCATCCTTCAAAGAGAAACGCACATCCTTATTCTTCTCATTGAATCTCTGAGACAAAGGAATCACATTACCATTATCATCATAGGTAACGGCATCAAGCAACTTTTTGTTGTTCTTGCTGTTCTTATAGGCGAAGTCTGTATCATTGATATAATCTTCCTCACGACCATAGCCCCATTCTGCAATATCGTTGCCATCAAACCACACATCATCAACAGGAACTTTTTGTTCGATGATGTTGTAATCGTCACCCCATCCATGCAATTTTGCATTATCAACAGCATAAGCACGACTTGGAGTAACCCAGTCACCATTTCGGAAAGAACCTTCCTTCACATCAGAAGGAACACTACGATACATTGTAATAGTCTTAGCTTTCTTCTGAATAGCATTACGAACGTTATCAATAGCCTCCTTACGCATAGGGTCAGCTGCACGATAAGATGCGGCATTAGTCAACTCCTCCAAGTTGCCGCCATCAATATCATCATTGATATAATCACCAAGAGTTGATTCACCTTCAAACTCGCCATTATCCCATGCCTCCTTGCGTTCGTCCTTTGTCAAGAAGTAACCATTACCCCAAGGTGCAGCACCATTGAAGGCAGATGTACCTTGATAGCTGGAATCTGTAGAATAGCCAGCAGCATCAGCAGCTTCATTCACCATCTTCTGAGCCTTTTCCATATTGCCATCTTCCACCGCTTTCAGGTATTCTTCATCTTTCAATGAGAATTTTGTGCCCTCAACATCAACTTTTTCGCCATTTTCCTTGGTAGTTTCAAAAGAATTGATTATATTTGCAGCAGAGCTGAGCGGAGGAGTGGAAAGGCTTTCCACCTTATCATCTTTAGGAGTTAACATAATGAGTTCGCCGCCATTTCGTTCAGCTTGTCTTTTTATTCTCCCAAGATTTCTTTCATCAAGTGTATACCAACCAACAACTTCAACATTATTCTTGTTGTCGTTTACTTCCAACACGGTGATAGGACTTTTATCATCCAACTTGATTGCAACCCAATGGTTAGGCTTCTTTGTTGGCTGTGTGTGCCCTACTAAATCAGTATTGTATAAAGCATCATTCAATACCTTTTTGCTTTCAGCAGGAGTAAACTTGTGAGCATTCCAATTCTTCTCAAAAATATTCTTCTTGATAACAATAGGCTTTCCGTTTGCCCCTATAGCAGCATCCACATTCTTTGGTATAGCAGGAAGCTCTACATTACGAAAGGCACTAGTGAAGTCTTCATCCGTCAATTCATCAACGGACTTAATCTTATCCAGTTTCAAAGTACCATCCTGATTCAGAGGATTCTCCTGATTATCCTTCAACGAGAACTTAGGAGCATCAGCTATCTCCTGATTGATGCTGTTCACGACATCATCAGTAACAATATCGCCCTCCTGAATCTGCTGAGGTTCACGACCAGCGTTCTTCACAAGTTCCGCTTGCTCTGCTCTGGTCAAGATACGGTTCACCTTCATCGCACCAGTAATCACCCAAGGGTCAGTCTCAGGGTTCGGGTTGGTACGATACATATAATATCCATCAGTAGGCAGATGTTTCAAGCCAGCCAATGAATGCTGATACTTGCCCGATGGATTGATACCCTCTTGGCGAGCTTCCTCCTGATAATCTACATCAGCAGCATACTCCACCTCAGCGAAAACGAAGTTCTTTGGGAAGAGAGTCTTGTTGCCCTCAGCATCCTTGCGATTGAACTGGATAGCGTAAGGCACGACACCAAGATGCCAGCCTGGTCTATAGGCTAGCTTACCGCTACCCCCTTGTGTTCCCTTACCGCCCTGCTTAACCTGAGGTCTGCCAGTCTTGCTTTCTCCAGCAATAGGAGCCGCATCAGCATCGAGCCACACACCGACTGGGGTTTCTGCACCGTCAGGGTTCGCTACCATCGGAGGATAGAGTTTACCATCCTTTAGCACAAATACCTTATATCCGATACCCTTCTTCTTAGGTTCAGGCTTTTGACGTAGAGAGAATGAAACATCTTCGCCAGTCTCGGAGTTTGTCACCTGACCATTGGCAGTCTTCACGTATGCTTGTTCAATGGAGCGGATGATGTTCTTGGTCACATCGCTATACTCAGTACCAAAGAATGCCAACTTAATCTTCTGTAATATCTCATGGATAGCAGCGAGCAGAGGATGAGACATCTTCATGGCGAGAGTATGAGCCAAGTTGAGGTCACGAATCATTTCGCCTACCGCATCAGCAACAACCTCCTCAGCATAGTAATCTCTAGCACGTCCAGAGAATCCTGCATCGGAATATCTCTGCATAGTCTCATCTACCGCCTTGTCGAAGGCATCAGAGCCATAGGTATCAAGCACAAGCTGAGTCAACTCATTGTATGCAGCAGGGTTCAGGTTCTTGATTTGGTGAGTCATTTCGTGACCGAAGATAAACTGAGCACCTTCCGTGATAGAAGAGTCAAGAGTGATGAAAATTGTACGATGAACGTTGCCATCGGCATCCGTAGTCTCCTGAATCCAGCCGTTACCCAACTTGTCTGAGTACTGCCATTGAATGTTAGCACCCATCATCTTAGCCAGTCTCTCGAAAGCCTTGCGAGTCTTCTCGCCCACGATATTGTCAACGACCTTCATATCATCCACCTTATTCTTCTCTACGTCAGCAGCACGCTCGGCAGTTGTCTGCTGCTTGCCATTCTCCTTGGTAGAGAAAGGAAGGTCAGATTCATCACGCTCTGCGCCTAAAGGATTCTCATCAGTAGCATCCTCAGGAACATTTATATTATCATTTATATTGTCATTTATCTTATCATTATCCGTTTCATTAGACAAATCATCAGATTTATTATCCGATTCATTATCCGACTTCGCTTCTGACTTCGCCTTCAACTCAGCCTTTTCATCCGACTTCGCCTTCAACTCGGCCTCTTGCTCAGCCTTGTGCTGCTCAGCATAGGCTGCATTCTCCTGAGCACGTTTCTGCTCTTCAAGTATGTTCTCTGCCTGAGCAATGCGAATATTTTCAACAAAATTCCTTGCTTCCGATGCCTTGAAACCGCTATTGAGTACACTGATAAGAGCATTACGAATATCCTGAGTGTCTAGTGATTCAAGGTTGGATGGACGATTTTCCCATAGGCTATGAACGAGCGCATCTATAGTAGTTCCCTTGCCATCAGCAGCGAGCAACTGAGTCTTAGCAAAGTCTTCTCTGCTCAATCCAGTCTCTTGCTTAACACCCTTACTTGTCTCTGTACCCTCATAGTTGAGAGAGTGAGCACCGAGATTGCTAGCCACATACTCCTCGGCAGTAAGCGGAATCGTATCTGTCACATCAATGCCAGTACCATCATACAGACGATGAAGGAGAGAACCGATAGTTTCTCTATAGAGTTGTGATACAGCCTCAGCATCATCCTTCACAGCACTCTTCAAGCGAGCGAACTTTCTTCTTGCCTTCTCAATGAGTTCCTTTCTACCCTCAGCAGTATCTTCCACCTTGGCAAGTTGTCGCTCATTATAAGCATCACGGATAGCGATAGCAGAGTCATAAGCCGCCTGAGCATCAGCAATAGCCTTCTCCTTGGCATCCTTAGCCGCCTTCTGCTCCACGAAAGTCTTACCCCTCACGGTCATGTTGCTAGCCTTGTCGAGTGCCTTCTTTGCATCAGACACATATCCAGATACGATACTATCTGCATCCTCACCAAACTGATTATCATATAGCTCAGCAGTCTGTGCGGCAGTCAGCTTCGAGAAGTCAGGATTGCCATCCTCCAGCATAGGCACGATGGTTCCATCTTCAAGGGTAATGGCAGGAGCAGTAGGAGTCTGTTCAGTTTCAGGAGTCTCAGCAGATTCAGGAGCAGCAGTCTCCTCAGTAGGAGCAGCAGTCTCGCCATCTATTGTCGGAGTCTCCACCTCTATCTCACCACTATTATCCTCTATCATTGAGGATTCAGGCATAGCTTGTTTGTATTCATCAAGCGACATAGAAGAGATTGTAGCCACATCTTCTTTGTTCACAGCATGAGGAACAATAGTACCATCACTCTTCAACTCAACTACCTTAGCCTTGGCACCAGTATCACGAATGAGGAACAATCTAGAGTCAGGATATTTGGTATTACCATCCTTGCCGAGCACATCAACGAGCACCACGTTACCATTATCATTGAGAATCTGATTGAAGTCAAACGAAGGTTGAGTCTCTTCTGTATTCTGAGTCTGCTGGGCTGCACGTTCCTTCTCCATCTGTTCACGCTCAGCCTTGGCAGCTTCCAGTCTCTTCTGGTCTTCCAAGTCTTTCATCTGCTGCAAGTCTGCAAGCGAATAAGGATTCTCCACCACGTTACCATCTATAGAGATAGCAGCAGTACCATCACCATAGTCAGCCAACACCTCATAGGTATGTTCAGTACCATCAGTATCAGTCACATTGAACTGGGAGCCAACTTCAACGGTTCCATCAATGATGCCAGCCACTTCCTTGATAGCATTCTCTTTAGCATCAGATACCGCCTGAGCCTTCACATCATCAGCAGGGAGTTCTTCACCCAGTTCAGCGAACATCACCGCATCAGCATGTTCAACGCTATTCGTTGTCGGGTCAAAGTAGAGAATCATATCATCGCTATTGCTTACATCAATGGAGCCATCATCATGGGTAGCAACGTTACCACTAATAATATAAACACCATAGTCTTCCAAGCCGCCTGATGCTTTGATAGTAGCGTTACGGACAGAGCCACGACTCTGGTCTGTATACATATCAACTTTCTGTTCTGCCTGATGAGCAGCGAGGTCTACCTTGTCTTGTGCATCATCAACCACACCTTGGTATCGGGCAGAAGACAACTGGTAGTCATAGATAGCTTGGTCAAGTTTATCATCCTGCCCCGTCAGGGATTCCAGTTCCTCATCACTCATGACAGATAGCTGCTGTTCAGAGATACCCAAGGCTGCTGCAAGAGTCTTCATCTGGTCTTCCTGCTGAATCTGAATGTCATGCTTGTCTGCATCATCAGCATCATGCCCCTCAGAATAAGCATTGTCAATATCTGCCTGATGCTGCTCCTCAGGTGTTGTTGGCTCGTTGGTAATCTCCTTGGCATTCATTTCAGCAGTCTTGGCAATATTGTAGCCACGCATCTTCATCAAGTTGATACCATAATTTACAGCTGCATTAATCTGCTCCTTGGTCATGGTATCTCTCTGTCTGAGAATATCAGCCAGCACACCACCCATCTGCTCGTTGGTTGCATTGTCAATCTTATCCTTGATGTCTGCCCAGTTATCGCCCATAAGGTTCTGTGCATCAATATCAGCCACGTTCACCTTGTTGCGGAATCGGTAATACAGAGCACGATTGTAGATACCTTTTACTGGTCGGGAGCCAGCACCCATCGCATACATAGAACCGACAGAGATAGTCATACCACCGATGATGTCGAGTTGTTGTCTAGCATCAAGGAGGTCACTCACCTTACCTTCACCATCCAGCAGGGCATGAAGAGGAATACCAATTTCCTCCTCCATCACTTCCTCAGCGAAACCATTGATACCGAACTTCTCCATCCACTTCTTGGAATTGGTATACCATCCGCTCTTGCCGATATTCTTGAAGAACTCAGCAGAAGCATTCATACCATGTTTCTCCATGAAGTTGACAGCACCCTTCTTGATACCATAGTTGTGACCGAAAAGTTTTTCTGTATAGTTCTCTACCATAGCAGAGGTCATACCCTTATAGAGAGCAGTACCAATAGACTCACCACCCTCATGCAGAAGATTTCCATTCTCATCGAAAGTACCAAACTTATAATCACCCTTCTCATCCTGATACAGATTACCAAGATGTCGCTGCATGATGTCAGCACCAGTCTTCAACGCTTGCTCAGTTCCAGCCATTGCATACGAGCCGATAACATCGCCAGCCACGATACCAGTATTCTTCAAGATGGCAGCACTCACCTTGCCCATGCCACGTTTAGCAGCAAATTTCAAGGCTCCACGACTGATGCCCTTGGTAATACCACCATAACCGCCAGTCAGGAAGAAGTCAGCCATAAATGGGAGACTCTGCCCTGCAATTTTCGTCCAACGATAGACGTTACCCATCTTCTCATCTTCGAGAGCCGTAGCAGCATCCGCACCAAGTTTACTCTTCAGGAGCATCTTATCAGAACCAGAGAGAGGAATATTGTTATCCATCTTTGTCTTGATACGTTCCATCTGCCCCATGATAGCGAAGTCAGTCAGACCGAAATCCCATGTTTTTGCAGTAAATGCAGTATTGTCAAGAGCCTTCAAGGCATCCTCACCCCAGCTACTTGTAGGATATTGTTTCACCGCTTCAAGCGCTCCAATCTGCTCAGTAACCAGAGAAAGAGAGGTTGCCAACTTATTTCTATAGTCACTCTGCTCAGCAGTTCTTCCGTTACTTGCACCGATACTAGCACCATAAGAGAGCAAAGGATTTCCGTGTTGGCGATTATCCTCAGCGATAAGAGCTTCAATCTCCTTCTTTCGGGCATAGGCATCAGCCAATTTCTTGTCAAACTGCTTTTGAGCACCTTCCTCAGTAAGGTAGGTTCCATTCTTGCCGATGTTCTCCTGCAAGTCATAGTTACCTTTCTTGTCACGAACATCAAAGGCAGATGGTATCTCACCAGTATCTACCGCTTCCTGATATGCATTGTTTTGCTGGTCAAGAATAGCTTGTTTCTGCTCAGCTTCAGGAAGAGAATAAACATTCTCATTGTCCGATGTAACGTATGCGCCAGTCTTGCCAGTCTCAGGATTGTAAGCAAAATCATCCTTCACAACATTGTTTGCATCACCACCATAAGGAGTCTGATGTGTACCCAAGTTCACACGACCGAAATCCTTCTGCTGTTTCTGCTTGCGTTGTTTCAGTCTGTTGTATCTGCCAGCATTGTTCATTGTCTGCTGAGCACTAGCCGAGATAGCTGCTGCCCCAGCAGAGAAACGAGCACGGTCAGCAGCACTCATAGGAACACTACCGCCCTTCGCTCTAGATGAAGTCTTACTACGTGGTTCAAAGAGTGCAGAGTAAAAACGCTCATAAGTTGATGGAACATCAAAGTTCTGAGCCTTCAAGTTCTCGTAGATAGCATGTCTGTTATCCGCACCACCTTTTCCGTCTCTTGTCAGAGCACTCTCAAACTTATTGTAATCATCAGGCACATCATAGTTCTGTGCTTTCAGATTCTTGTATAAAGTGTATAATGGTCTTTCTGCCATGATATATATATATGTTTGTTACCAAATTCTTGTTACCAATTCTGTTACCATTTTACGCCAGTCTTCTTCTTGCCACCAGCCGAAGAACCGCCAGCCTTATGTGTTGTATGCTTGCCGCCACCAGACGGTTTACCACCTCCAGCAGAACTACTTCTTCCTTTCAATCTATCCATAATATATCTCACGTTAGTCTGAGTAACATTCTTGATTCTCAACTTTCTTTTAAGTTCATTAATCTTCTTCTGCCCCTCAGGAGTGTCCATCAGGTCGTAGTACTCATACCAATAACCAGCAGTAGTTTGATTACCGCCAGAAGATTTCTGAGCCTTATTAGAAATTCGTCCTTCTCGCAGTCTAGCAAGTGCATCCTGAGCAGCCCAATGGCTTATCTGACCATCAGCAAGCATCTTCTTAATCTTCAACTGATTATCCTTATACTCGGCATCATTGGTATATTTCAACTCACTAAGTTCAAGTCTTCTGTTACCTTGGTCAATTCTCTGCTGCCCTTGGTCATTCTTCACCTTGTTGATTTCGTTCTGCATATCGTGATACCTCACCAGTTCAGCGAGAGTCAGGTTATTCTTCCGAGCTTCCTCATCAAGAGCGAGTGCCCTCTGATACCCAGCCAGCCATGATGCCCGATTCTTTTCTCTCTGAGCATCCATATATGCCTTGCGTTTATTCACCGCCTTAGTCATATCCGACTCAGGATTGTGTACCACTTTAGCACCATTCATAGCAAAGAAGATATTGGCGAGCGCACGAAGACCATCACCAGTAGCAGCGATACGAGCCTTGGTACGCTCCTTCTTCTCTCTGTTCGCCCTCTGCTCAGCAGTCTCATTCAGTTCAGGATTCAGCATCTTATACATATCAGCATAAGACAACTGCTTAGGCTGAGGTTTCGACTCCTCCTTCTTCACGATGGGTACGGAAGGTTTATCCTCCTCATCACTTGGCGCACCCTGATTCACATCTACCCCATTGGCGATGGCTTGTTGAGTAGCGATAGTCTTCTCTCTAGCCGCCTTCATCGTAGGTGTTTCATTCTGAGGAGTGGCAGCATTCATCTGGTCAACCTTCTTGCCAGCCGCATCAAGTTGCTGCTGGGTGAAGACTGGAGCCTGAGTCTGTGCCACCTTCTGTGCGGCATCCACACCACTCTGCTGCTTGTTGAGAACACTCTGTGTAGTCTTCAAGCCATTATTGTTTCGTAACATATCTGATGCTTTCATAGGCTATGCTTTAATCTTCTTTGGCGCATTGTCACCAATCATATTGTTCAAATCATTCGCTACTTGCTGCTGGGTAGGAGCCGCACCCACCTTGGCATTCAACTTAGCCATATCTGCATCGGTAGGCTGTACCACGTCAGGACGAGCCACCTTACTCTTACCAGCACCACTATCAATAGTTGCAGCGATATTGGCGGCAGTACCAGCCACGCCAGCCACCGCATTGGCAGTATCAGCAGCCTTCTCAGCTTCCATACCCATCTGTTGGTTCTGCAACTGATTCTTTCTGTTCATATACTGCTGCTCGATGTTATCCTTTCGGGCATCATTTGCAGCTACAATCTGTGAGGTAGTATCAGCAAGAGTCTTGTTGTTCGCCTCCTTCACCGCAGTAGTAGAATCTTCCGTACCGCCCATTACCGCTTGTCTTCCCTTAGCAGCCTTGTTTCTGTTCTTAATCTGCTCCTGCATCTGTGTGAGCAAGCGAACCGTATCAGCACGCTTGGTCGGGTCGGCATTGTATGTTCTGTCATACCATGCCTGATTTTCTCTCTGTTGCTGGGCAATCATCTGCTCCTGCTTACGTCTCGCCTTGCGGTTAGCTATACCGCCAGCAATACTGCTTGCAAGCCCAAGCCCAGCACCTATTAATGCACCTATCATATATATGAAAATTTAATTATTAATAATGGTACAAAGATACTGATACCATCCGAGATTCGTATTTTATCCGTTTATTTAGGTGGTAAGTTAACGGATAAAGTTTACGTTTGCCAACAAATTACTATCTTTGCACCAAAATAGTTAAAACAATGGCAGCAGATAGAAACACAAAAGGTCAGTTCGAGAAAGGTCGGGCAAAGACTGGAGGTAAACAGAAAGGTTACGAGTCTCCTATCACAAAGGAGTTTCGTGAGTTGTGTGCTGACTTTTCCAGAGAGGCTTGGGAAGACTTCATGGCTGCATGGTATAAGTGTGAGCCGAAGGACAAGGTATCAACTTTCATCAAGATACTAGAGTTTAACTGCCCTAAGCTACAGACCGTCACTCTTGACGATAAGCGTGAGGTTCACAATGCCCTCACCGAGAAGTTGAGACAGATGTCAGAAGAGGAAGGATAAAATATAATTCATAAGAAGAACGTTTGTTTTTTTCATAGGTTTTTGGTTTATAGGTTTTAAGATTGTTAGGATAACGAAATAGGGAATGCGTGAGCACTCCCTATTCTTTTATTCACTATCAGCGACCACCTCTCGCTCTTCTATCCCCAGCCATATCCGTCTTGGAACCACGATTCACCGATGATGGTTTATACCTAATTCCTGATTTCGTATGGCTAGCATCCATACCCTTGCGAGAAGCTGCCCCATACTTCTTATCGTGGGCAGCGTTGTGACGAGCCAACTCCCTACGCTTAGCCTTCTGAGCAGGAGAAGACTCGAACTTAGTATCGTAGGAAGCCTTCCGTGCCCTAGCTGCTGGGTGCGTTCTGTAGTATTCAGCAGATGAACTAGTCATTACTAATCTTCAATAGGAGAATCAGAAGGAACTGCACAATTAGGGAAAGAATCCCAACCATCTTCGGTTACAACAAGCTCCCAGTCCTCAGCAAAAACATCAGATGAAGAAGGAACCCAAGAATCTGCACGACCATCAGGATTGATAATCAACATCTGATTGGTATAATCAATGTGCGCATTCTCACGGCTCAGCAGAATATCCTTAGCTGACTGAGGCAGCGACTGCATCGTAGGAATGATGCCGCCTTCAATATGAGAAGGAATCTGTTTGACTACAAACATACCTTTGCCATTCCATCCCTTGCGTCTTACCGCAAGACCAGACTTCAATGCCTCAATAACCTTACCAAAATCCATTCCGACAAGTTTACGATAAGCATCATCAAACACACTCTTAGGAGACCAAGACGTATATCCGTTCTTATACCCTACTAAGTAGCCATCTTCCTCAACGGTTGCTGGCTTAATTTCTCTACCTAGCACCTTCTGTGCTTCTGTCATAGTCATAGGCATTGCCATAACTACTTTTGTGCCAATATACATTGACATACTACTTGTTTTTTCACACATAATTAAATAATTTAAATTAATATATCTATCTCCAATAAAGTTCACGATGTTCCTTCTTCAACAAATCCCCAGTTCTACACCACCAGTCATTCGGACTCGCTTTAAGATACTCCTCAAACTCAGGGCAGTTCTCTTCGTGAGTAAGATGAGGATGAGAAGTAGGCTTGAACTGATGCACACACAGCAAGTCTGCATGATTGCCGCCATAAATTCTTGGTGGCATAACATCTTTCGCCTGATGCCACACCTTGTTGAGGTCAATGAGTTCTACCCCATCCAGTTCTTTCAGGACATTATCAATCTTACCCAGCACACGATTCAGGACTTCTGCCCTATCCGTGCCACCCTTAGCAATTAACCACTGGGCATCACTCAGGGCACTTCTAATCAACATATCAAGTTCCATAAGCCAAAATTTTAATGTCTTTTCGATTTCTCGATGTTATATTGTTCACAAATGTCGCAATATGCGCCATAAGCCAAGCTATCAACCATTTCGTTGTACTTGTCACCATTGTGACCTTTCACCCAGTGAAAACGAACTCCTGCCAAATGAGCAGAGCATTTCTTGTACAACTCATAGAGGTCAGGATTCTTCATTGGTGGAGTACTCTTCCCCAACACAAGTATGCAGTACTGGCTATCCGTATAAATATCAAGATAAGCACCATCTGGACAAGACTTAGCTGCACTAATGATAGCAAGCAATTCCATACGATTGTTTGTTGTCTGTAGTCTGCCATGATTCTTCATCTTGACAATCTCTCCATCCTTCAATACGATGTAAGCAGAACCTCCTGCCTTATACTTGGAATGGTTGTCACAACTTCCATCCGTATAAGCCACATAGTTCATGCCATTATCAGGAAATGGCTCAACTGGGTCGAAATTTTCCGACTTTTCAGCCAATTTTTCTCTGATTGCTCTAGAGAATTTACCTTTAGCGTTGAACACACCAAAGTTAGCATCTGTGAGAATCATCCAGTTTACTGGTTCCACTCCATTTGCCTTCTTCCACTTCCTTTCATCAAGATAATCATAAAGACTCTTGATGTACTCATCTGTTCCATAGTTCTTCGATATACAATATCTCTTGAACTTCTCATAAGTAGGTTTATCCATAACTAATTGTTTATTATATATTTTCTTTCTTTCAATGTAGGTTACCAAAACAAACATCTAAGCAATTAACAGAAAAATCCGTCAGGGATTCCTCCAATACTCATGTCTCTCTGAATAACCTTTTCACTCTGCTTGCCATAGATAAGATGCCTGAATCCATCGGTCACCGCCCTATTAGCGATAGAGTAAGTACAAGCAAGGACTACAAATCCAAGAGTGCCGACAATAAAGTCTGCCTTGGGTTTTCTCGTTCTCAACAAAGTTCTCTTCGTTTCTTCCTCATTCCTGATGTCAAAGGAATGTTTCTCGGCAAGAGTAGAATTAATCTTACCACTGGCAATAAGTCTTTTCTTTATTCTCGAAACAGAACTACTACTTGTATTGAGAGCCTTCTGAAATTGCTTTATTGTGATAGCTTTACCTTTGGCACCGACCTTTTCACCCTCAGGTGCTTTCATACAACAGTCCTTATGCTCGGCAGCACAAATCTGAAATTCAAAAAGTTTCTCGTTTATAAGATTGAATAATTCCTTCAAGGTATAATCTTTTACCTCAAACTTACATACCATAGCACCACGATACTCACGACCCTTTCGAGTCCACTTTATCGTATTGTCACGGAACGAAGAGACAATAACCTTGTTTCCGTCTACCGAAAACAAAGCATCATCTTTCATGTCTTGAATAAGTCTTTCTGCTTTTGGTTTACCAATATGTAATCCTTTCCTCAATTTGTATTCCGTAACATTCCACATTACAGAATTGCTATGCTGCATCTTTATCCAAATAGCAACAGCAAGAAGTTCCTTCATGCTCTTACTTGAAGAGTATGCTTTCAAAAGTTCTATGGTTACATTTATATACTGCATAACATAAAAAAGAGTCACAAAGTCTTGGTTGCAGCAAGAACTAAGGGACTCATATCTTGTAGGCTTACGCCTTGAAAGGAGGACTACTTTATCCAGCCAATCTGCAACATTGACGATGCAAAGATAGAAGCAATTTTTGAAACTACCAAATGTGAAAAAATATGTAATTCGTTAATCTGTAAGATATTCAGATTTTAGGTATACGCTTGGTGTGCAGTAGACATACAAATGATTACAAAGTTAAAGTAGGTTAAAGTATATTGGGCATTCAAGTTTATTTTGTTACCTTTGTAGCGAGCAAAACAAGCGATTTAGTTTCTTTAACTCTTTTATGTTACTATTTTGTTACTCGATAAAAACAGACCATTTCTAATAGTATTGACTATCAATAGGTTACAAGGTTCAAATAAGCATTCATAATGTTTTTGTATAATATGAGAAGGAGTGCTTGTGAAAGTACTCCTTTT
>ENA-ORRX01000164-ORRX01000164.1-human-gut-metagenome-genome-assembly--contig:-NODE-164-length-25585-cov-9.29354_pt1 | contig 25585 bp, 20 predicted proteins | sample MGYA00242186_ERZ509153 | MGnify/ENA primary metagenome ERZ509153 (study PRJEB26280, sample SAMEA2338643) | human gut metagenome | biome: human gut; feature: human-associated habitat; material: faeces... | reverse complement strand
GCTTTCCAAGGCATATGTTTAATTCAAATTTAATCCACTTTTTAAAGTGGAGTCATTTCTGCATTCTTGAGATTGTCAGAGGTATTGCTGATACCGTTAGTGATGTCCTCAATCGCTTTCTTGGCAACTGCAATAGCTGTCTTGAGCGTATTGATGTCAGAGCTAGAGGTATTGAAAGTACCTTTGGCAGTCTCCTGCAATGCAGTTCTGATAGCGCCCAGAACAGATTCCTGATCGTTCAGCTTCTCGTTCTTGAGCAGGTTTGCAGCCTCAGTGAAGAGGGAAGTATATTCTGCATAGACATCCTTCTGGTCTGTAGAAATGAAATACCAGTCGTTGTCAATAGAAGGTTTTGTGCTTGCCACGTATTTCTCACCGCTGACGCTGAAGTAGGCAGTTTGTGGGCCGACTAATGTGAATTTTTTATATTTTGTGAGTTTATAGCTGTTCTTTGTAGAACCTTCTACGATGGTAAAATTTGTTGCATCTCTGCTGTCAGATACCTCTATATACCATACAAGGGGATGCCATGCAATGGAATATTCCAAGAACAGACGATCTTTTGACTCATTATCGCAAGTGAAACTACGAGTTTCATCGCCATTAATCGTCCAGACGTTTGCATTCTCGATATTTTTCACGGTAGCAGTCTTACCGGTGATAAAAGTCTTAGTAGCCACGTTGTAGATGTAAGCCTTCTGACCATTACCAACGAGTTTTACAGGTTGGAGCCAAGAGCTTTCTGCAGCAGGAGCGAAAGTTTCATTCTCGTTGCTACCATTTTCAGTACCTTCCACAGTACCGTTTTCTGTGTTACCTGAAACATTCTGCGCAAGAGCAGTTGTGCCTACTGCCAGAAGGGCAGCGAGCATCATACCTTTGGCCATATTAGCCAGTGTGTAAATTTTCTTCATTTTTACTTATTTGATTATTTATTATATTGAATACAATTTTTACCTGTACATGGGATATCATTCTTTCCTGAATGGGGATGCAAATCCCTTGATATGGACTATAAATCTCTGTTTACTAAGAACTTACAGATTATGTCGTTTACTTTCTGGCTGCAAAATTACGAAAAAAACTCGGAGAAACCAAATAGTTTCTAAAAAAAAGCTCTTTTAAAGGTAAAAAGGTAAAAAGGTAAAAAAGTAAAAAGGCTTTTTTAAAGGTAAAAAGGTAAAAAAGGGATATTGAAATGAGAAAGACGGGCAAATGAGAAATGAGAAATGAAAAATGAGAATGGGAAATGAAGAAAGAAATGGAAGGGGGAGGAAAGAGAAATAAAAAATACTCCCAGAGAATTCTCTGGGAGTATCGCCTCGCATAAAAACTGTCTCACGACAGCAATACGCCAAAAACAAAATGCTATATTTTTAAAGTTTATGCTTATTAAAGAGAAATATCTTATAAATCCCAGCCCACTGCACTGGCACCGAGTACCGCAGCAGAGCTGCCATCGAGTGTAGAAATCAAGAACTTAGCCTTGCCCCTGAAAATCTTCAATACACTCTTGTCGTAAGATTCCTTGAGAGGCTTCATCAGGAGGTCACCAGCCTTGGTAAGACCACCGAAGAATACGAATGCCTCAGGAGAACTGAACGCAGCGAAATCAGCGCAAGCCTCACCCAGCATCTTACCAGTGAAATCATATACTCGCTTAGCCAAAGCATCACCCTTACCGGCAGCTACGCTGACATCATAAGAAGTAATGTCTTCTGGCTTCATATCGCGAAGTAAAGATGGCTCATCGCTCTTCTCGAGGAACTCACGGGCTGTGCGAGCCACACCAGTAGCAGAGCAGTAAGCCTCCAAGCATCCCTTACGGCCGCAACCGCAGAGACGACCTTCCTCGCCGCGAACCATGACGACATGGCCCAACTCGCCTGCGAAACCATCGCAGCCATAGACCATCTTGCCATCGATCACAATGCCGGAACCAACACCCGTACCGAGTGTCACGTCGATGAAATTCTTCATACCACGAGCCACACCGTAGGTCATCTCGCCTAATGCTGCAGCGTTGGCATCATTGGTAAGAGCCACAGGCAGACCACCCAGCGCATCGCTGAAGAGCTTAGCCAAAGGCACTACACCATCGTGAGCCCAAGCCAGATTAGGAGCGAACTCGATAGTTCCGCTATAGTAATTGCCGTTAGGAGCACCGATACCCATCGCCTTGATCTTGTCGATACCACCCACGGTATCGATGATAGGCTGGAGAGCCTCCACGGCAGCTTTTACATAATCATTTACATCATCATAGCCACCTGTCTTGATAGCAGTAGTAGCTTTTATTTCGCCACGTGCATCTACGATGCCGAATACGGAATTGGTACCTCCCAGGTCCAAACCGATTACATATGGCTTAAGTGCATTCTCTGTCATGTTTTTCTTTTATTTAGTTAGAATTATGGTGCAAAGATATAAAAAAGTTTGTAACAAACAAAGTTTTATACGAAAAAATTACAAGATATGGCCTTTTTTTTGTAACTTTGCGCCTTGTTATGAATTTAGTGTTTCCGATTCAGATAAATATACTTGATTTCATATTCAAGGGAATTATCATAGGTGTGATCGCCTCAGCCCCGATGGGACCTGTTGGCATCTTGTGTATCCAGCGCACTTTGAACAAGGGTCGCTGGTTTGGTTTCGTGACGGGTGTCGGTGCCGCTTTCAGCGATATCGTGTATGCCCTCTTCACGGGTTTGGGAATGAGTTTCGTGATGGACATTGTCAATAATGCCCAAAACAAGTTCTATCTGCAGATTTTCGGAGGCCTTCTGCTCCTGGTGTTCGGTGTATATTGCTTCAAGAGCAATCCTACGAAGAACATGCATCAGAGCAGCAAGAGGCAGGGCACGCTCTGGCACAATGCCATCACCGCCTTCTTCGTCACGCTCTCCAATCCGCTCATCGTGTTCCTCTTCATGGCCACTTTTGCCCAGTTTGCCTTCGTGGTGCCGGATATGCCGCTGGAGATGGGCGTGGGCTATCTGAGCATCATGTTTGGAGCGCTGCTGTGGTGGTTCGGTCTCACATGGCTCATCGACAAGATCAGGGGCAAGTTTGATACCAACGGCATCCTTATTATTAATAAGGTAATAGGAAGTATCGTGATCATCTTCTCGCTCATCGCACTCGTCGGAACCGTGTTCAATCTCTATCATCTCCCGGAATTCTAAGGGAGCATGCCCAATTTCTAATTTCACATTTAACATTTCACATTAAAAAAAGATGTTTGTAGCTCAGGAATTAAAGAAGAAAAGTATAGCAGAATACCTTCTGTACATGTGGCAGGTGGAGGATATCATCCGTGCCTGCGGCTGTTCGCTCCCGGTTATCAAGAAGCACTATATCGAAAATTTTGATTTCACTCCGGAACAGAAGGAGGAGGAAATCGACTGGTTTGGCAATCTCATACGCATGATGAATGAGGAGGGAAAGCGCGAATCGGGACATCTCAATATCAACAAGGTGCTGCTCCAGGATGTGATCGACCTGCACGGCATGCTGCTGCAGAGCACCAAGTTCCCTATCTATAATGGCGAATATTACAAGGTGCTGCCATTCATCGTGGAACTGCGCAACAGGGGCGACAAGGACGTCAACGAGATAGAAACCTGTCTGGATGCCCTCTACGGAGTGATGCTGCTCCGACTGCAGAAGAAGCCGATTACCCCGGAAACAGAGCGTGCCATCAAGGAGATAACCACCTTCGTAGGACTGCTCAGCGACTACTATATCAAGGATCGCACCGAGGGATTGAAATTTGACGACGACGACATGTAGTTATACATTATTATATATACATTTTAAAATCATATAAATCATAGATGAAAGAAATAGAAAGAAGAAGAACGTTTGCCATTATCTCTCACCCGGATGCTGGTAAGACAACATTGACCGAGAAATTCTTGCTTTTCGGTGGACAGATACAGGTGGCTGGTGCCGTAAAAAACAACAAGATACGCAAGTCTGCCACTTCCGACTGGATGGACATCGAGAAGCAGCGTGGTATCTCTGTATCTACTTCTGTGATGGAGTTTGATTATCTCCCAGACGGACAGTCTGGCGAACCATATAAGGTGAACATCCTCGATACTCCGGGTCACCAGGACTTCTGTGAGGATACCTACCGCACACTTACTGCCGTGGATTCTGCCATCATCGTGGTGGATTCTGCCAAGGGTGTGGAGGCGCAGACCCGCAAGCTGATGGAGGTGTGCCGCATGCGCAATACGCCGGTTATCATCTTCATCAACAAGATGGACCGCGAGGGTCGTGATCCGTTCGACGTGCTCGATGAGCTGGAGGAGGAACTCAAGATTTCCGTTCGCCCGCTCTCATGGCCTATCGGACAGGGCGCCCGATTCAAGGGTGTGTATAATATCTACGAGCATCAGCTCAACCTCTTTATGCCTAACAAGCAGCGCGTAACCGAAAAGGTGGAGGTGGATGTGCAGTCTGAGGAGCTCGACCAGCGAGTAGGCGAGCGCGAGGCTGCCCAGTTGCGCGAGGAACTGGAACTGGTGGATGGCGTTTATCCTGAGTTTGACGTCGAGACCTACCGCTCTGCCGAGGTGGCTCCTGTGTTCTTCGGTTCTGCATTGAACAACTTCGGTGTGCAGGAACTCTTGGACTGCTTCGTTCAGATAGCTCCATCGCCAAGACCTACCAAGGCAGAGGAGCGCATGGTGGAGCCTGAGGAGCCTAAGTTTACGGGTTTCATCTTCAAGATTACTGCCAATATCGACCCTAACCACCGTTCCTGCATCGCATTCTGCAAGATCTGTTCGGGCAAGTTTGTGCGCAATCAGCCTTACTATCACGTGCGCCTCGACAAGACCGTGCGTTTCTCTTCGCCAACCCAGTTTATGGCGCAGCGCAAGAGTACCATCGACGAGGCTTATCCGGGCGATATCGTAGGTTTGCCAGACAATGGCATCTTCAAGATCGGTGATACGCTGACCGAGGGTGAGAAGATTCACTTCCGCGGTTTGCCATCCTTCTCTCCACTGCTCTTCAAGTATATCGAGAATGATGATCCGATGAAGAGCAAGCAGTTCCAGAAGGGATTGGAGCAGCTGATGAACGAGGGTGTGGCACAGTTGTTTGTCAACCAGTTTAATGGTCGCCGCATTGTAGGAACCGTGGGTCAGCTTCAGTTTGAGGTGATCCAGTACCGTCTGGAGAACGAGTATAATGCCAAGTGCCGTTGGGAGCCAGTTCACTTGCATAAGGCATGCTGGATAGAGGCCGACGACGAGAAGGAATTGGAGAGCTTCAAGAAGCGCAAGTACCAGTACATGGCGAAGGATATCGAGGGCAGGGATGTGTTCCTGGCCGATTCAGGCTATGTATTGAGCATGGCGCAGCAGGATTTCGAGCATATCAAGTTCCACTTTACTTCGGAATTCTAATAATATAAAAGGATAACTTTTAAAAAATAATAAGAGATGATAGATGAAATGGCAGAAAAACCGGGCGCAATAGCCAAAATGGTAGCGTGGCAGAAGGAGCATATCTCCGACCGCCAGATGACGCTTATCCTGGCTTTTGTCATCGGTCTGCTTGCCTCCGTTGCCGGATTTTTCCTGCATAGTATCGTGCACGAGATACAGATATTGCTCACTTCGGGTTTTGAGAAAAGCACCTACAATCTGCTTTTCCTCTTGTTCCCTATCGTGGGCATCTATCTTACCTCGCTCTTTATCAAGTATGTGGTGCGAGACAATATCTCTCATGGTATCACGAGAGTGCTCTATGCGATTTCTACCAAGCAGTCGAAGCTGAAGGGCCACAACTGCTGGTCGTCGGTAGTAGCTTCTGGTATCACCATTGGATTCGGTGGATCAGTAGGAGCCGAGGCGCCGATTGTGCTCACGGGTTCAGCCATCGGAAGTAATCTGGGACAGATATTCCGCATGGACAAGAAAACGATGATACTGCTCGTAGGATGCGGTGCGAGTGCCGCCATTGCTGGTATCTTCAAAGCCCCAATCGCAGGTCTCGTCTTCACGCTTGAGGTGCTGATGGTAGATCTCTCGATGGCATCATTGCTGCCTATCCTCATCTCCTGTGTTACGGCCACCTGTTTCAGTTATATCCTGATGGGTGAGAAGTCGCTCTTCGATTTCACGCTTACCGACCCATGGGAGCTCGACCGTGTGCCGGCGTGCATCCTGCTGGGCGTATTCTGCGGTTTCGTGAGTCTCTACTTCATGAGAACCATGTCGGCCTGCGAGGGATTCTTCGCCAAGTTGAAGCAGTATCCGTATGTCAAACTGCTCTTCGGAGGCATCATCCTGAGCAGTCTCATCTTCCTCTTCCCATCGCTCTATGGCGAGGGATATTCGGCAGTCAACATCCTGCTGAAGGGTAGAACCGAGGCCGACTGGGATATGGTGATGAGCAATTCGCTCTTCTATGGTCACAGTCAGTTGCTCGTGCTATATATCGGACTGGTAACCTTCACCAAGGTGTTTGCCACCTCAGCAACCAATGGTTCCGGCGGTTGTGGCGGAACCTTTGCTCCATCGCTTTTCATCGGCGGTTTTGCTGGCTTCTTCTTCGCCCGCATCTGGAACATCTACAAGTTAGGCGTCTATATCCCCGAGCAGAACTTTACGCTGATGGGCATGGCAGGCGTGATGACGGGCGTGATGCATGCACCGCTGACGGGCATCTTCCTGATAGCCGAACTGACAGGCGGTTACCTGCTCTTCATCCCTCTGATGATCGTGTGCATCTGCTCGCTGCTTACCATCAGCATCTTCGAGAGCCACAGTATCTATGCGCTTCGACTGGCAAGGGAAGGCAAGTTGCTTACCCACCATATCGACAAGGCTGCCCTCACGCTGATGGGTATGCAGAGCGTGGTGGAGAAGGACTATCATCCGGTAAGTCCCGACCTGCCGATGGGTAAGCTGGTGTCAGAAATCAGTCGCAGCAACAACAATTTCCTTCCGGTAGTCAATCAGGCTGGCGTCTTGCTGGGCATCATCGATATCACCCGCATCCGTCACATCATCTTCCGTTCGGAACTCTACACGCGCTTCAAGGTAAAGCAGCTGATGCTCCAGCCTTCAGCCGTGCTCAGCGATCACGAACCGATGCAGGAAGTGATGAAGAAATTTGACGAAACTGATGCCGCCCAGTTGCCTGTAGTGGATGTGAACGGCGTGCTGAAGGGATATATCAGCCGTACCCGCCTTTATTCGACTTATCGCCAGATTGTGGCGGATATGTCGGCGGAGTAGGTTAAGTGAAGAGTGAAGAGGGAAGAGTGAAGAATTCTACGGCTTTACTGTTTTTAACTTCAAAATATTAGTTTATGGAGAAAAAAGATTTAAGAATCGTATTTATGGGAACCCCGGAGTTTGCGGTGGAATCCCTCAAGAGCCTTGTAGAAGGCGGATATAATGTGGTGGCTGTAGTAACTCAGCCCGACAAACCGGTGGGTCGCCATCAGGACACTCTTCAGCCTTCGCAGGTCAAGCAATATGCCCTCTCAAAGGGCTTGCCAGTATTGCAGCCAGTGAAGATGAAGGATCCGGAATTTGTAGAGCAGTTGCGCAGTTATCAGGCCGACCTGCAGGTGGTGGTAGCTTTCCGAATGCTGCCAGAGGTGGTATGGGATATGCCTCGCTTCGGCACCTTCAATGTGCATGCAGCCCTTCTTCCTCAGTACCGCGGTGCTGCCCCTATCAACTGGGCTGTCATCAATGGTGAGACGGAGACTGGCGTCACCACCTTCTTCCTCGACCACGACATCGATACCGGTCGCATCATCATGCAGAAGCCATTCGCCATCCCCGACGATGCCGATGTAGAGTATGTTTATGACGGACTGATGCACTTAGGCGCTGAGATAGCCGTAGAGACCATCGACCGCCTGATAGCATCCGACGGTAATATCGACTCTATGTCGCAGGACGAGATGATCACGACAGACACCGTGCTTCATTCTGCTCCGAAAATCTTCAAGGATACCTGCCGTATCGATTTCAATCAGCCAGCCAAGAAGGTGTATGACTTCATCCGTGGTCTTTCGCCATATCCAGGCGCCTGGACTGAGATTCAGAAGGAAGGCGGTAAGGCGCAGGTGCTGAAAGTATTCAAGACTTCCAAAACCGGAAAGGCAGTTGCTGCTTCTTCAGAGAATGCCGCTTCTTCTGTAGTAGGAACCTTGAGAGTAGAAGGCAAGAGCCTGCAAATAGCCTGTGCAGACGAATGGCTCCAGCTCGACACAATACAGATTAGCGGCAAAAAGAGAATGGAAGCCCGTGATTTCCTCAACGGAATGAGAGATATCGAGCAGTATAGAAGTATTTAATAATAAAGGAGAATAAAAAATGACTCAACAGGAAGATATTAAGAATGCAATAGAATGCATGCGCAAGGGTGGAGTGATTCTCTATCCTACAGATACCGTTTGGGGGTTAGGTTGCGACGCTACCAACCCAGAGGCAGTGGCAAAGGTTTACAAAATAAAGCAGCGCGATGACAGTAAGGCGCTTATCTGTCTGGTGGATAGTGCAGACCGTATGGCGCGTTATTTCCGCAATGTGCCTCAGGTGGCTTGGGATTTCATCGATGTAGCCATGCCTGTGAAACCAACTACCATCATCCTCGATGATGCTACGGGTGTAGCCAACAATCTGGTGGCAGAGGATGGCAGTCTTGCCATGCGAGTAACTTTCGAGTCTTTCAGCAAGGAACTCTGTTATCGCTTCCAGAAGCCTATTGTGAGCACCAGTGCCAATGTGAGTGGTGAGCCTGCAGCGCAGAACTATCGTGATATTGTCCCAGAATTGTTGGAGCAAGTAGATTATGTTTGCTGGACCCGTCGCCAGGAGCATAAGCCTCACACTCCATCCAGCATCGTGAAGATAGCCAAGAATGGAGAGGTGACGATTATCCGATAAAGAAATCTGTGAAGTTTCTTCATCGGATTTACGCGGAGTTATCGGAACATTCTTGCTCTTCGGATTACTCACGGATTTTCGCGGATATTTGGCCGCTGGCCAATGGTTAGTGCCCGAAATGTGCTCCTTATATTTTTTGTCACGCAGATTTCGCAGATGACGCAGATTCTTCTTCATGGGACTTTTTTTGTCCCACAGATTTCGCAGATTTACACAGATATTTTATGGAATCTCTGGTGAATCGCTTAGTCCACTTTCAGGGGGTATCTGTATCGACCGAACAGGTCGCATCCGCGAAAATCCGTGAGTAATCGTCGCAGCAGGAAACCTCCGAATAAATTCCGTGTCATCCGATGAATAAAAATCTGCGTCATCTGCGAAATCTGCGTGACAAAAAACTCCGATGAAAAATCTGTGTATATCTGTGAAATCTGTGGGACATATTCTACTCCCAAGGGGTATCTGCAACGACCGAACAGGTCGTCTCCGCACAAATCCGTGAGTAATAAATATTTATTTTTACGGGAATCCCTTTACTTTCGGTTTCCCTTTTCGTTTTCGTTCTGCAAATCCTGCTTTTCCGAAGAGTCCTTGACTTCCAGATATTCTTCTTCCGTCACCTCTTCTTCCAATATCTCCTCTTCATCCGTTACCTCTTCTGCATCTTCCGTCATCCCTTCTTCATCATCATCCGTCATCTCCTCTTCATCCTCCTCCTTTTCCTTTTTTCCGAAGTCAGGATCTATTTTGAGGTAGTTGGTAACCAGGAAGGTGATTACGCAGCATGCCATCACGACGATGAAGAAATGGCGGTATCCCAAGATGTCTTTCAGATAACCCGAAACCATGCCCGGAAGCATCAGGCCGAGATAGGAAATACCGGTACAGATGGAGTAGTGAGAGGTCTTGAACTTGCCCTGACTGTAGAATAGCATGTAGAGCGTAAGCACCGTGAAGCCCAGTCCATAACCGAACTGCTCTACGAACAGGCAGGAGGACACCATCACGATATCAGAATTGAGCGAATAGCTGAGATAGATATAGACGGCATCCGGCAGGGTGATGGCGCAAACCATTGGCCACAGCCACTTCTTCATACCGTCGCGGCTCACTAAGATACCTCCGATGATGCCACCCAGAAGGAGACCGATGAGACCAACCGTACCATTGGCAAGTCCGTATTCCTGCGGTGACATGCCCAGACCACCCTGCGAGTTAGGGCGAAGGATGAAAGTCTTGGTCATTGTATTGAGCAAAGCCTCCGGGAAGCGGTAGAACAGCAGGAAGAGCATCACGATGACCGTCTCTCTCTCTCCGAATTTCGTAAAGAAAGTGCGGAACATATTCTTCAGTTCGTGAGTCACTTCGCCCACAGTTCTCTCCGTCTGCACATCCTCTTTCGGCGTAGGCATCAGGCGGCTATGGTAGAGCCACAGACCGATGAAGATGCCAGCTAATCCGTAGAAAATCAGTGCCCACGAGAAGCTTATCTGATTGCGGAACATCACCTGCAGCACACCAGCCAGCATCACTAAGAAACCATTCACAAAGATGATGGCGAGGCGGTAGAAGGTGTTGCGCAGACCCACAAACTTCGTCTGGTTGTGCTCATCCAGCTCTATCATATAGAAGCCGTCGGCAGAGATGTCGTGGGTGGCGCTGCAGAAGGCGATGAGGAAGAAGAAGCACATGGTGGCCTGAAACCAGAAGGCCGTAGGCAGCGAGAACGCAATGCCTGCCAGTGCTGCTCCGATGAGCGCCTGCATCGTAAGTACCCACCAGCGCTTCGTCTTCAGCAGGTCGATGAACGGGCTCCACAAGGGTTTGATCACCCAGGGAAGCGCCAGCCATCCTGTATAGAGACCCACTTCGGCATCCGTGAGTCCCAACTGCATATACATCACTACAGAGAGAGTTGTCACGATCACGTTGGGCAGTCCCTCTGCAAAATATAGGGTAGGGATCCATGCCCATGGATTCCTGCTATTCTTCTTTGTTACCATTTTATCCATTAGATATTATTTATCTTTTGTCCATTAGATATCGTCCTGTTTCTTAGACATCGCTTGTCTATCAGAAATTAGACCTTACTCGTTGATCAGAAAGGACTCTATCCTTAGACCTTACTTGTAGATTTTCTTGATTTCTGCTCCCTGATAGTATCTCAGCAGGATATCATCGTAGGAGTATCCTTTGTTGCCCATCACGGCAGCACCTATCTGACAGAGACCCACTCCGTGTCCCCATCCGGCTCCGATCAGTTCGAAGCGCTGAGGAACCTGGTTCTCGTCCAGATCAAACTTATCTACCACGAAAGCCGAACTGTAGAGATGGCTGTCGCTCAAGGCTCTGCGTATTTCCAGCTCCTTGCCGATGGTGAAAGTCTTTTCGGTACCGATAATCTGCAGTTTGCTGATGCGTCCGCTCGTACCGCGTTCCACAGCCTTCATGTCGAGGATGCAGCCGAAGTTCATCTTCAGTTTCTCTTCGAGCAGGTGCTGCAGTTTCTCCTGAGTCAGCGTCACCTTCCAGCGGTAGAAATCGGCAGTCTCCTGGTCGTAGTCGTTTAATACTTCCGAGAGCACTTTTCTGTCTGTAGTATTGCAGAAAGCAGGCGGGTTGGAGCGGATCCAGCGGTCAGCCTCTTCCTCCTGAGTCAAGTCTGGAAGTCTGTATTCAGAATCCATCAGAACCTTTGAACCCTTCAAGTTCTCAGTATCTCCATCCTTCAGTCCCTCTGTATTTCTTGCGTTCTTCAAGCTCTCAGCATCTCTTGCGTCCTTCAAGCACTCGGCATTCATAGAACTCTTCAGTCCTTCCGTCTTGATTCCCAAAGCAATATCCCTTACTGCAGAGAGATAACTCTTAGGCGTGTTCTCCCAGCAATATTGGAATTCCTCGGTGATACCGCCGCAGCACTTGGAGAACCGGGCATCGCAGATTTCCTCGCCATCCATCAGAATCTGTCCCTTGGTCTGGCGGATAGCTTCTGCCACATGCGGAGAAGTCTCCTTGGTGATGCCCTGGTAGCGCTGGCAGTGGTCGTCGGCGCAGACATCAAAGATGGTGTGGTCTTCGCGGTCGTACCAGCGGATGAGCATGTCGTCTTTCTTGACAAAAGAGAAGAAATTGTTTCCGCTCTCAGCCACGTCTCTGCGCTTTTTCATCTGTGCCAGGAGCCATGAACGGGAAATCACGGCATGCGCCTTGAGGAGTTCAAGACTGGAGGTGGCACTCATCTCGCTGGATATCACGCTCTCCAGATACTTCTCTACAGGAAGCTCGTTGATGGCGCAGATCTTGTCTGATTCTACCACAAAATGGAGCGTACCTAAGAAGGTCTGTGTTTCCTTGCGTTCCCAGTGGAAGTTGACACCGATAGTGACATCGCTCAGTGAGAAGGAGGCATCGCAGCTCTGCGGATGGAAGGTAAGCGAACTGTACTGATTGCCGTTCCAGAGCACACCTCCCTCGGAGAATTCCACTTCCTGTTCGCCCGTAACCACTTCGCCCTTGGCAAGGTAAGGCTTGTTGAGCGAGAAGTGAATCTTCTGACCGCTCACGATGCCCACAGAGACATTCGGCTGCTTGCCGTTATTATATAATGTGGAAGTAGTGACGGTACTTTCCTCAGCCTCCTTGGCAGCCTTCAGCTTATGGATGATGCATTCCATCTTCTCGCCGGAAATGCCGCATTCCTTCAGGATAGCCTCAGCCTTCTCCTCGGTGAGCTTGCGAAAATCCTCTTCGCGTGGCGTGATGATGAGTCCCGACATATCGAGGGCTCCTGGAGATACCATGATCTGGGCATCGCCATCGGCAAAGTAGGCTTCCGGACGGTGCTTCTCTCTTGGAATCACGATACTGATATATTCTTCACCTTTGCGCCAGGCCACGATGTTCATCATCGGCTCAGTCTCGTCGCCGCGCTGAGGCATCGCACTGTAGAGGCGCTTGAAGAGCATCTCGTCGCATTCCTCGCTCTTGGAGATAATCACGAAGGCTGGAACGGTATAGTCGCGGATGGCTGCTATCTTCTCCTCGTCGTTCAGACAGATGATATCTGTCAGGTTGCGTGAGAGGCGCTGCCAGTTGTTCTGCAGGGGAAGTATGCCGCTGGTTCCTGCCTGGAAATGCAGATGGTCTGGAGCCGAGGCACCGCACTTCGGACCGTTGTAGAATACCATCAGTTCGCTGTGCAGACTCAGGAATCGGTGCATCTCGCCATAGTTCTTGAAGATGGCCTGTGGCTGATGCTTGCGTGCCGGAATCGTGAAATGTACCGGAAGGATAGGGAACGGATTGACCAGCAGGTAGAAACGTTCGTCTATCTGCTTGGACATCTGTACCTTCGGACGGTTCTTCTCGCAGAGGAAGCATGGACGCTCATCGAGGGTCTTCTTGTCTATCTTGGCACCTGTGCTCACGATGCGGGCAGGGTTCCATTGCAGTTTGAGAAGATCGGAGAGAGTCTGGCTCTCCACGTGCTTCAGGTCGCGGTAGCGATGGCGGGCATCCTCCCATCTCTCCAACTGGCGGTTGAAGAAGCGTGAGATACTGCTGTCTTCCATAATGTCGGCCTTGCCCTGCAGCATCTGCTGGCGTGCCTTCAGTTCCATCGTGCGCAGACGGTCTTTATAGAGATTGTTGGCATTCACCTTTTCGATACTCAGAGCGGCATCACTGTTGCCTCCCCAGCGGCGGCAGAGGTACAGTTCATCATAGATTCTTCCGATTCTGTATCGGCGAGAGAAGGCAAGTCCTAAGGCGTAGTCTTCACCATAAGACGTGTTAGGGAACTGTATCTGTCTGACGAGCGGTGTGAAGAATGCTCTCGGAGCACCCAATCCGTTGATGCGCAGTGCGTTGTTGCAACCGTTTTCCTCGGTCCATTCCTTATGGTCTATCAGTCCTGGAGGCAGGGTGTTGAGGTCGAAATCACACATTCGGTACGAGCCGATCATCATCGCAGCCTTCTGGTTGTGAAAGGCATCTACGATTTTCTGGAGAGTCTTCGGAGACGAATAGAGGTCGTCGCTGTCCAACTGGACTGCAAACTTGCCGCAGTGCTCGCTATTGATGGCTACATTCCAGCAGCCACCGATGCCGAGATCGTTTCTCTCTGGCACAATCTGTACGAGCCGCCCCGCCTGCTTGTCGTTTCTGGCTTCCATCTCGTGAGCGATTTCATCAAGAATCTCGCCAGTGCGGTCGGTAGAATGATTGTTGACCACGATGACGTTGAACTTGAAATTGGCTTTCTGGCTCAGCGCACTCTTCACGGCATCCGCGATGGTCTTCTCTCTGTTGAAAACCGGGATGATCACAGAAGCCTCGTAGAAGAATTCCTGCTCGCCGAAATCCGGCTGGCGATAAAAGCTGGTATCGATGAGGGCTCCCACCTTGTTGAGATGCTGTGTGCAAGCCTTTTCCATCTCGATCTGCACCTCTCTGTTGCGAGGGTTCACATAGTCGAATTGCTTCTCGCCGCTCTTTCGGTTGTCGAGTTCGTCTTCTGTATAGAGGAATTCATTGAGATGGAAGATCTCTCCCACGCGGCTCAGGTAGAGACGGAGGTCGTAGAGACCCGCATATTGATAGTCAGCTCTGTCCTGCTGGGCGATGAAGTCGTGGAGGGCTTGCGCCTTGATGAACCAGAGGCTTCCGAAATCGAAGTCGTCGCGAAGGCTACCAGACTGGTAATCAATAACCGGATGCTTGATCAGCTTGCCGTTTTCCTCCTCTTTCTCTCCAACTTTTGCAGCCTCTTTATCTTCTTTGATTAAGGAATAATAGTCGGAGTAAACCATGACGGCTCCCGTATCGTCAGCCGTGCGTAGAAATCGTTCCAGGGCATAAAGTCCCCATCTGATCGGAGTCGTCTTGGTGCAGATCATCACATAGTCGGCATCGGTGTTTTCAGCAATGCTTTCTACCGTGTTGCTGCTTTCCAATCGGTCAATGACTACGAAGGTGCATCCATCAGGCACTTGGTGATGGGCTGCAAAATCAGCGCTCACCAGGAGATTGATATGCTGAACCGTCTTGTTGTCATGAAGTTCCAGAAGTGCGCTTTGGGCTACTTCAATGTCTTCACAAGGTAAGAAAAGGTCTATTTTTTCTCTCATTTCTTTGTGTTATGTTTTTGCGTTTCGGCTCCCTTTCCGGAGGTCAAAACGGTATTTTTTATCTATATTTTAGCTTATTATATTAAAATATGTGGCAAAGATAACAATTTTTCGCCAAAAAATACTATCTTTGCACTATGAATGATGAAAAAAAATATCTTTTGGGGCTTACCCTTGCTGAATTGAAGCAAGTGGCTAAGGACTTGGGTATGCCTGCCTTCACGGGTGGGCAGATGGCGAAATGGCTCTATGAACAGCATGTGAAGAGCATCGACGAGATGACTAATATCTCGAAAGCTAACCGTGCCAAGCTGGCCGCAGAATATGAGATAGGATGTGCCGGATATACCGATGCACAGCACTCCGTAGATGGTACCATCAAGTATCTCTTCCCTACACGCAGCGGAAAGTTTGTAGAGACGGTCTATATCCCCGACAAAGACCGTGCCACGCTCTGTGTCTCATCACAGGTGGGATGCAAGATGAACTGCCTCTTCTGTCAGACTGGTAAGCAGGGGTTTGAAGGAAGTTTGCCTGCTGGCGATATCCTTAATCAGATCTACTCCCTGCCAGAGGTGGACAAACTCACCAATATCGTGTTTATGGGACAGGGCGAGCCGATGGATAATCTGGATAATGTGTTGCGTGCCACGGAAATCCTGACCGCTGACTATGGTTGGGCATGGAGTCCGAAACGTATCACAGTAAGTTCGGTGGGCGTCAAAAACAAGTTGAAGCGATTCCTCGAAGAGAGCGAGTGCCATGTGGCTATATCGATGCACGATCCGATACCTTCTGAGCGAGCAGAACTGATGCCTGCCGAGAAGGGTATGGGTATAGAACAGGTTGTGGAGCTGCTCCGCAATTATGATTTCTCTCACCAGCGTCGCTTGTCTTTCGAATATATCGTGTTCAAGGGAGTGAACGACAGTATGCAGCACGCCAAGGCAATCATCAAGTTGGTGAAGGGTCTCGACTGCCGTTTCAATCTGATTCGTTTCCATCAGATTCCGGACATCCCATTGCAGGGCGTCAATGATGAGAAAATGGAACAGTTCCGTGATTATCTCACTTCTCACGGTGTCTTCACCACCATCCGTGCCAGTCGCGGACAGGATATCTATGCAGCTTGTGGCTTGCTCAGTACATCCAAGAAAATCGGAGAAATCAGAGAGCACGAGGACGAAGAACGTTCTTTGCGGTAAGACAATTTTCTGAGATGGAAATCTTTCCCTCTCGTTAGGACCCGGTTCTTCCTTGATTGAGAGTTCTTCTCTTCGACAGAAGCAGTCCTCTCATTAGGATTCATTCTTTAGTTAGGACCTTCCTCTCGTTAGGACCCGGTTCTTCCTTAATTGAGAGTTCTTCTCTTCGACAGAAGCAGTCCCTTTTAATCCAAGGCGTTTCACTCGATCGAGAGACTTTCCTTAGAACGGAAAGGACTTTCCTCAACTGAAGAACTTTCCTTCGAAGAGATAAGTGAACAAAACGATGATAGAATAATGATGAATTGGAAATATCTGAGATTATTTCTTGCAATCTGCTTTGTATTCATGCTGGCTTGTTGCAAAGACGGAAAGAGCAATCGGCTTCCTGAAAGTATCGGTCAGCCCTATGAGGTGGTGCTTGAAGGAGATACGAATCGCATCGTAACTGCTATCTTGCAGGAGAGTGTGCCAGATATGCCTCAGCCGGAACCCATGTTCAATATCATACAGGTGAGAAAAGGAAAACTGACAAGCCTGTATCAGACGGTAAGAAACCGGGTAGTCGTGGATGTGGATAAGAGAAATCGTGACTTTGAAGTGAAAATCAGCAAGGATGTCAATGCTGCTCCGCAAGTCATCATCCGTATCAAGGCGCAGACCGTAGAACAGTTGAAAAGCCGCCTGGATGGAATGAGACTCCGCCAGATACTGGACGAATCGGAACTGAAGCATCTGGCGTCTGTCATCCGGCAGAATGTAGAGAAGCAGAAAGAGGTAAAGCGGCTCTTCGGCATCGACATGAAGATTCCTGCTGACATGCAGTCAAGTAAGCGTGGTAAGGATTTCCTGTGGCTGTCAAATAATGCAAACTCGGGTATGCAGAGCCTCCTCATATTTAAGTTGAGAGATTTTTGGCGAGGGAATCCCTATCTTCCATCTGCTCTCAAACCGAAAGTTGACAGCGTACTACGTGTCAACGTGCCAGGTGAGGAGGATGGCATGTACATGCAACTTGCCTATGTCAGGGAATATTTAAATGGATGCTGGGAAATGAAGGGGGATGCCATGGGTGGACCCTATGTGATGAAGCTGATGTCTGATGCCGACTTCACACAAGGGCGGAACGTCCTTGGAAAATATAATGCATTAGTCATCATTGGTTTCGTCTATGCGCCCGAAATGAAGAAAAGAAATTTAATCAAGCAGTTGGAAGCTGTGCTGACAACTATCAAATAAAAACTTCGTAAGCTGCAGATGAAAACTTCGTAAGCTGAAGTTGAAAATATCGCAAGTTTCAGCTTATCACCATCGCAAGTTTCAGATAAATATCATAAGTTTCAAATAAATACATCAAAATATAATATATGGACAATCAGAAAGTAAGGGTGGCTATCACCCACGGAGATACCAATGGTATCGGATATGAACTCATTTTTAAAACCTTTGCAGAGCCAGAAATGCTGGAACTCTGTACACCTATTATATATGGCTCGCCAAAAGTAGCAGCCTATTATCGCAAGGCCATGAACTTGCCTGGTCAGTTCTCTATCATTCAGCAGGCTGAGGATGTACAGGATGGAAGAATCAATCTTCTGGCTGCTGTAGATGACGAGGTGAAAGTGGATATGGGTATGCCTACAGCTGACTCAGGACTGGCTGCAGTAAAGGCGCTCGATCGTGCCATGACCGATTATCGTGCCGGTCTCTACGACGTGCTGGTTACCGGACCTGTCAACAATGCCAATGCGCAGATGGATAACTATCCTTTCCCTGGTCATAGAAATTATATTGAGACCTGTCTTGGTGAAGGCAAGAAGGGATTGTCTATGCTGATTGGCGGTGATCTCCGTATCGCATCGGTCACAGAAAAGACACCTCTGAAAGATGTACCTGCAGCTATCAGTCTGGAGGCAATCGTAGAAAAAGTAACCCTGATGCAGCAGACTCTCAAGCGTGATTTCTATATCAGCAATCCACGTATCGCAGTACTTGCTTTGAATCCAAAGAGCAATGAGGACAGCAGTTGTGGTACAGAAGAGCGCGAAATCATTATCCCGGCTATTGATGCATTGGCAGAGAAGGGCGTACAGGCGTTCGGTCCGTATGCTACAGATGAATTCTTCGGAAAAGGCTATTTCAGAGACTTCGATGGTGTGATGGCTATGTATCATGACCAGGCAACAACTCCTTTCCATTCACTATATACGGAAGACGGTGTAGTCTTCACTGCCGGCATGCCAATCATCCGTACTGCGGCAGATGTTACACCGGAGTTCTGTATCGCAGGAGTAGGAGAGGCTGATGAGACTTCTTTCCGCCATGCAGTCTATTTGGCTGTGGATGCTTATCACCATCGCAATGAGTATGATGAGGCTCGTGAAAATCCGCTTCCAAAGCTTTATCACGAAAAACGTGATGAGAGCGAGAAAGTGCGTTTTTCTATCCCAAAGAAGCATTCTAATGCTCCTTTTAACCCAAAGCCTGAGGTGAAAAGTTAAAAAAATGACTATTTTATGCCATTTTTGCAGATTATTCAAAAAAAATGCGTAATTTTGTCAGCTAAATGGACACAAGTGAACTTCAGAAAGTAAAACAACGGTATAACATCGTGGGTAATAGCGATGGATTGAACCGTGCGCTCGATGTCGCCTTACAGGTGGCACCGACAGATCTTTCTGTGCTTATCATCGGTGAATCGGGTGTGGGTAAGGAAATCATTCCGCGTGTTATCCACGATCATTCTCCACGCCGGCGTGAGAAGTATTTTGCTATCAACTGCGGTAGTATTCCTGAAGGTACTATCGATAGCGAACTCTTCGGTCATGAGAAAGGTTCCTTTACGGGAGCTATCGGAGAAAGTGAAGGATATTTCGGTATTGCCAACAAGGGAACCATTTTCCTTGATGAGGTGGGCGAGCTGCCTATCCAGACACAAGCCAGATTGCTCCGTGTGCTGGAAACCGGTGAATATATCCGCGTAGGTGGACAGGAGGTGAGAAAGACTGATGTGAGAATAGTGGCTGCTACGAATGTCAACATGCGCAAAGCCATCAGTGAAGGTCGCTTCCGAGAAGATCTCTATTATCGTCTGAATACCATTCCTATCCAGATGCCACCGCTCCGTGAAAGAGGAAATGATATCCTTCTGCTCTTCAGACTCTTTGCAATGCAAATGGCTGAAAAATACAGATTGCCTAAGATTTCGCTCAGCGAGGATGCAAAGGGCATCATGCTCAAATATAAGTGGCCAGGAAATGTAAGACAACTCAAGAATATCACAGAACAGATGTCTGTGCTCAGCCAGGAACGGGAAATCAGTGCTGAAATGCTCTTGCATTATATTCCGATGGATGAAGAGTCAACCCAGTTGGCTACGATTCCTTCCCAGGCGGGCGGTGCTCATAGCTACGAGAGCGAGCGTGAACTTCTCTATAAGATTCTCTATGAGTTGAGAGGCAATGTGAGTGACCTCCGTCGTGATGTCAGTTCTCTGCGTAAGCAATTGGATGAAGCCCGCCAGCTCAATGGTGTCAGTGGATTTACAAGTCCTAATGCGATTACTCCAGTAGAGTCTGTAAGCGACTTCCCTGCGAGAATGGATAAGACACCAAGTATCCGTCCGGTCATTCCGCATCATGCGACAGAAGATGCCATCGTTGAGGAAATCAATGAACCGGAAACGCTGAATCTGAATGATTTGGGGCGCCAGATGCTCGAAAAGGCTTTGGAACGAAATAACGGAAATCGCAAAAAGGCTGCGCAGGAACTTGGTATTTCCGACCGTACGCTGTATCGCCGACTCAAGCAATATGGACTCAATAGCGATGAGGAAGAAGAAAAAGACAAAAATAAGTAAGACAATTGGAATATGAAGCGTTTTCGCAAACATATATATATAATAGGTGTCATCCTTACTATTGGCATTCTTGCTGCATGCTCCGTGAGCTATAAGTTCAATGGCGCAAGCATCGACTATACCAAGACCAAGACCATTCAGATAGCTGAATTCCCTATCAGAAGTACCTATGTGTGGGGACCGATGGGACCGATGTTCAACAATGCCTTGAAGGATGAATTTGCTAATCATACCCGCTTGCAACAGGTCAAGAGAAATGGAGATCTGAAGATAGAGGGAGAGATTACACAGTATAGCCAGCGCAACAAGAGTGTTTCGAGCGAAGGCTATTCTGCACAGACCGAATTGTCTATTACTGTAAATGTGAGATTCACCAATAATGTGAACCACAATGAAGATTTTGAACGCCAGTTTACTTCTTCAAAGAGTTATGAGACCACCCAAAGTCTGGCTTCGGTTCAGGAAGAACTGGTCAATCAGATGGTGAAGGATCTGGTAGAGCAGATTTTCAACGCAACTGTTGCAAACTGGTAATTAGGCATTCTCTCAAGAAATATGCATTCTCTCTGGAGTTATAATTCTCAGGGGAGATATTGTTCTCATGAGAGATATATGTAGGCAGAATAGAAGCATTTTGTCTGAAAGATGAATTTCTTCTGAAAAGTTGAATTCGTTAGAAAAAAAGTTTTTAAAAATTATAACTGTTAATATTATTAGAGATTCGTGGAATTAACAAGATTGATACAACATCCGGAGGAGATGAATAAAGAGACTCTTTATGATCTCCGTGAGCTGTTAGCACTCTATCCGTACTATCAGACGGCTCGATTGCTGATGTTGCAGAACTTGTATTTGCTCCATGATGCCAGTTTTGATGAAGAACTTCGCCGGGCTGCTATCTATATTACTGACAGAAAGGTGATATTCCAGATGGTGGAGGCTGCTCATTATCAGCTCAAGAAAGAGTCGCATGCTGCGGCTGGAAAGAAAGATAATACGGCTGATAGAACTTCAGATTTGATAGACAACTTTTTGGAGTCTATACCTGCTGATAAGGAAGACGAGGAAAAGAAAAAGGAAAAAAGAAAACCAACTCCTGCTGATGCAGCCGTCGATTATGTGGCTTATCTTCTGGAAACAGAAGGGGAGACTGAGGAAGAAAACTCCTCTCGTACCATCTCGCTCATTGATGATTTCATGGAGGATGGAGGATTCAAACTTCCTAAGATTGATGTTTCTGCTGATTATCAACCAGAGTATAAACCAGAGTTGAATGACAATAATAAGGAGGAACAGACAGAAAATAGTGGGGTCTTTACTGAGACTTTAGCTCGTATCTATATTAAACAGGGAAAATATCAACGTGCACTCGACATTATACGTCGCTTGCATGAAAAGCATCCTGGTAAGAGCATGCATTATGCTGACCAGATGCGATTCTTGGAAAAATTGATCAAAAATAATAAATAAAACTAGTTTTAAAATGTACACATTATTTGTAGTATTAATCGTCCTGATAGCATTGCTGATGATTTTCATCGTGCTTATCCAGGAGTCAAAGGGAGGTGGTCTTGCATCCAACTTCTCTTCTTCAAACGCTATCATGGGTGTTCGTAAGACCACTGATGTAGTAGAGAAATTAACTTGGGGCCTTGCTGCTGCTATGGTTATCATCAGCGTAGCTTGTGCTTATGTAGCTCCAACAGCTGTTGGTGAAAGCAGTGTAATGGAAAATTCTGCTACAACTGAGCAGACTGCTCTCCCTGCTATGCCAGGTGCTAACAATGCTGCTGGTGCTCAGACTGCAGCTCCTGCTAAGGGTGCTGATGCCCAGAAGGCTGCCCCTGCTGCTGATGCTCAGAAGGCAGCTCCTGCTGTTCCTGCAACTCCAGCTAAGTAATTTTTCTCATTACTGCGAGAAATTTAAAAGCATTTTATGAAGAGGGTGTGTCATGAATTCGTGACACACCCTCTTCTGAATGAATGAGAATCAGAAAAGTGTAAATATGAAAAGGAAGGAAAACAAGGTAAAAATAGAATGAAATTCGACAAAATAGGCTAAAAAACTGCTTAATTTGAGAAAAAATGAAGTTTTTTTCGAAAAAAGTTCGCTAAAAATTTGGTGGAATCAAAAAATAGTAGTACCTTTGCACTCGCTTAAAAGAAATAACAATTAAGCAAGCTAACATGGTGGACGTAGTTCAGTTGGTTAGAGCGTCAGATTGTGGTTCTGAATGTCGTGGGTTCGAGTCCCACCTTCCACCCAAGATAAACCCAGTAAATCATTGATTTACTGGGTTTCTTGTTTCTACTTTCTATAAAATGGTTTATCATTTGTCTTTTTTATTCCCCCATGATTGTGGCGATGAGATGTCTGCTTCCGCCACCTTCTCTAAACTCGCATAGGTATATCCCCTGCCAGGTTCCGAGGTTCAGTCTGCCGTTTGTGATAGGAATCGTCAGTGAAACTCCTACCATACTTGATTTGGCGTGGGCTGACATATCCGTTGGACCTTCATCTTGGTGAAGGTATCTCGGATCTCCATCTGGCACCAATCTCTCAAAGATTCCCTTCAGGTCGTATCGCACATCTGGATCGAAATTCTCGTTAAGTGACAATCCACAACTTGTGTGTCTGACGAAAAGATTCAGTATTCCAGTCTTTGGCAGGGCGGGTAATTGACGGAGTACTTCGCTCGTGATGAGATGAAAGCCACGAGGAAAAGGACGCAATGAAAATTCAATTTGTTGTATCATATTTTTTTTGTTTATATTCTTATAATTCCTTTTTCAGCCATTCACCAAAGAACTTATCGTACAATTCGTAGGTTCCATCTGTTTCTGTAACAAAATCTTTCTCCAATAATCCTTTGATGCCACCTTGTACAAAACTGGCGGAAGGAAGATTGTGCTTCTTGATGAATGCCGACGACATGATATTTTGAGCCTTGCCAGCGTTGCAGATGGCAAAGAGAAGTTCCTTTTGCTTAGCTGGCAATTGAAAGAGAAGGGCTTCGTATGCAAAAGCACTCTCGTCTATAATCGAGTTGAGCGCCAGTTCCATTATCTTGCCATCAGCCTTTTCCGTCATCTTGCCATCAGCTATTTCCGTAAGTGAGAAAATCTTATTGAGCATTCTCTGAAGATACCAGGTGATGCCGTCAAAACGGTCGTATATCTGATAAATGGTTTCTCGTATGATACGCTTCTGTCTTTCCTCAAAAAGGCGAGTAGCGAAGTCGGCATATACCTCTCTATCAATAGCTTTCAGAGTTTTAATGGAGGTGCTCTGATAGAAAGGACGGGCATGACTCAAAAACATCTCCGACATCATGTTGCGTTGAGATCCGGCAAAGATGAAACTGGCATTGTGACAGTGTTGGATGTAGGTGCGTAGTATCGCTTCTACATTCGCTTCTCTATAGCTCCTGATGGTTTGGAATTCATCAATAGCCACAATGCAAGGCTTATCAGCACTCTCTAGATAATGGAAAATTTCATCGAGCGTTGTGGTTGGACTGGTGATTTCTCCCAAATCCACTCCCCACGAAGGCACGCCATTCATATCGAAGCTGATGGATGAACGGAGTGAGTGGAGACAGTTCAGAAAATGTTCCACTACTTTGGTGCCTTTGGGTTTCAGACTTTGCAGAATACTTCTGCCTAGTTCCTGAATGAAGTCGGTTAGGGTCTTCGTGGCATAAATATCAACCAGGAATGTATAGTATTTATCCTTGATTTCTTCTTGGGCATAGACGTGTTGAACCAACCCTGTCTTGCCGATTCTTCTAGGTGCAATCAGGGTGATATTATTGCCATTCTTGATTTCTCTTATCAAGTCGATGGTTTCCTTTTCTCTATCACAGAAGTAAGCGTCGGATATGTATCCTCGCAGAATAAACGGATTCTCTATCATTGTATATAATCTTCTTTATTGTCTTTGAATAGTCTTATATCTTTCTGATAATCATGGTACAAAGATAATTATAATATTGTTATAATAATACTATTATAATGTAAATATAGGAAAGTTTAACCATTCTAGTTTATCTCTCCCGATTAAGTGGTGGATTTCCTTGCTATCTGGTAAACCTCGAAAAATCTTCTTCTTCGAAGAAGGGAGAAGGCTTTAGAAAAAAACGAAAAAAAAATTTGGTGGTTTCAGAATAAAGATGTACTTTTGCAATCGAAATAAACATTAAGAGTTGCCCAGTTGTGGCACACCAACCGAGTTTCGCATAGAGATAACCACGGTGGTAAAAGAATGTGTAAGTGTTTAACAACTTAAAATAATTATCTTTATGAATCCAAATTCAGATTTAAAGAACAATGAGAATGTGATGGCAGCTAATGCCGAGTCAAGAATTTCAGAGTATGCAGTCCGCTTTGCCGCATATAGCGATGAACAACTAAAGCAGACCGTAGATCACGAGCGCAAGGTTCGTGGTTGGGGCAGCGAGCGCAGTTACTTCCTCGCTGCTCTGCGTAAAGAGTGCGAGAAACGAGGGATACCATATTGCTGGTAATCGTATCAGGAGATTGCAAAAATACGATTATTTTTGCGATCTCCCTTTTTTTTTATTATTTCTTTCTATATTTTACTTACTTGTTTTAGTCAAGTGGCACTCACAAAGTGGATGAAAAAACAGTTAGAGAAAAAGTAGGACTAAAGAAAAGGGGAGCTATTTGAGGCGGTGTTTTTTTTGATTTTTTTATACAAGAGCCGTTAAAGGTCATTAATTTATGGGGCTATTAGGTTCTTATTCTGAGGAAAATACTTAATTTTGCAACCAGATAAAAGGAAGGTGTGCAAAAAAAATAGGTATGAAACGTTCGCTCAACATATTGATGGCTTTGATGTTCTCGTTCATGGTGGTTTACCTGAGCGTGGGCACTACAGTCAGGCACTGTCTTCGTTCAGACAAGGTGATGGTGGGTATGATGGCTGACTGTTGCGTGGGGGCATGACTGTTGCCAAGGTAAGCTGGGCGCACAGGTGAAAAAGCATTGCATGAACGTAAGGCAGGTGAAGCTATCGCCTACGGTCTCTGTCCAACATATGGATTTCGATACAGCACCAGTGTTTGCTGGCATCGTGCCAGCTCTTTGGAAGACATTGCCTCGTCCTGTTATCTGTTGCATTCAGAAGGCAAGATATTGGAATCAGAACGTTCCGCATTCGCCTCCAAGGGCTTATCTTGCCCTCCTTAACACTCTGATTATTTGATTTTCTCCTATTTGCAAATAGGTTGCAAAAGATTTATTGTACTTTTGCAACCAAGATTGTCGTATGCCTATCCCTATCAGTAAAATCTTAGGATTGCATACATATATAAAAAGGTAAAAAACATCCGAAATTAAGATTTTGATTCGGATAAAAGGAAATATATTTATGTATTCAAGAAATCTATTGCTCAGTGCCTTGCTGGTTATTGGTGCTGAGACTTATGCAAAAAATAATAA
>ENA-ORRX01000161-ORRX01000161.1-human-gut-metagenome-genome-assembly--contig:-NODE-161-length-25861-cov-14.5702_pt1 | contig 25861 bp, 20 predicted proteins | sample MGYA00242186_ERZ509153 | MGnify/ENA primary metagenome ERZ509153 (study PRJEB26280, sample SAMEA2338643) | human gut metagenome | biome: human gut; feature: human-associated habitat; material: faeces... | reverse complement strand
AAAGAAAGTGAAAAAATGAGCAAAAATAATTGTATTTCAAAATTTCAATTTATCTTTGCACTTGTAATCAAAGCGTTCTTTGTATATTGCAAAATACAGAAACGAGCAGAAGTCCGCTCGTTTCCATATTGTTACCTATATAATATAGGCAAACGCCCAACTTCTTGATTTTCAATCAAAGTCCGATTTAGAGCGAGTTATAGGTATGAACACAGATATACTATCAAAAGACAAAGATCCGATGGGTGCCGCCATCCTTGACTACCAAACTAAAGGGAAGGCTGGAAAATTGAGCATATTATCTTCTATGTTTGAGGAAGACGAAATGCCGGTAAAACATCTCTTCCGTAACCTGGAAGAAATGCCGATGCTGGAGCAGAAAGCATTGAGCCTCGCCAAAGGAAAGGTGCTGGATGTTGGAGCTGGTGCAGGATGTCATGCACTCGCCCTGCAAGCCCAATCGATTGCCGTAAAAGCCATTGATATTTCTCCGCAGAGTTGCCAAGCCATGCTCCAGAGAGGGGTGAAGGATGTAGAATGCATCAACCTGTTTGACCCACATTTGGGAAGCAAAAGCGGAATGGGAAGCGAAGATAGATTGCAGAATGAAGGCGGATTACAGAGCGAGAGTGGCTTTGATACCATTCTTCTCCTGATGAACGGCACTGGCATTGCTGGAAAAATAGAAAACCTCCCTGCCCTCTTCAACCGTCTCAAGGCTTTGCTCAATAAAGACGGACAGATTCTCATCGATTCTTCTGACATCAAATACATCTACGAGAACGAGGACGGAAGTTTCGACATCAATCTCAATGCAGCCTACTATGGCGAAGTGGATTATCAGATGGTTTACAAAGACGTAAAGGGAGACTCTTTCGACTGGCTCTATGTTGATTTCCCACTGCTCAAATCTATCGCAGAGAGTTGTGGATTACATGGTGAACTGATTGCTGAAGGCGAACACTACGATTATCTGGCAAGATTTTTCTAATAAAACGGAACACCTAAAACACATAGTTCCACAGATTACACAGATCTTTTTGAGACCTCAAGCCAAATCAGTGATATCTGTGGGACCTTTTCAAGCATACAGAGTGGACTTATTGACACACCATCTCCTACTTTATCGTAGAAATCGTGACATCCGAAAAATCATTCATATAATCCAGTATCTCCAATGTATGAAAGTCGCGTTTCGCTCTGATTTCTAAGCTTGCTTCCAGAAATTCTTCCTTCGACAAGCGACGTTCCTTCAACTCATAAGAATGTACTTCCATCCCGTCCTGCTTGATGCGCGTGATAAATTCCTTCACACTCTCACGGGATGGAGCTGAAAAGGACAACTCAATGGTAGATAATCCCAACTGAGGAATCCAATAGTTCAAGACCTCCAGACCCAACAGTACCATAGCCGTGGTAAGCACCGCTGCCAAATACATGCCCGTACCGCAAGCTAAGCCGATGGCTGCGGTGACCCAAAGACCAGCAGCCGTAGTCAAGCCGCGCACCACATTCTTCTGAAAGATAATCGTACCGGCACCTAAAAAACCGATGCCCGAAACTACCTGCGCTGCCACTCGGGAGGAATCCTTTAGATCTACTCCAAAGCCAAACTGGGACACGAGACAGAAAAGAGCACTACCCAAAGCTACAAGGAAATGAGTACGGAAACCAGCTTCCTTGGCACGATATTCACGTTCGATACCTATAGCTCCACCCAACAAGAGCGCCAGCATAAGACGAATAGTCAATTCCATATAAGTTGCATCCATATTCTATAGTTTTAAGTTTCTAAATCAAAAAATCGTTATACGAAATCTTCTGCAAAAATTACTCTACGACACATCATCAAGAAATCGCTCTACAACAATGGAGAGAGAAGTCTCACAAGGGATTCAAACAATCGCTGGAAGAACGGGCGCTTGATGAAATAAGCCACGTCATCTACCAACATGGAGCGTTCCTGATCTGCCAGGAATATCCGCTTGATACGCAAAGCCATCCCCTCACCAAAGAAGAAAGCATTTGCCTCGAAATTATTCTCAAAACTGCGGAAATCGATATTGGTACTGCCGCAGGAACTCAGATTATCATCGCTTACCAGAAGTTTGCTATGGTTGAATCCATCCTCATAAAGATAGACTTTTACACCAGCCTCTATCACCTCCATCAGATAAGAACGCGAAGCCCATTCCACCAGTTTGGCATCGCCCCGGCGAGGCACCATGAGTCTGACATCTACTCCCGCCAAAGCCGCTGTTCGCATGGCAAAGAGCACGGGTTCAGTAGGCAAGAAATAAGGACTCTCCATATACACATACCTGTGGGCCTGCAGGATGATGCGTACATAGCCCTGCATGATGTCAGGCCAAGGAGAAATAGGACTGCTCGTCACGATCTGCGTAAGACAATTATTGGAAATACTCTTATCTACAGACGGATAATAGCGGCGGTCGTTGATGAGTTCCCGGCACACGAAATACCAGTCCACAAGGAATGCTCTCTGGATGGCATAGACAGCACCGCCACGGATACGGAGATGCGTATCTCGCCAAGCCTGCTTGGCCGTTCCCTTCACATATCTCATGGCAATATTCATGCCCCCGATAAATCCTACCTTTCCATCGATGACACAGAGTTTGCGATGGTTGCGATAGTTCACCTTACCCGTAAAGGCTGGAAACCTAACTGGCATGAAAGCCTGGACACGCACTCCTGCCTTAATCATCCTTTCGAAGAAGCGGTTTTTCACCTTCCAGCACCCCACATCGTCGTATATCAGTCGTACCTCCACGCCCTCACGCACCTTGTCTATCAGCGCATCAGCCACCAGATTTCCTAAAGCATCGTCTTCGATGATATAAGTATCCAGATGAATATGGTCCTTCGCCTGTCCGATGGCATTCAGGAGTGAGAATGCAAACTCATAGCCGTCCATGAGAATATCCACCTCATTATCCTTGAAAGGGAGCGCCCAGTTCTGGTTGGTAAACAGTTTCATCAGCGGTCTGTTGCGGCGAGGGATGTGCAGGTCTTCCTGCTCGGCAAATTCGAGCATGCTGCGCTTGGTGAGCAAGTCCATACTGCGCTTGCTGATTACCTTTTCCTTACGGGTATTCTTGCCGAAGAAAATATAGAAGATGATGCCGACTACCGGCATGAAACAGAGCACAAGAATCCATGCCATGGCTTTCTCCGGTTGCTTGTTGTCCATGAGAACAGCCACGATTCCACTTATCGTTATCGCCAGATATACTACCAGCAGAAACCAATGGATATACAGCATATTCTTACCTCCTTATATTATATTTTAGTTGAAGACATTATTCGACTGTGACGCCACGAGCATGTTCATCTTCTTCAGTTTCACGAATTCCTCCAGAAGTTCCCTGTTGCCAGGATTCTGCTTGAACTCCTGCTGCACCTCGATAATACGCTGCGCAATATAGTGGGTACGGAAGGAAAGCATGTCCTTGAATATCTGCTGGCGCAGTTTCTCCTCGTTCATCTTCATCTGCAGACTTGCCGTCGTTATCTCCTGCTCACCCGTCGGAATACCGGCTATCCTACTGATTTCCGGATTGGGATGAGAAGCGAAATAGGTTTCACATCTGAATCCTTCCTCCTCAATATGCTCCATAGCCTCAGCCATGATCTGATTGTAGATGGAATGGTGGAACTTGAAGTCATCGCCCTCCATGTCCAGATAGATATACTGAGCTGCAGGCAGTTCCACATTATTGCCGTCAGCATCCTGCACCTTGATGATTTCATCGCCATGATGGATTACCAGTTTGATAAGCAGGTCTTCCACCTCCATCAGTTTGTCGAGCGGAGTGACAGCCGCCTGTCGCAATGCCTGCTGCTTCACCGGATAGCCAGCATCTCTGAGTCCTGCTGCCCGGCGTTCCTCCTTCACCTGCTCGCTCATTCCGTTGCGGATAAAGGAATTGAGGGCATTGATGATAACCGCCTCGTTGACTCCCAGACGATGAGAACAGTCGGTGATATAAGCCGCTCGGGTAATCTGATTCTTGATCTTCGAGATGCTCTCCACGATGGAATTGATGGCCTCACTTCGCTTCACGGGATCGGTAACGCCTTTGAGCATCACGTCGGTCTTAAACTGGATAAAGTCTGTCTGATGGTCTGCAATATATTGTTTGAACTGCTCGGCAGTATGATTGCGTGCAAAACTGTCAGGGTCGTTACCGTCAGGCAGGAAAAGCACCTTGACGTTCATCTCCTCCTCCAGCAGCATGTCGGTTCCTCTCAAGGCTGCATGCACACCCGCCTTGTCACCATCATAGAGCAATACGATATTATTGGTAAAGCGGTGCAAGAGTCGGATCTGATAGATGCTGAGTGCCGTACCCGAATTGGCCACCACGTTTTCAATGCCACACTGGTGCATGGAAATCACGTCAGTATAGCCCTCCACCATAAACACGCAGTCTTCCTTGGCAATCGCCTTCTTCGCCTGGAAAAGTCCGTAGAGTTCACGTTCCTTGTGATAAATCTCACTGTCGGGCGAGTTGACATATTTCTGGCTCACACCCTTGGTACGGCTATCGAGCACACGTCCGCCGAAAGCCACCACCTTGCCACTCACACTAAACCATGGGAAGATAGCACGGCCTGAGAATCGGTCGAAATACTTTCCCGGTTCATTATCAGAGGCGATGAGCACACCCGTCTTGACCAGATACTTCGGATTATAACCCTGTTTCACAGCCGCCTCGCCGAGAGCAGTACGACTGTTGAGCGAAAAGCCGAGCTGGAATTTTCGGATGATGTCATCTCTGAAACCGCGGCTTCTGAAATACTGCATACCGATGGCACGACCGTCCACATCATTCTGAAGGATATCCTGGAAATACTTGGCAGCCCACTCGTTGACGATGAACATAGATTCCCTTTCGCTCTCCCGCTGCTTTTCCTCGTTGGTCAGTTCGCGTTCCTTGATTTCGATATGATATTTCTTGGCAAGCCAGCGCAAGGCATCGGGATAGGTCATCTGTTCCAGTTCCATGAGGAAGTTGATGGCATTACCACCCTTGCCACAGGTGAAACAATGACAGATGCCACGGGTCGGTGATACGGAGAAAGACGGATGGGAGTCGTTGTGGAAAGGGCACAAGCCGATGTAGTTGACCCCTCGTTTCTTAAGGGTCACGAACTCTCCTACCACCTCTTCTATCTTGGTGGAATCCATAATTCTTTCTATCGTCGGTCTATCTATCATATCTGGTAAAATATCAAATCATATTTGAAAAATATCAAAATCAGAAACTATTTAAATGCAAAGTTACTACTTTTATCCGAAATGAGCACATTTTCCGCACTAAATAATGTAAACATTTCTCCCGAAACCCTACATTCCAAACATTTTTAAGAAAAACTTAGTTATTTTGTCTTCAACTATTAGGCATTTCCAATTATTTTGCTTAACTTTGCCTACTGATACAAACGAAAAGAAAAGAAAAATGATAGATATCAAAGGCATAACCAAAAGCTTCGGCTCGCTGCAGGTACTTAAGGGCATCGACCTGCACATCAACAAGGGCGAGGTGGTAAGCATTGTCGGTCCCAGTGGAGCCGGCAAAACCACGCTGCTCCAGATCATCGGAACCCTCGATAAGCCTGACGCAGGAAATATCATCATCGATGGCATTGATGTGAGCAGGCTCTCCACCAAGAAACTGAGCGATTTCCGCAACCAGCATCTGGGCTTCGTGTTCCAGTTTCACCAGCTCCTGCCTGAGTTCACCGCACTGGAGAACATCATGATTCCTGCCTTCATTGCCGGCAAGAGTCGCAAACAGGCGAAGGAACGCGCTGAGGAACTGCTGGCGTTCATGGGGCTGAGCGATAGAGCCAACCACAAGCCTGCCGAACTCTCCGGTGGCGAGAAACAGCGTGTGGCTGTGGCCAGGGCATTGATCAACAATCCTGCCGTCATCCTGGCCGATGAACCATCAGGAAGCCTCGATACCAAAAACAAGGCAGAACTGCACCAACTGTTCTTCGATCTGCGTGACAAGTTCGGACAGACCTTCGTTATCGTAACCCACGATGAGGGACTTGCTGCCATCACCGACCGCACCATTCACCTGAAAGACGGAATGATCGAGAAAACCGTAGAGGCTAATTCTGCTGAAGACGAGACTCCTGCAAAGGACATTCAGGAAGAAAAAGTCCAGGAAGATATTGTTCTGAAAAAGAGTGAACAGGAGGATGTAATCTAAAATCACAGAATTCGCATTCGCAGAAAGGAAACAGAATTCGCATTCGCAGAAAGGAAACAGAATTCACAAGAAGGAATAAGAATCCAAGAAAAGGAGTAAATAAGAAAATATGGCAAACAAGATAAAGCTCGGTGATTACAACCGCCTCAGAGTTGTAAAGAAAGTAGATTTCGGCATATACCTCGACGGAGGCGATGAGGGAGAAATCCTCCTTCCTACCCGCTACGTACCGGAGGGACTTTCCATTGGCGACGAGATTGACGTTTTCATCTATCTCGACCAGGAAGAGCGTATCATCGCCACCACCGAAACCCCTCTTGCCAAAGTGGGCGACTTCGCCTATCTCGAAGTGAAATGGGTCAACGAATATGGTGCTTTCCTCGGTTGGGGACTGATGAAAGATATCTTCTGTCCATTCCGTGAACAGAAGAAGCGCATGGTATTGGGCAATTCCTACATCGTTCATATCCATATCGATGAGGAGAGTTACCGCATCGTAGCCTCAGCCAAGGTGGAAAGATACCTGAAGGAAGACCATCCTCACTACAAGCACGGAGAGGAAGTGGATCTACTCATCTGGCAGAAAACCGACCTCGGATTCAAGGTCATCATCGATAACCAGTACTCCGGTCTGCTCTACAAGAGCCAGATATTCCAGTATATCCACACAGGCGACAAACTAAAGGGCTACATCGGACGAGTACGCCCAGACGGCAAGATAGACGTCACCCTGCAGAAGACCGGCATGGAACAGACTGCCGATTTCGCAGAAACCCTCTACCAGTACCTGCTCGACAATGACGGGGAATGCAATCTGGGCGACAAGAGCGAGGCAGACAATATCTACGAGCGATTCCACGTAAGCAAGAAAGTATTTAAGCGTGCCATCGGAGATCTCTACAAGAAGCGACTCATCACCGTGAGCCCGATGAGCATCCGATTGGCATAACACATTTTTTAAATTATTATATGGCAACAGTTGACGACAAGAAGATCATCTTCTCAATGGTGGGCGTATCTAAGATTATCCCACAAAACCAGAAACAGATTCTGAAGAACATCTACCTATCGTTCTTCTACGGAGCAAAAATCGGTATCATCGGTTTGAACGGTGCCGGTAAATCTACGTTGATGAAAATCATCGCAGGACTTGAGCAACCTACCCAGGGTGAGGTGGTTTGGAGCCCAGGCTACTCTGTGGGCTACTTGCCTCAGGATCCTCCGCTCGACGAGAACAAGACCGTGAAGGAAAACGTGATGGAGGGTGTGCAGAAAATCTATGATGCACTCGCAGAATACGAGGACATCAACAATAAATTCGGTCTCGAAGAATATTACGGAGACCCTGATAAGATGGACAAGCTGATGCAGCGTCAGGCTGAGGTGCAGGATATCATTGATGCTACCGATGCCTGGAACATCGACTCCAAGCTGGAGCGTGCGATGGCTGCCCTCCACTGTCCTCCTGGCGATTGGCCTGTTACCAATCTCTCGGGTGGTGAGCGCCGCCGCGTGGCTCTCTGCCGCCTACTCCTGCAGAAGCCGGATGTACTCCTGCTCGATGAGCCTACCAACCACCTGGATGCTGAGAGCATCGACTGGCTGGAGCAGCACCTGCAGCAGTATGAGGGTACCGTCATCGCCGTAACCCACGACCGCTACTTCCTCGACGACGTGAGCGAGTGGATTCTGGAGTTGGACCGTGGCGAGGGTATTCCATGGAAGGGCAACTACTCTTCTTGGCTCGACCAGAAGACCAAGCGAATGATTCAGGAGGAAAAGACTGCCTCTAAGCGCCGCAAGACATTGGAGCGTGAGTTGGAATGGGTTCGCATGGCACCTAAGGCCCGTCAGGCTAAGGGTAAGGCTCGTCTGAACTCTTACGAGCAGATGCTCAACCAGGAGCAGAAGGAGCGTGAGGAGAAGCTGGAAATCTTCATCCCTAACGGTCCTCGTCTGGGTAACAAGGTTATCGAGGCTCAGCATGTAAAGAAGGCGTTCGGCGAGAAGGTTCTCTTCAACGACCTCAACTTCATGCTTCCTCCTAACGGCATCGTAGGTGTGATTGGTCCTAACGGAGCCGGCAAGACTACCCTCTTCCGCCTCATCATGGGCTTGGATCAGGCAGATGGCGGAACATTCGAGGTGGGTGAGACCGTGAAGCTGGCTTATGTTGACCAGCAGCACAAGGACATCGACCCTCAGAAGACTGTTTACGAGGTGATTTCCCAGGGCAACGAAACCTTGCGTCTGGGTGGAAGAGACGTGAATGCACGTGCTTACATCAGCCGCTTCAACTTCTCGGGCACCGACCAGAGCAAGCTCTGCAGTGTTCTCTCGGGTGGTGAGCGCAACCGCCTGCAGTTGGCTTTGGCATTGAAGCAGGAGGGTAATGTATTGCTTCTCGATGAGCCTACCAACGATATCGACGTGAACACGCTGCGTGCTTTGGAGGAAGGTTTGGAGGCATTTGCCGGTTGTGCTGTGGTTATCAGCCACGACCGCTGGTTCCTCGACCGTATCTGTACCCATATCCTTGCCTTCGAGGGCAACGGTGAGGTATTCTTCTTCGAGGGCAGCTATTCTGAGTATGAGATCAACAAGGCACGCCGCCTAGGCGATACAGAAATCAAAAAGGGTCGCTATCGCAAGTTGATGGAGGAATAAAGATTCGGAAAAGAAAAGAAGGACTTGGAAACGAAAAGAATAATCGTTTCGGAAACAATAAAAAACAAAAGAGAGGGTGTGTCATAAGTACAAGACGCACCCTCTTTTTTGTTTCAAAGAGTATAATTATCCCAAACTACTCAGCGTTCCTGCCTTAGGAACATTAATCGTTATCTGCTGGGTTATCAAACCACAATCATCAGCAAACACTGATGACACACTACAAAACAGCATGCCCGACACATATAAAAAAGGGAAGCACCGAAACGACACTTCCCCATGGATTGGATGAGTTATATAATCATCTGTCTCTCGACATCTTATTCTGCGTATGCTGTCTTGTAGGCTGAGTCAAAGAACATAGCGCAAGAACCTACACCAGTCTCATACTCATGCTGCTTCTGACCAGCGCTGTCATACTCCACCACGTAGCCATTGCCATTATAGTCGGCATAGCCATTATCGCCCATTTTATAAGAGAGTACGAAGATATGACCGTTCAATGGATCGGCGAAGATGCCGCATGGGCTCACAGGCATCTCAGAGAGCGTCATCGCCTGTGGTTGTGTACTTCCTGCTGCAAGCACACTCACGCTAGGAGTGCCGCCATAAGGTGCATTAAGCACAAAGAAATAAGGACGAACCACCTGCATACGTGTTATAGCACCAGGGGTTACGCATACAGCATAGTTACCATCTGCCACCTTCTGTGACTTTCCATCAGCGAAATCCACTGCGCGCAGGGCATTCTCGCCATAAGTATTATAAGAAGCATCATAATACTGGTTGTCGAGAACATACAAAAGACCAGCAGCATAATAGATACCGGTAGGATTGTTCACACCCTCGATATTTTTTGTCTCTACATTGTCGTTGGAAAGATTGATGCAAGAGATGTTGCCACCACCAGCACCATAGTTGCTGTTAGCTACATAGAGAGTGCCATTACCGAAGACCAAGCCCTCAGGATAGCTGCCCACCTGCCACTTCTTCTGAAGAGCAAAGCTTGTGGTGTCCACAGCTGCTACATAGCCACCGTATGTAGTGAAATATACATTTCCACCACCAGCGATGATATGGCGAGGCTCGGCGCCCTCGGCATTGCCCAGCAACTCTGTGGTCTTGATTTGCTTGATGCTCTGCTTGGTTTTCTTGTCGATTACCTCGATGGTGTTGCTCTGATCTACGGCAAGATAAATCTTGTTGCCATATACGATGCCGTCATTGGCAGTATTACCGAGCGTACGACCGTTAGCGGTCTTGAATACGTTCTGTGTAGCTGTGCTTGAAGCATAGTCGATAGCTGTGAGAGAGCTCTCAATTTTGTTATACATGTTACCTGAATTCACAACATAAGCGCCCGTACTATACACCTGGAGATAAGTCTCAGGACCATCGTTGTCGTCGCTACATGATGTCATCACTGCAGTACCCATCAAGAGCACCGCCAAACCTAATAAATACTTTTTCATTGTCTTTTTTCTGTTTATATTTATATTTGAATCTAATTTGTTACTATCTAGAAGTTATATCCGATGCTTAACATCCAGCTGCGGCGAGGCATCGGATAATGTCCCACGAGTTCATACTGCTTTGCCAGCAGGTTCTTCACATCCATCCTGACCTTCACACCTCTCAGGGATTTCCCCAAAAGACTCAGTCCGTCCAGCTGACGATAGAGCGTCAACCCCATGTCCCAGTAACCATCCACTTCGGTGCCGTCATAGTGTTCGTTGTTGGCCCATCGCTTGCTCATTCCCTGCCCATGGAGCGAGACATTCACCCAAGGATTCTCCCACCCCAAGGCAATACTGCCCGAGTGTAGGGGGATGTAGGCTACCTGATTGCCATAATATTTGGACGAGCGGTCGGTATGGTTCACCACGTGCTGGTAGCTATACGACCCTTGCAGCGAGAGTTGCTGCCCCGGAGCCATCTGCCAGATACCACGCAAAGAGGCATCCGCGCCAACTACATCAACCCGTGCCATGTTCACAGTACGCCAAACGAACATATTGTAAGGAACGCCCACAATCTTGTCGGTCACCCGATTGCAATAGCCGTCCAGCGTTGCTTGAATATTCCATCCCTTATAACGTAGGGATTCGCCGTTTCCCCCATCTCCTGAAGAAGTTTTTTTCCACGTAAGCCCGATATTCAACTGTCGGGTTTTCTCAGGCTTCAGATCAGAACTTCCATAATGGAAGAAATAGTTCTCGTTGAAAGTAGGAACCCGGAAGATATCCTTGTACGAAGCCCTGAGATAAAGCTCATCGCTGGCAGTACCATTCCCCAGAAGTCGATAAGAAAGCGAAAGCGATGGCGAAAGCCGGCGTGCATCCTTGGCAACCTGTCCTGCCTTGGTAGGATTGGCGCTGCCTTGCTGAGTCTCTATCTTGCGCCCCACGCTGTTGAGGTAAACCGAAGCCAGCATCCTGGCAAGAGCTACCCATCTTCCCTTCGCATATCGGACGGAGAGCGACTGCAGGATGCCATGTCGATGAGGTCGCAGGTCGGTGGCGAGGGTGCTGTTGAGCGAGTTCATCATCCAGTCGGCAGAGTAATCCAGCGCCCAGCCATCATCCGGCATCCACATCAGTGCTGCCGAAGTATAATATTCCCTCTGCCAGTAGGTGGCATCATTGCGCCGATTTGCCACGAGCGTGTCCTGATAGGCAGAGCTCGCCCAGTTCATCTTGGCTTGCACCTTCAGCATCCAACGGTCATCGAGACTTCTGGCTTGCCACCTCGCCTGGACAAAGGCGTTGCGGTCGTGCAACTGTTCGGCAGTTACATCGGTATAATATCTCACGATGCCAGGCAACTGGCGGTCGTTGTCATAATAGTAGAGCTTTGCCCACAATTGGCTCCGGCTCATGCCATCGGCTCGTCTGCCCATCATCCAGTGCATATTCAGTTCGCCATGCCCCGAGTTCATCCGGCTGTTGGTTCTTCGCTCATGGGTAGTATATTTACCATTGTGCAAGATGAAAGGATAGTCGTTTTCGGCATAGGTATATTCACCCATCGCCTGGAGGGTGAACCTATCTGACAACCTCTGCACATAGCGCAGATAAGGCGAGACATATCCGAAGGCCCCCACCTGCAACTGAGTAGAGAGGTGAGGCTGCTTGTCGATGGGAATCTCGCTCATGGTCTCGATGGCAAGCAAAGCTGCCACCGAGGCTTGCCGGGCCGAGATGAAGATGTCATCATTGTCGCCAATGGTGAGTCGCAAAGTCTGCACCTGGTCGAGCGAATAACGGGACACATCTATTTCGCCGCCCTGACATTCGCTGAGCAGCACACCATCGTAACTCACTCCCGTATGTCCCGCTCCGAATCCACGCACAGCTACCGTCTTCATTCCTCCTGCCCCACCATAGTCGCGCAGATTGATGCCTGGCATGCGGTGCAAGGCGTCGGCCATATCCGTAACGCCAAGCCTTAACATATCCCCCTTGTCCAAAAGCTGGAGAGGCGATGTGCTCGTAAGTATCCGGTGCTGCCGAGCATTCACTTTTACTTCCTGCAAGTGCTCGGTACGAATGGTATCTTGCCCCATACCCACTTGTGCATACAACAGTAGCAAGCCACCGAGACAAAACTTCCTCAATGTCTTCATTCATTCTATTTTTTTATATTATTATCAATATCTCCATCACACACCCATCCCACGGGGGAGGATAGAATCATAGCAGAAAACTATGGCAACGGCAGGTCTTCTGACTTGCAACCTTCTTCAGCACTCCTCATTCCTAAAGACTTCGTGAATGCAAAACTCATGACAAGCGGGCTGCCCGGGCTTCTCGCCCGATTCCCTTTTAATCACAACCCACTCCTTTCCGAGTAATCATCTTTCCCAAGAAAAATATCATCCCTATAGCGGCATGATGTGGCAGTGAACCAATTGCGGGAGCAAATTTACGACATTTTTTCGGAAAAGACATCAACTTCATCGCCTTTTATTTGGTAATCTGCCATTTTATTTTTTGCACAAAGATCAAGAAGGGCCGCTACCGCAAGTTGATGGAGGAATAAAGATTCGGAAATGAAAAAGAAAAAATCGAAAATGATAAGAACCGAAAAAGCCCAGGGCAATTTGCTCTGGGCTTATTTTATTTTTCAAATATTCTACTGATAGATAGAAAGCGGAATTACTTTACAACTACCTTGCGTGTAGAACCATCGCTCATGCGGATGATGTTGAGACCCTTCTGAGGAGCAGAGATGCGCTTGCCATCAGCAGAGAAACGAGCCACCTCTACGGCATTTGTTGAAGAATTTATCTCTGTAATACCTGTAGAAGCAACAAGTTCGTAAGAAACTTTATAACTAGTAACAAACATCTGATCAGAATGTCCATTTACACTTGACTGTTTGAAAATAAGTTCTCCACTATGCGGTTTACGAGAATCATCTAACATAATCATTTCATGTTCTTCAGAAGATTGATTAATGATTACAACATCAGAATCGTCTTCAAATCCTGATCCCCAACCAACTAATTTAAGCTTTGCTATATTTTCACCATCATAAAAAGCATCAACTTCCATGTCAACTCCAATAATTTCACGCATCAAAGACTCCACAACTATTTCTCGAATAATTGTATTATCAGGCAAGCCTTTTATGGTCAAACACTCAGTCTCATTGGCATTTAACACTTTATCACCATCATATTCTACAGTAACCCCATCAGGAACATCACCAACAACAGATAAATCAGCTGAAAAAACATCATTTTCCACTGTAAATGTCTTAATTCCATCAGTTGCCTTTTCTGCCTTATAATTGGCACTACTTATTTTTTTTGTCGATACATTATTTGAAACAGGAACTCTCACAGCTACATCATCATAACAGAAATATGCAGGCTGAGAAAATCCATAACCATTATCGCTTGTACCAACGACATTAAACTCAACCTTATTAACTTCACCCAACTTTTCCAAGTTCCATTTTGTCCAATGCTTAACTACATATTTACTACCAACGGCAAGGCTTGTTGTAACGACACCAGTTCTACTACCATCTGCTTTATAGCCAATAGCTTCAACCTTTACATAGTCTTTATCTCCCAATGCAGAAGTCAACCCATTGCCATTAGTTACACAATTTACAAAATAGGTTGTATTATTGATATACATTCCTTCAATTACATGATTCTGCCCATCCTTAAACATGATAGCAGGCAGATTACTTGCAGAATAACCGGAATCATCACGATAACCATAGTGTACGCAGAAATTATCTGAGCCATTATGTCCATGTCCTTTCTGTCCATTACTATTATCATCTGCAACAAATACTGATAACTGATGGTTATAGTCGCCATTCTTCAAATTACCATCCCAATAATTGGAGATAGCATGTCCGCCTCCCCAATACATTCTACTTCCCCAATTCTCTGGAATTTCTGAATAGAGATTTGTGTTCCCCTTGTCAAACCACTTATAGTTTACATTAGTAGCCACTTTAGAAGTATCTCCATGATTCTCTCCATAAAGCAATTCACCTCCATATTGTGGAGTATCAATAAGAGACGACCAAGAAGTCTCGCCTAAATAATTAGGAGCATTCTGAGGATAATCTTTATCCTCAAAAGAAAGGGTCTTTACTTGATAGGTATACCCCTCCTGTGACTGAGCCGTAAAAGCAAACAAAGCAACAGCTAATAAAGTAAAAATTTTCTTCATAAACTATTTATTTAAATTAATTAAAATATAATGCCGACTTTAATGAAAGATAATCTTTTTTCCATTTCTAATATAAACACCTTTCCGAGGAGAAGCCACCCTACGTCCCATTAAATCATAATAAGAGTTGTCTTTAGCAGCAAACTGACTATCTTTTTTAATCATATGTAAACCTGCAGAAGTTTGCGGTGTAATAAGAATAGGATTATCATCATATCCTTCAATCAAATGTAAATCCTGAAAACCAGCCACCTCTGTAGATGTTTCACCTAACCAACTACAATACTGGAAGATTCCACATACTACCTTGATAAAGTTGATTTCTTTTAAATCCACATGATTTCCATCTTTATCCACTGCCCAATCAATATCAAAAGTTGAGTAATCATCAGTATTGAGCGAAGCATCTACATAACCATAGGCATCTTTTGCATAACGATACAGAACCCAATATGGAGCATTTTTCGTTCCATAATCAATAGCATTATTTGGCAACTTTCCTCCTTTAAATGTCAAAGTTTCTCCTTGTTCCCATAAAGGCCAATATGTTTGGTTATGAAAAGAATTCTTCATGTGATAACCAGTTGAATCCCTACGTTCTCCATCCTTATCTGTCCAAGAGGCTTCCCACATTATATAATCATCGTATGTCGACCATTTTTGATTATGGTCTCCCTTTTCTGCCGTAGGCTTATGATAAGTGATGGAGAAATCATGAATCTCAGATGTATAATATTCAGAACCTGCAAGTTCATACCATTCACATGTATTTACATCATCACCTACACCAACATATACGATACCAGGCTCAAAAGAACCACCAATGGTTTCATTGCCATATACAGGATCGGCATTGGCATAAAATCCATTACCTGTTATTCGCAGGTCGGAACCTCGCTTGTTCTGTACGGGATGATCGAACTTTACTGTAACATAACCACCATATGTTCCTAAATGAATAAGCCCACTACCCTCATTAAGATTTTCGGTTGCTTTTTTGCAAATCTCCTCATGAGTGGTATTTTCGTCTGCTTTTGGTAGGGTATTAACAAACTGACCTGGTGCTGGATGCAATTCCAACACCTCTACATCTTGTGTCTGAGCTGATACACCCCCAAAGGACAGACACAGTAATAAACTTGTATAAAACTTCTTCATTATTTTAATATTTATTTATATTCTAAGTTTTTTAGACATACAATCACTCATTCTCCCCATAAATAGGTAATGCTAGAATATGAGCAGGATTAATATAAACCTTCTGTTTCACAAACAATTCCTCTCCCTCCTTGGTGTAACCATAAAGATAACCTGCCGAGGCATAACTGCCCGCATCCGTGAAATACACGTTCTTGGTATAAGGCGAGATGTAAAGCTCGTATGGCGAAGTTATCTCCTTGATTTTCTGGGTGATGGTTTCACAGAAGATACCATCTTTCACCTCCTTGGTCTCAGGATTGATGGTCTTGACCTGATAAACATACGCCCCCGTATTATACGAGAATTCGGAACCAACGGTATAAAACAGTTTGCCATCGGTGGTATTATAGGTACAAGGGAAATCGAAGGTTTTCACCTCATCTGTCTTGCAATCCACAATCACCGTCTTAGGCTTCACATTGTAATAATCTCCGCAGGAATTGATGCAGAGATACTGGCCAGCCTGCGACATTTCGCCATAGAGATTGATGCAGCCCGTATCGATGGTCTTGACGGATTTCATCGTCTCAGCATCCACCACCTGCACGGTGGTTTCATACGCATGATTCTCAGAGAAAGCGTAGCCTCCGGTATTTGCCACATAGAGTTTGCCCTCATAAAGACGCACGCCTTCTGGCTCCCAGCCCACCTCGCAAGTGGCAACCACCTGCTTGGTCTTTACATCTATCTTAGCCACATACCCCTTTTCGAAAGTCTGGTTGCCGCATTTGTGGGCGTAGGATGTGATGTAGAGATAGTTGCCGTCTGCACACATGCGGCGATTGTTCGGCACATTCTCGGTAGCCCCGCAAGCCGTTCCGTCGGGGTGAATATACTGGATGATGTTCGACCAGTTCACGGCGATGGCTATCAGCGTATCATTCACCTGGATGATGTCATTGGGCGTATCTCCCAGTTTGCTGCCGTTCACCTGTCGGAACCACTTATTGGTGAGCACGCCCGCCGTTCCATCGTAATAGGAAAGCTGCCCGTTATCCGACTGCCAGTTTCCCTCATTGCAGATAATGAGGTTCTCGCCAATGATTTCCGGCTTCGGAATCTCCGGTGTTCTATTATCTTCTCCATTCTCGTTTGAACAGGCGACAAAGAGGAGCGATAATCCCATCATCGCCAGCATTCCTAATATCTTATTTCCAAATTTTATTCTCATTTTCAGAAAATCTATTAACTATAAACTATCAACTATTAACTATAAACTATCAACCCTAAAGGTTACACCAAATCTCCGTCCCGGCATCGGCCAGCGCTGAATCATCTCGTAACGCTCGTCAAAGATGTCCTGGCACTCTGCCTCCACCGTATAGTGGCGCAGAAATCGGTAGCCTATCTTCAGGTCGGTGCAGTTGTACGCCGACAGGGGGTCTTCTATGGCATTCTCCGCCGTCCAATATCGCTTATCCACAAACATGTGGGAGACGGAAGCCGTCCACCCCTTATATAATAAGGTATAGACCGCCGTCATCGACCATCGTGGCGAATAAGCGATGAAATCATTGTAGGCATCTTCTTTCGGATCAGTGCGATTCCGATCATCCTGATACGTGCCTGTAAGGAGCAGAGAATGCTGGCGATAATGCGCATTCACGCTCACATCCACGCCCATGCAGCGGGTGTAGCCATAGTTGAGCATCGTCCACTGATACGAACCTTTCAGCGGCAAACAGACGATGCGGTCTTCCACCCGGTTGTAATACCAGTCTGCCTGCACATCTACAAAAGGCTTGCTGAAGGTTATTCCCACATCCACCTGCTTGGTGTATTCCGGCTTCAGATTGCGATTGCCCACCATCGTATAATAGAGGTCGTTGAGGGTTGGCGCCCGGAACACGGTTTTGTAGAACGAGCGGAGGGTCCAGTCGCCCAATGTATAGGAAGCCAGCGCATTCCACGTCATCTTATGCAGAGGTTTTGCCTTGCCCTGGGTATGGTCGGCGAGATGCGTATAGAGTCCGCTTACGCTAGCCTTCAATCCCCCATGCTGATAGAACGCCGAGAGCGAGCTTTTGCTGTCCAGGCGATAGACGTAGTGGAAATTCTTCACATCGGTAGTGAGGTCACTCCATCGCAGGTCGCTGGAAGCCGAAAAGCCGAAATCGTGAATCTGATAGGAAGCCGACAGCGCCGCATACACATCCTGCTGATGATACCTGTTGTTGGCATGAACCGAGATGTTCTCCGGATAATCCGAACGGTAGTGCAGGAAATCGTTTGCGTATTTCAATATCGCCCTGATGCCTATCGAATGCAGATTTTCCGATGAAGGCTGATGCTTTCCGAAAGGAATCTGTGTGCGATAGGACAGCTGCGAGAAGAAGTTGCGGTCCCATTCCCTGCCCACATCGGTGTAGGTATCCGAGAGACGGCGCACGATTCCGCCCGGCAATCCCCTTCGGGAATTGAAGTAATACGTGTGCCATTGCAATCCCTTGTAGAAGGCGCAGCTTTCGATGCGGAACATCGTAATGTCGGAGTTGCGACGGGTTCCCGTGGTGTCCTCGTATTCCGTATGATATTCAAACGGATAGTTACCCTTGCTATGCGTAAAGGCTGCATCGATGAAGCCCCAATTCCGGTAGCTGTAAGTGGCTGCCAACTTGTGGGTTCCAAACGAGCCCAACTGGTAAGATGCCTTGAGCTGAGTACTGTCGGGGCGATGGGTCTTGAGATAAACCGTGGAGGCGGAAGCATATTCCGAAGCCGTCATCAGCATCTCCGTCTTGTTGGCATTGAAGAGCGAAACCGATTCCAGGGTAGAGAGCGAATACTTTCCCAAATCCACCGTACCGTTCTGGGCATTGGTGATGCGCACTCCATCCAGATAAACGCCCACATGCTGAGATCCGAGCGACCGCACGTTCACGGTTTTCTGTCCGCCCAATCCGCCATAGTCCTTGATTTGCACGCCCGCCATATATTTCAGCGCATCTGCCACATTGTTGGACGGCAGGTTTTGCAGTTGCTGATAGTTGATAGACTGATGGGGAGTAACCTCTTGCATCGCCTTCACCACCACATCTTCCAAAGCCTGCACCGAATCTGTCCTGAATCCCTGACCATACGATACACCACTTGCTACCATGCATCCCACGACGCATAGCAGTAATTTCATTATTCTCATTTAATCTCCTTATACCTTAATATAATAAGTAAATAACAGTATGTCTCCATCACGAACCCATCCCACGGGGTTGGATAGAATCATCGGAATCTCTTACCCTAAAGACAACCTTTAATCATATCGTTTCCGATGGCAACGGCAGGTCTTCTGACTTGCATCCTCAAACTCATGGCAAGCGGTCTTCCCGAAAAAATGTCAGTGACCATGGTGCTTACCGCAATAAGACGCTTACAGCAGCGGGACTGTCCGGGCTTCTCACCCGATTCCCTTTTAATCACTACGCACCCTCCATGCCTGCGGCGGCAGGAAGTGGCAGCAAACCAATTGCGCTTGCAAAGGTACAATAAAAAAAATGAATAAAAGATTATTTTACCTGCTTTTTTATTCTACAAGCGATAAAATAATCTTTCATTCATTTCCTGTTTTATTCTTTTACTTCTTGATTTTATCTTTTTACTCCTTGAGCATTTTATGTTTTGTGAAACATTTATCCTTTTAGGATTTCCTGAAGTTCGGCGAAATCATCAATGATCCATTCTGCAGCGGCAAGCTGCTCACGGGTTCCGTTTCCATAAGTTACGGCACAGACCCTGCAACCGGCATGATGCGCCATATCCACATCGAAATTCATGTCACCAACCACTAAGGTTTCTTCAAGCATATCCTTCACGTCATCAGGCGAAGTTACAGGATTTTTCATTCCTCTCATCTCTCCCAGTGCCTTGAATACCATATCGGGTGCAGGCTTCACATGCTCCACATCATCGCCCGCTACAATGGAAGAGAAAATATCCTCCAACTGCATCTGTTTCACATATCCATCCAGCGAGCAATGGTTTCTGCTGCTTGCCATTCCCAATACAAATCCGCGATGATGCAACTCCCTGAGCGTTTCTATCACATGAGGAAACGGCTTTACGATCATCGTTTGCTTGTTTTCCAGGAATATCTCGCGATAAGTAGCAGCACACTCCATCCCTTCCTCATCACTCATATCAAAGAGCGAGACGAAAGCCTCATCCAGTCGTAAACCGATAGTCTTGGCACATTCCTCATCCGATTTCACTTCGAGATGCCTGACCCTCATCGTGTCCTGCAAAGTCTTGACGATCAGACTTTGAGAATCTCCGATCGTACCGTCAAAATCAAAGATAATATATTTCATGTTTCTTCTATAAACTGTTTAAAAATCTATTATTGTAAAGATAACTTTCCCGAGATTTCTCTTTACGATTGCAAAGTTAACGATATTTTGCGACTCCACCAAATTTGGGGCGACGATTAAGCCCCACATTACATCTTTAACAACTTTTACTGATAAAACGGCGAATGTTAAATATTACATAAATTCTTTGCCAAAAGTTTGCAGATAGTGAAGAAAAAGCGTATATTTGCCGTAAGAACAGTAAAGGAATTCATTATGAAGAAGAAATTAGTTTTGACAGCAGCTGTCATAGCAGCTCTGTCAGTTGGTTCCTGCAATAGCAAGAAAACCAACAATCAGGAAGCTGACCAAGATAGTCTCAGCTATACAGAGAAGGATTCACTCGAATCTAATGCCTTCGTCCTCGATTCTATCGCAGGTACTTACGAAGGAACACTCCCTGCAGCCGATTGCCCAGGTATCAAGACCGTGCTCACACTCAATGCCGACAGTACATACCAATACTCAGCCGACTATATTGAGCGCAAGGATGGTCACGACGAAGCAAGCGGAATCTTCAAGATGCTGGCTAATGGCGTAGTAGAAATCACCCGCCCTTCAAGTGGCGAGAAGTCATACTACAAGGTAAAGGATGCCCAGAGCCTCATCATGACCGATTCTCTCGGCACAGAACCGGAGGGCGCAATGGCCAAGCACTATGTGCTGACCAAGAAGAAATAAGCCCACAGACTTCAACCGTCAGTATCGCCTCAAAGGACGATATCTGACGGTATAAATCTGGTTGAAGTAAGCCTTCCATTCATTCGGCTCCTTATCGTCGCTTCTGACAATACGGATGCCATAAAAACGGGTGCCCGTCTCCTTGTATTCCTTGAATCTCGACAGCATAGCCTGCGAGGGATTCGGAATCAGGAAGTCGGTTATCCAAAGTACGTCTGCATTCACATAATGCAATCCATCATGATCGAGCAACTCGAACATCTGGCTCATCATTTTTTTCGCAGATGTTCCACCTCCGATAAAAGGGAGATGACTGGCTGATGCCGTATCTTCCACACCTTCCACGATGTTGATTCCAATCTTCTTCAGCCGTTCCACCTTTCTCTTAGCCATGAGATCGATGGCACGTGTACTCACCGAGAAATCTATCAGAAAACAGTCTCGCTCCAATTCTTCTGCCGTTTCTTCTATCAGAGAAATGAGCGTGGAAGAAATTCTTTCAGGAGTGCCATACATACTCGCAGAAGTATCGAGGCAGACAATCATAGGTCCCTTGCGTGAGGCATGTGTAAAACCGAGTTTGCGGGAAGGCTTAGCCATCTCACTCTTGTAGCGGAAAGTCTGCAACCTACGCGTGCGATACTTATATATAAAGAGTCCCTCCATGTCCTCATCACTGTATTGTGCAAGTTCGAGCGGAAGAAGCGAGTTGAGATCATCGCCCACGGTAATGCCCTCAATATCACTTCCTGAGGAATGTTCCATCTTCATATCGACACCCGAAGCGATGGTCAGCCGGTCCTTACCATTGGCATCTGCCACACGTCCCATCTTCGCTACAATCTCCTTGATTTCAGGATATTGATCCTGTATTTTCATCTCGTTCAGTCGACGCTCAAATTCCGTCTCTGTCCAGGCGTTCTTCATCATTTCCCATGCCTGAACCGCCCGCTGTTCAGAAATACCCTTCAACTTCATATTGCGGGTTATCTGATCCATCATGCGGACCAATCCAGACTCGAAATGAGTCTGTCTGAGCGCTATGAAGTCCTTCAATTTAGAAATCACCTGCTGCTCTATACAAGCCTTCCAATCCCTTACCAGCCGTTCCCAGTTCTCAGCTTTGGAAGCGCCGATAGAGGAATGCAACCTATCAGTATCTCCATCATGAATTTCTCCATTATGATTAGCTTGAATAGACTCCTCCCCGAAAAGCCGGAGGAAGAAAGTTTTGTCGAATCCATCATTTCGATGCTCCTCATCAATCTGGTCAAGCAAGGGTCTCCAAACCTCTTCGTTCATCCTACGGAAGGGAGTCCAGTCGAGCACATCATCAGCCCGATGACTTTCCGTCCAGGCTCTCTGTCGCTGGAATCTCATGTGGTGAACACATTCCACGATGAATTTTCCTACAGTCTCATAGAAAATCTTGCTCTTGATTCTGCTGTTAAGCACCTGGCGCTGGAATTTCTGCACCTCTTCACCTGTCTCTGCAATAGTAACTTTCAAGGTAAAGAGGTGAATCAGATAATCCTTGAGCGGATCTTCCTTCAAATCCCAAGGCATGACAGTACTTGCCGGATCAGGAATCTTCACCTGTCCCGACTTGCAGAAATCATCCAGCATTTTCAGGTAGAACTGGGATTCTACCAAGTCCTTATTGGTCTGATATTTCATTTTTCCATCAGATATTCAGCAAAGATGCGGGCAGCACTCTCCACCTTTGCAGCACAAGGGCGAGATTTGTAGTATTCTGCCGTACGGGCTGAAGCCACATAACTGGACTGTGCCTTCTCATATCCTTTCAGACCGAGGATTTCAGCACAGATGATACTGCCATTCTGCTGCTTTGACTTAGCTAACAAATCCTGCACTACCTTGTAGCAAGCAGACTTACCTTCCCGGTCGTCGCCTTCGGTCTGACCACAGTCCAGCCCCACCAGTACGACAATACCTGATACTGCGCCACACATCATGCGCATTCTACCCACTCCGCCGCCGAAGCCAGCACCGATACGTTTAGCCATTGTTTCATCGAGACCATACAGATCAGCAAAAGCAGCCACCACAGATTGGCAGCAGCCATAGCCCTGCATGAAATTCTCCACTGCCTGATGCACACGAGCCTCCAGTTCAGGAGACAATATTTGATTTTCTTGATTCATATTGCCAAAATTATTTCACTTTCTCTATTCTAGCTCCGTACGCTCCACTTAATCCTCATACAGTTTCATTGTGTCCTGTCTTGTGAAGGCAAGTTCCTTATAGAAGTCTCTCAGATAAGCTGAGATTTCATTTTTATCATCAGACGAAACAAAGAGATTCTCACCCAAACGTCTCTCCAGCGAACTCAGATTATCTGAGAGGGTTTCTATTTCTCCCTCATAATCTCTGCCCTCATCCGGGCTCTTACGAATGCGATGATACTTGATGTCTTCAGCAAGCGCATTCTTCATCTCCACCAGTTTCTCTGCCAAAGGAGCAAAAAGAGCACGGATCACAATAGTACGGATGGCATCCCTTTCCTCCGGTTCCTGCCAGAGACAATGATAGATAGGAAGCAAGTCGCAGCAATCAACCTCTTCCCTGTCCTGCATGAAAGCAGAAGTACGGAGCAGACGGGCAATATTCTTCCAGCGACGATCGCTCACGTAGATATTCCTGCGCTCAGCAGCCTCATCCACATTCACAGCTCTCAAGGATTTACGAATGACGGAAATGACATCCAGCACCTCCTCCTTTACACCTATCTTATTGATATTCTCCGACCATTCCGCATACTCTTCTGCAGTAATAGCATTTGAATTCCTTACTCTTCGTTCTTCACTCTTCACCTCCAAGAGCATCGCCCTGAAATTCGATTCCTTCTTAATCGGACGACTCTCAATGCGAATGACAAATCGGTCCCAGAGAGCCTCCAAGCCCTCGCCCTTTGCCGGCAACTCATTGCTGGCAGCCACGAGAAGTTTCAGCGGAAGGTGCATCTCCCGATTACCATTGCGGAACAGTTTTTCATTGATCACCGTGAGAAGCGTATTCTGAATAGCAGGCCCCGCCTTCCAGATTTCATCCAGAAAGACCACATCAGCAGTAGGCAGATAACCATCCACCGCACGCTCATAAGTATCAGAAGACTTTAATTTCTGAATACTCACAGGACCGAAGATTTCATCAGGAGTAGAGAAACGCGACATCAGGTACTCAAAACTATGAGCATCTCTGAAAGCAGTCTTCAACTGACGGGCCACCATACTCTTCGCTACTCCAGGAGGACCTAAAAGAATAACGCTCTCGCCTGCCAGAGCGGCAAGGAGCGAGAGCGAAATTTCAGTATCTTTTTCATATATGCCCCGGTTCATTTCCTGGAGCAAAAGTTTAAATCTTTCCAGCATGCAATTACTTTACGTTGCCCACCTTAATCAAGTACTCAGCAATCTGCACAGCATTCAGGGCAGCACCCTTACGAATCTGGTCGCCAGTGAGCCACAAAGTATTGCCGTTGTCATCAGCCAAATCCTTGCGGATACGACCTACATAGACATCATCCTTACCAGCGCTCTCCAAAGGCATTGGATAAACGTAGTTCTGAGCATCATCCTTCACTGTAACGCCTGGAGCAGCCTCCAGAGCCTTGCGGATATCCTCTACAGCCAAAGGCTTCTCTGTCTCAAACCATACACTCTCTGAGTGAGAACGGAGAGAAGAAACACGCACACAAGTAGCACTTGTACGAACATCAGAGTGCATGATCTTGCGAGTCTCGTTATACATCTTCATCTCCTCCTTGGTGTAATCATTTGGAGTCATCTTGTCAATCTGTGGAATGACATTGTAAGCCAACTGATGAGGGAACTTATTGATATGGTCAGTCTTACCAGTCTCAATGATGTCCTTATACTGCTGCTCAAGTTCAGCCATAGCTGCAGCACCAGCACCGGAAGCACTCTGGTAAGAAGAGATATGAATCTTCTTGATATGACTCAAGTCATCGATAGGCTTCAAAACCACTACCATCATAATAGTAGTACAGTTAGGGTTGGCGATGATATTACGAGGGCGGTTCAGCGCATCCTCAGCATTCACCTCAGGCACAACCAGAGGCACATCGTCGCACATACGGAATGCACTTGAGTTATCTATCATGACAGCACCATACTTAGTAATGGTCTCAGCAAATTCCTCAGAAGTACCACCACCAGCAGATGTGAAAGCAATATCGACATCTTTAAAGTCATCGTTATGCTGCAAAAGTTTGACCTCATAGTCCTTTCCCTTGAAGTTGTATTTTCGTCCAGCAGAACGCTCAGAACCAAACAACACCAAATCATCCATTGGGAAATTTCTCTCTGCAAGGATGCGCAAGAATTCCTGACCTACTGCGCCACTTGCACCAACAATTGCTACTTTCATAATCGAATCTTTTTAATTTAAAAGTTGTTATAAGTGTGAACTTGGAAACGAGAAACTGCAAAAAACTGCATATTATCTCAAATCCGCTGCAAAGTTAAGACTTTTTCTGTTAAACCAAGCATATTTTTGCAAGAATTGTTGCTTTTTGCTGCATTTTTCTCATTTTTACTTACATTCCTATCAATAGACCTGCATTTTTACTAAAAAAACATGCATTTCTATGGTTTTAAGGGGCTATACGTCACTTTTCATCGTGGTGGGATATAGGATCCTTGTCCTGTCACATGAAAAAAGCAATCTCTAAACTTTTCATAAACTTTTCCCAGAAAGCTCTTGCGGGTTTGGAAATAAAGTCGTAACTTTGCGCTGTAGATTTTAAAACAGATGGTTATGAAGTACTTAGATCCTAAGGCAGACCTCACGTTCAAGAAGATATTCGGCAATCACCCTAAAAGACTGATCAGCCTTCTGAACGCACTCCTGCCACTCAGCGAAGAGGAGCAGATACACGAAATCAAGTATCTGCCCACAGAACTTGTGCCCCAGCTCGAAGGGGGCAAGAACACCATTGTGGATGTACTCTGCACAGATGTCAGCGGCAGGAAGTTCTGCG
>ENA-ORRX01000156-ORRX01000156.1-human-gut-metagenome-genome-assembly--contig:-NODE-156-length-26145-cov-4.38977_pt1 | contig 26145 bp, 19 predicted proteins | sample MGYA00242186_ERZ509153 | MGnify/ENA primary metagenome ERZ509153 (study PRJEB26280, sample SAMEA2338643) | human gut metagenome | biome: human gut; feature: human-associated habitat; material: faeces... | reverse complement strand
GTAGCCAGTTTGTATCAATTTGTGCCTTGGCACAAATTGAGTAGTATGTAAAAAAAGTATGTTAAATTGTATGTTATGTATGTTCTCGCGCTAAGCGACTATAAGCAACCTGCTGCTGCCGCGGGTTGAAAACCCGCCCCCCAATTAGGCAGATAAATTGCAGTTTACGTAAATGCTAATGAGCAACTTATAGTTCCTATAAGACACCTTGTGCCATCATGGCACGGGCAACCTTCATAAAACCAGCGATGTTGGCCCCTTTGACAAAGTTGATTTGACCGTTAGACTCCGTTCCGTAACGTAAGCATTGGTCGTGAACGGCGCTCATGATATGGTGTAGTCGTTGGTCGACCTCGTTTGCAGTCCATGAAATGTGCATGGCATTTTGCGTCATTTCAAGTCCAGAAGTTGCGACACCGCCTGAATTGACTGCCTTACCTGGAGCGAAAGGCATATTGTGTGCAATGAAGTAATCAACGGCTTCGGCTGTACAGCCCATATTGCTCACCTCGGCTACGAGACCAACGCCATTGTCACAGAGTTGTTTGGCATCTTCAAGGTTCAATTCATTCTGTGTGGCGCAAGGCAGTGCAATGTCAACATGTTGCTCCCAAGGCTTTTTGCCAGCGAAGAAGGTTGCTTCTGGATAGCGCTCAGCGTATGGTGACACAATGTCGTTGCCCGACATTCTAAGTTCAAGCATATAATCAATCTTATCGCCGCTCACACCTTTGGGATCGTAAATGTAACCATCAGGCCCGCTAAGTGTTACAACCTTAGCTCCCATTTCTGTGGCTTTTTTGACAGATCCCCAAGCTACATTGCCAAAGCCTGAAACGGCAATGGTTTTACCACTAATATCTTTGCCGTAATCTGCTAACATCTGGCGAACAAAGTAGAGGGCACCATAACCAGTTGCCTCGGCTCGTAAGATAGAACCTCCAAATTCAAGGCCTTTGCCAGTAAAGGTCCCAGTGTGTTGGTGAGTGAGTTTTTTGTACATACCAAACATGTATCCGACTTCGCGTCCTCCAACTCCGATATCACCTGCTGGTACGTCTTGGTCAGGGCCTAAGTTGCGACAAAGTTCCAGCATAAAGGCTTGACAGAAACGCATGAGTTCGGCTTCGCTTCGTCCGCGTGGTGCAAAGTCGGACCCGCCTTTTGCGCCTCCCATCGGTAGGGTAGTGAGAGCATTCTTAAAGGTCTGTTCAAATCCTAAGAATTTTAAAATGCTGAGATTAACTGAGGGGTGAAAACGTATGCCTCCTTTGTATGGACCAATGGCGTTGTTGAATTGTACACGATAGCCAAGATTGACGTGTACTTCACCTTGGTCGTCAATCCATGGCACGCGGAAAGTGATGATGCGATCAGGCTCAACAAGGCGTTCGATGAGCTTAACCTGTGCAAATTCAGGGTGTTGGTTGTATACATCTTCAATTGATAGAAGAACTTCGTGGACGGCTTGTAAGTACTCTGTCTCGCCTGGATGCTTGGCTTCGAGTTGTTGTATGATGTTTTCTGTTTTCATGATATAATTGGTTGTGTTATCGCTTTACTGTACAAATGTAAGTAAATGAAGCAATATCCGAACTGAATTAAGTGTAAAACATTCTTGTGTTATGCTGTAAAGCATGTCAGAACGAACATTTTTACATTTTAGAGGGATTGTACAATGCGTTTGTAATGACAGAGAAGGCGAAGCTTGTAAGCGTTAAATCGTTGTGAGTGAATAACGAAACGGTGTATTTACATATTAGTGTATAAAAGAAGATTTAGTTTACAAAGTGTAATGTAAAACGATAGAATGTATAGAAATATGAAATTCTTTTAAGCATAAAGCGTTATTTTGAAATGAATATTGTATTTTTGCAAAGAAATAGGAAGTGAAACGTAACAAAGGTGAAACTTGTCACAGTATGGCTACCTATTATATAATTTATAGGAAAGTATAAAGCACAATAACATACAAGGACATTATGCAAATAAGTAACAGACTTAACGAAGGGTTGTATCGTTCAGAAAACGAGCACGATGCCTGTGGCGTTGGCATGATAGTCAATATTCATGGCAACAAGAGTCATGAATTGGTTGACTCTGCTTTGAAAGTCCTCGAGAATATGAAGCATCGTGGTGCAGAGGGTGCAGACAATAAGACTGGTGACGGCGCTGGTATTATGTTACAAATACCGCACGAGTTTATATTGCTTCAAGGCATTCCAGTGCCTGAAAAGGGATGTTATGGTACGGGGTTGCTCTTCTTGCCAAAGGACGAGACGACTCAGGGAGACATTCTTCGCGTCTTTATAGAAGAAGTTGAGCGTGAGGGATTGACACTGATGCACTTACGTGCGGTACCTACCAATTCCGAAATTTTGGGTAAGGATGCTTTGTCTACAGAGCCAGCGGTGAAACAGGTGTTTATAACGGGTGGTGATGCAGAGTCGTTGGAGCGCAGATTATATCTAATACGTAAAAGAGTAGAAAAGCGCATAACGGACAAAGACTTTTACGTTTGTTCGCTTTCGTCAAAAAATATTGTATATAAGGGTATGCTCTCTTCTACACAGTTGCGCGAGTATTACCCAGATTTAACGCAACCTTACTTTACGAGTGGTTTGGCTATCGTTCACTCACGTTTCTCAACCAACACATTCCCGACATGGGGGTTGGCACAGCCATTCCGCCTTTTAGCGCATAATGGTGAGATTAATACCATTCGTGGTAATCGTGCTTGGATGGCAGCTCGTGAGTCAGTGCTTTCAACCGAGACCTTAGGCGACATTAGTCAATTGCGTCCTATCATTCAGTCAGGTATGAGCGATTCAGCCTCGCTTGATAATGTGCTTGAGTTTTTAGTGATGTCGGGACTAACGTTGCCGCATGCTATGGCAATGTTGGTGCCTGAAAGTTTTAATGATAAGAACCCTATATCAGAGGACTTGAAAGCCTTCTATGAATATCACTCTATCTTAATGGAGCCATGGGATGGGCCTGCTGCGTTGCTCTTTAGCGATGGTCGTTATGCTGGCGGTATGCTCGATCGTAATGGATTGCGTCCTGCACGTTACCTTATTACGAAGAATGACACAATGGTGGTAGCTTCAGAGGCTGGTGTAATCAATTTTGAAGCTACTGATATAAAAGAGAAAGGACGTCTGCAGCCAGGCAAGATATTATTGATTGATACGCAGGAGGCAAAGGTATACTACGACGGCGAGTTAAAAGAACAATTAGCAAAAGCCTATCCCTATCGCCAGTGGTTGTCAACCAATCGTATAGAATTAGACGAACTGAAGAGTGGTCGCAAGGTGGAGAATTCAGTAGACGACTTTGATGTTCGTCTTCGTGTCTTCGGTTATACGCGTGAGGACATAGAGCGCACCATTACACCTATGGCAACGAACGGTAGTGAACCTATCGCTTCAATGGGTAATGATACGCCATTAGCTGTGCTGTCAGAGCGTCCACAATCGTTGTTTAGTTACTTCCGTCAACAGTTTGCTCAAGTTACTAATCCTGCTATCGACCCCATTCGTGAGGAGTTGGTCATGTCGTTGACAGAATACGTTGGGGCTGTAGGCATGAACATACTCTCTCCCAACGAGAGCCATTGTAAAATGGTGCGTTTGCCACAACCTATATTGACAAACCGACAGTTAGACATACTTTGTAACATTCGCTATAAGGGCTTTAATACTGTAAAGTTGCCAATGACGTTTGAATCGGCAAGGGGAGCGCTAGGCCTTAAGGAAGCACTAGACAATCTGTGCCGCATGGCAGAGCAGAGCGTTAATGATGGTATTAACTATATCATTTTGTCAGACCGTGGTGTAGACGAAAGTCATGCTGCTATCCCATCACTATTGGCCGTAAGCGCAGTTCATCAGTATCTGATTTCGGTACAAAAACGTATGGAGACAGCCCTTGTCGTTGAAAGTGGTGAAGCGCGTGAAGTCATGCACGCAGCTCTTTTGATTGGTTATGGTGCAAGTGCTATTAATCCATATATGGCCTTTGCTGTGCTTGACGATTTAGTAAATCGTGGTGAAGTACAGATGAATTACGAGACGGCAGAGAAAAATTATATCAAAGCTATCTGCAAGGGACTGTATAAGGTGCTCTCCAAGATGGGTATCAGCACCTTGCGTTCCTATCGCGGTGCACGCATCTTTGAGGCTATAGGTTTGAGCGAAGACTTGTTGCGAAGCTATTTTGGCACGGAGGCGAGCACGATTGGTGGTGTACATCTTGACCAAATCGCACGTGATTATGTCAAGTTCCATGATGAAGGTTATGCACCTTGTTATGAAGACAGAGAGTTAGAGGGCTTATTGCCTTATGCGGGTTTGTTTAGCTACAGAAAGGACGGTGAACAACATGCGTGGAATCCTGAAACGATTTCAACTCTTCAGTTGGCTACTCGCTTGGGTAGTTATAAGAAGTTTAAAGAGTTCACCCAATTGGTAGATCATAAGAACAAAGCAATCTTCTTACGTGATTTCTTTGACTTTAAGCTAAATCCAATCCCTGTAGACGAAGTAGAGTCCGTTGACGATATTGTAAAGCACTTCGTAACGGGTGCGATGTCGTTCGGTGCTATCAGTAAGGAGGCACATGAGGCCTTGGCTCTGGCCATGAATAAGTTAGGAACTCGTAGTAATACGGGCGAGGGAGGTGAAGACAATGAGCGCTTCCACGAGACGTTTGATGGCATATCGCTTTGCAGTAAGACGAAACAGATTGCTTCAGGTCGTTTTGGCGTGACGACCGAGTACTTAGTAAATGCTGAAGAAATTCAAATAAAGGTGGCACAAGGTGCTAAACCTGGTGAGGGTGGCCAGTTGCCTGGCTATAAAGTAAACCAGATTATAGCCAAGACGCGTCACTCTATACCAGGCATTTCGCTTATTTCGCCTCCACCACATCACGATATTTATTCAATTGAAGATTTGGCTCAGCTAATCTTTGATTTGAAAAACGTTAACCCCAAGGCTCAGATTAGCGTAAAGTTGGTAGCGGAGAGTGGGGTAGGAACGATTGCTGCTGGTGTAGCAAAAGCAAAGGCCGACTTAATAGTTATATCAGGTGCTGAAGGTGGTACAGGAGCTTCGCCTGCCTCTTCTATGCGCTATGCTGGTATTTCACCCGAAATAGGCTTGTCAGAAACGCAACAAACGTTAGTGTTGAATGGCCTTCGTGGTCAGGTGCGTTTACAGACAGATGGTCAGATAAAGACAGGGCGTGACGTAATATCAATGGCATTGCTCGGAGCTGAGGAGTTTGGTTTTGGTACGACTGTGCTGATTGTCTTAGGTTGTGTAATGATGCGTAAGTGTCATGCCAATACTTGTCCTGTTGGTGTAGCCACACAAAATCCTGAGTTGCGTGAACACTTCCGTGGTCATTATGAATACGTTGTAAACTACTTCCGCTTCTTGGCACAAGAGGTACGTGAATATTTAGCTGCAATGGGCTTTCGCCACTTTAGTGATATTGTGGGCCGTTCTGATCTTATAACGATTCGTGAAGCAGAGGCTAATACAAAGGCTGCAACGCTCGATTTCAGTCGTTTACTTCACCGCGTCAACAACGATGCTGCGCTTCATCACGTCATTGCACAGCACCATGATATTGAAAGCGTAATGGATCAGTCTATATTGAAAGCTGCTTCGCAAGCTATCGAAAGTCAGAAAAACGTATCACTTGAGTATGCGATAGGCAATACTGATCGGTCTGTTGGCGCTATGCTTTCAGGCGTTGTCGCTGCTAAGTATGGTCAGAATGGACTACCTGACGAAACGATAAATATTAAGTTCAAAGGTTCTGCAGGTCAAAGTTTTGGTGCTTTCCTTACTAAGGGAATTAGCTTTAAGCTTGAAGGCGAAGCTAATGACTATTTGGGTAAGGCACTGAGCGGTGGTCGCATATCGGTTATGCCTCCAGTTCGTTCAAGCTTTAATGCAGAAGATAATACTATAGCTGGCAACACTTTGCTCTATGGTGCTACGAGTGGTGAAGTTTATATTAATGGTAAGGTAGGCGAACGCTTCGCTGTGCGTAATTCGGGTGCAGTAGCTGTAGTCGAGGGCGTTGGTGATCACTGCTGTGAATATATGACAGGAGGCCGCGTTGTCGTACTTGGTGAAACAGGACGTAACTTTGCTGCAGGTATGAGTGGCGGTGTAGCTTACGTTTGGGATAAGCATCATAACTTTGACTACTTCTGTAATATGGAGATGGTTGAGCTTTCGTTGATAGAAGACTCAGCATCGCGAAAGGAACTACACGAGCTCATTCGCCAGCATTATCTCTACACTGGTTCACATTTGGCACGTACAATGCTCAATGATTGGAGCCATTATGTTGATGACTTCATTCAAGTAACTCCTATTGAGTACAAACGTGTATTGGCTGAAGAGCAAATGCGTAAGTTGCAGCAAAAGATAGCTGAGGTTCAGCGTGATTATTAATCGTTCAGTAAGTTCCTTTTATTTAAGGAACTTACTAAACGTATCAGTATTCTTACTAAAAAATAAAACATAATAACTCATTAATTCATAACGAGAATTATGGGAAATCCTAAAGCTTTTCTATCTGTCCCCCGTCAAGAGGCTGGCTATCGTCCCATTCACGAACGTGTGGCGGACTTTGGCGAAGTGGAACAAACACTCAATACAAGTGAACGCCGATTGCAGGCATCGCGCTGCATGGATTGTGGAGTGCCTTTCTGTCATTGGGCATGCCCATTAGGCAATCGCCCACCAGAATTTCAAGATGCCATTTACAAAGGTGAATGGCAAATGGCTTATGATATTTTAACTGCTACTAATGACTTCCCTGAGTTTACGGGACGTATTTGTCCTGCATTGTGTGAAAAGAGTTGCGTGCTGAAGCTCTCAATGAATGCACCTGTAACGATTCGTGAAGACGAATGCTCTGTGATTGAAGCCGCTTTTCGTGAGGGGTATATTAAACCACAGACGTTTGTGCGTAATGGAAAGAAGGTGGCAGTCGTAGGTTCTGGACCTGCAGGACTTGCAGCTGCCAATCAGTTAAATCATCGTGGATACGAAGTTACGGTGTTTGAACAACATGAGTACGTTGGTGGTTTGTTATATTTTGGCATTCCTAACTTTAAATTGCAAAAGGCGGTGATTAATCGCCGCATTAAAATTATGGAGGCTGAGGGGATTACATTTAAGGTGAATACTCCCATAGATGTAACTCAACTGCCCGAAGGGTATGATGCCTACTGCATTTGTACAGGCACACCACAGGCTCGCGATTTAAATGTGCCAGGACGTGAACTCAAAGGGGTTCACTTTGCGCTTGAACTCTTGTCACAACAAAATCGAGTACTCGCAGGCCAAACATTTTCAGACGACGAACGTGTAACGGCTAAAGGGAAGCGCGTATTGGTAATCGGTGGTGGTGACACGGGTAGTGACTGTATTGGTACTTCTAATCGTCAAGGTGCAGTAAGTGTTACACAGATTGAAATTATGCCTAAGCCACCAGTTGGACATAATCCGAATACACCCTGGCCGCAGTGGCCCATGGTGCTTAAGACATCTTCAAGTCATGAAGAAGGCTGCGAACGTCGTTGGTTACTAACGACCAATAAATTTATTGGAACGGAAGACGGACGTGTCTGTGGTGCCGAGGTTGAAGAAGTAGAATGGCAACCTAACCCAGAAGGAGGACGTCCACTTATGGTACCAACGGGCAAGAAAGAAGTGATAGAATGCGATATCGTATTTTTGGCAATGGGTTTCCTCCGTCCGCAACAGCCAGCATTTGCATCAAATGTTTTTGTAGCAGGTGATGCTGCAACGGGTGCAAGTTTGGTCGTTCGCTGTATAGCGGGAGGACGAAAGGCTGCCAAACAAGTAGACGAATATTTGAATCGTAAGTAAGAGATTGTACAAGAAGTAGCTAAACATGGATCGGATTGCTAAACAATACAAGATTCAATAGCTACTCGAATTTTGTTAATGTAAATAAAGTTTCCTCCCCCCATTATTTAGGGGAAGGAAACGTAATCGTATCCTCGATGCCGCCTTGTCCACTTTTATTCATCATTATACCTTTGCTGCCATTAAATTATCAAGCGTCTTGAGTGATACAAGTGGTGCGATGGCAGTCAAACTGATAAATATGCTATGTCATGGCCGTTGCCAGTATACAAAAGAAGAAATGTTGGAAGCATGTACTGGTTGTTTAGATGAACATAAGGTTAACATGCTGGGTAAGATTCTCGAATGCAATGCTTCGTTGGATACAGCGTGAATATTTCGAAGTAACAGATTCTGCAACACAGCGTACTTTGGATAAAGATGTTCTTTACACAACGGAGCTTCACATCTATCTTGAAGAGCTGTACACTATCGTTTACAATAAGGATTCACAGGGTCGCAAGGGTGTAATCATAGTAGTAGTTAAAGGAACGAATCCTGCTGACGTACTGAAGGTTCTCCTGTAACTATCTGCAGATAAGCGTGAAATGGTTGAAATAGCTTAGCTTCGATAAGTCTAACGATAATTTGCGAAACTTCGCAAAAAACTCATCGAACTTTCCCAATCTCTTTTGAAAGAAGATACTTGATATTACTAATTTTCAAACAATAGGCGCAATGCTATCAAACTTTGAAGGCATTATAATTGACGTGAATGTAAAGCGCGTGAAAACTATGCGACTTTACATTAGCCGCAACGGGCAAGCAAAACTCTCGGTTCCAATCTCTTGCCCGAAAGAAGAAGTCATGGACTTCCTACATAAAAACAAAGAGTGGCTAATTGGTGCGCTTGAACGCAGTAAGGCTCGAATTCAAAAAGAAAATCAAAAGACACAGCACGCTATGGAGCAGGGCGAGGTCTTTTACTATTTAGGAAAAAAATATGTTCTTCACGTTGAAGAACATAAACAAGTAAAAGAAATAAGCGTAAGAATTGAGGGTGAAAATTTAGTTATAGAAACTCCGAATGATTACAATGCAGACGAAATACGCAACGCTGTAAACAAGTGGTATTACAAAGAAATCAAAGCACTTATCACTCATTACGTTGATAAATGGATACCCTTAATGAATGAAAAGCCATTAAGAGCTATACAATATAAATTATGGAAATCAAAATGGGGGACAATGATGCCAACCGCACGCATCGCGACGTTTAACATTCGCCTTATTTTCTATCCCAAAGAAGCGATTGAAAGCGTTGTTGTACACGAACTTTGCCACCTTAAAGAACCTTCGCACAATGTCCGCTTTCATGCACTCATGGCACACTATCTGCCAGACTATAAAACGCGAGAACTTGCGCTCAAAAATAAATAACAGATAATCCCCACGAAGGAACCTCCTTCACGAGTATTATCTTTATAAACAATTATTTGCCCATGATAGCAAGAGTTGCAATATCAGGAGTGTGAAAGTTGATTTCGTTTAGGTTGAACCCTTTCATTTTAACACAAATTTCCACCCTCTTTTTTAGAAGGTGGAAATTTGTAATTAGTAATTGATATTTATCGCTGTGGGATAGATGCGTTGTGGGTCGTAAAAAGTTGCAAGTGATTCTTGCATGTATTTCAAGTCGAGTTGTGGACGCTTATTATAAACTACCTTGCCGTTGACTTTTACTGTAACTTTGTTGGTAAGGTCTACTAAATGCTCATCTAAGTAAAGGACGAAAGAACCGTTTTGGGCATTTGTATAGCTTTTCTTAAATTTTAATTCTATACCATAAATAGGGTCACGCTCAATGGTTTTATAGCAAACGTTTTCGACGACAATGTTTACTTCGTTGTCGTTGATGTTGACATCGTATCGGGTGCGAAGTTTCTCGTCAGGTCGCTTTATTACTCGCAGATTGTAAAAACCAGTTCGGTGCTCTCCGTCCATTTCAAAGTCCTCCCACGTGAAGTGAGTAGGGTAAGGGTTGCGGGTAAAATGACGTAGCCAGGGAGTTGTTTGAGAATAGTCTATGAAGTGCTGACGGTTGGCTTCAAGTTCTACCTTATGTCGATAGCCTGCGGGATTGAGTTGTTCCAAACTATCAAGTGATTGTAACGTGTAGCGAGTCAGAAGATTGCGATAGAAACCTGTGTCATTAGCCCCCGTTCGCAGTATGAAACCAATATTGCCCAGATTTTCAGTAGGAGCATTTTTAAGTGGTTCTCCTCCAGCCATAGGGCCTGCTGCAGCCCAATAATCGGCATAAAACGAAGCTAAGCGTTGTGACCCATAACCGCCTTCTGATATACCGAATACATATAATTGGTTAGAGTTGATACTATCAGATAGTAAAGCATTTCGCAGCAATGCTCGCCAAGCGTATTGTTTGCTCTTCTGCCACCACCTGTACCATTGGCCTTCATTGGGTATTTGGGGAATAAAGTAAGCAGAAGGTGCATCTTTGAAACTTTGAGCCAAAGCAAGTCCTGTTTGCCATTCTTGTTGCTTGGGACCAGAACCGTGAAGATAAATAAATAGGGGAAAGCCCGCTGTGGGTTTTTCGCCTTTATATCCGTAGTAAAAGGGGAGGGTGGCATTGGGTTCTAAACTATCTGGTAATTGCCAACTTGAGGGATTGCATGTGGCTAAACTCATGAGGTGAGGCAGTGTGATTTGATTGTACTGTCGATTGGTTGCTTGCCAGGCTTGCCAAAGTTCATGACGTTTAGCCGTAATTTGCTTTACTGAGATTCGTTGACTTTGTGCTTGACCAACTTCACCTTTCATTAAGGTTTGATAAAAATAGTCTTTTGCAGATGTGTTGTTTTGTCCGTGTGTTTGTATAAGAGTAACGGATAGAACGAACGCAAATAAATGTCTAAGTCTCATGGAATTGAAATGTCTTTTTTATAAATTTGATAGTACCGCGTCGGTTATCATTGCAATGTCCTCGTCAGATTTATTAGCTGCGTGTAGTAAATCCTTATCATTGTTTAAGAACGCTATGTCAGGATTATCAGCGATTGCTTTACGATAACGTGAGATGGCTTCAGCTATGTTACCCGAAAGCCATGCAGAGTGACCCGCATTGAAATAGTCTGTTGGAGTAGGATTGTCCTCTAAAACTTTTGTATAGTACTTTTCTGCTTGAGAATACTTCTGCGTTAACAGCGAACACCATGCAATGGCTCGTTCTGTTACCCGTGTTTTGGGTGCTAAATAGTCTGCCTTAAATAGGTACTTGAATGCTTCTTCATACTGTTTGAGGTGGATGTGGCATTCTGCTTGTTTAAGTGCGATGGAAACATCTTCATTATTTTGTTCCGCCAATTGGTCGTAGTATGTAAGTGCCTTGGTGTACTCTCCCATTTGAGAGTAGCAATGGGCAAGTCGCTTTAATGTCCATTGAGAATGTCCCTTCAATAGATCTGATTGTTTGTAACACTCAATAGCCTTTCTTATGTTGCCTTCGTGTTCGTTACAGATGCCCCACTTTTGTAGCACTTCTGCATCATAGTTGTTAGGTGAGAGCTGTTCAAAGAGTTTGTTTGCCAAGGCATATGATTGGTCTTTAAACACGAAGTTTATCATGCGCAAGAGGAAACTATCATCACGCAGCATCTTGTCAAAAGGTGCGTAATTCACGATAAATAGGTCATGTTGGAAGGGGTTCGTAAATTGTTCGTGATGTAAGAAGAGGTTGCAAAACCTATAAAAGCCTTGTACGTATGAGCGGAGTTCATTCTTAAACAAGGTCTCTGCATCAGTTTCGTGATTAGTTTGGACTTCTTCCAATTGTTCAAGCATACTTTCTTGGAACTTGTCATTCTTAAGTTGAGAAGGTATGTGCGTTGACATCATGCACAACGAATATTTGTCAGAGTCGCAAAGTCCCACGTTATTAATCATAAGTCTTGTAAGACGACTTTCGCGCGCACTTTCAGGTACTTCTGGGTGATTTAGCGTAAAGGGCCAAAACCAATTGCTTATGGTGTTGAAAAACGGGAAACGTTGTTTCATTATTTTGAATGAACCCATATACATGTCAGCCCCACGTTGTTGTAGCTCAACAAACTCATGCATATAGTCATTTAGTTTTTTATCTTGCGCGTTATCGCTCCATTCAGGATTAAAGTCTTCTTCACTTAATTTTTCATTTAATTCATCAAGTCCTGTATTGGTATCAATGTTTAGCTTTTCTATGCGCTTCATCATTTGGGGTATAATTTCTTCTTGTAAATTGCGCTCAATGCGCTTTGTCTCAAGGCTTAAGAAGAGTTGCATTTGTAAGTGCTCAATTTCTTTTGAAAATCGAGGAAGGTCGCACATTAATTCCAAGCGTGTGTTTACATCTGGATAGAGTGCAATGCGTTCAGAATGAATGATGTGTGTAAAAATGAGTCCGACTAATGCGCGGACACGTAGCTTAATGTTCGTTGAGAGTGCGGCATCAATTAGTATACGATACTTTGCGATGTCAAAAAACTGCATTGCGGCTATGGTTGTAGCACTAAGGAGTAAACATTTGTCAATTTCATTGACCGCGTTATTTGCCATATAATTTGCTACCGTTAACTCATCATCTGCAGTCCATGCCGCTGAAAGCCAGATTGCATCAAACTTGTCGCGTAAGGGATACTGGCTATAGAGAATATCAGACAATGTATAATCATTTCCATAGAGTTGGCATAGTGTGCGAAAACTTGTAGCATAGATAGTCGTGTCGTTCATAAGTAAGCCAACTCTATTGAGTACTTCTGCTAATTCATAGGTGCGACGTCTAAATCCAACGTACATCTTGTTGCGCTCAGGGTCGTCAACACCTTTTGCCATATAACTTAATAGTATTTGATATGACTCAAGTAATGTGTCAGTTTCTTCTTTCACACTCCATGATTTTAATGTTGTAGCCATACCTTGTAATAACTGTAGGGCCGATAACAAATGCTCCTGTCGCAACGCTTCTACTATATCTTTATACAAATATTGATAAGTTAACTGTTTCATATTTGCCTATCTTGTTTACTACTGAAATGACACGCTTTTAGAATTTTATAGTATCTGCAATGTTTTGCGGTATCTTATAGTCTTTTTGCAGAATGATACTATATGCCTTAGCTCCTTTTATTCGTATTGAGTCGAGTGCTATTTTACGTCCTCTTTCGAGCAAATCCCATTGCTTTTTCTTGTTGGCGTCTTCGGACTTACGCACTTTCATAACAAAGGCACCACAGGACTGACTTTTAGATTGTTGAGCAATACAACGGTGTCCATTGGCTAAGGCTAATGAAGTATAAGGCCACGTGAGTAGTGTTGCATCGACTTGGTCGCCTTTTAGCATCAGAGCTCGGAGGCGTAAGTCGTTAATTTGTGGAAAAAATATATCATCACTATTTATTTTAGCCTGTTTGAGTAGGGTGCTAAGCCAAAGTTCTTCGTCTGTTGAACGTGCTATTGCGACGGTGCGCCCAACTAAGGCTTTCAAGGAATTAATACGTAACGTACCACATGTGAATAATTGCCATTGTTGCGTCCCCTGCCATAACACTTTTGTTTGAGTCATTTTTCCTCCATAATGTGCTATACGCGTTAAATCAGCCCATCCTCCGTCAGCGATGCCCATGAGTGTTGTGTCACAGTCCATTTGTGAAGGGTAAGATGCTATCTGTATTTTCAGCCCAAGTGAATCGTATATGCCAGTGCGCTTGGCGTAATAGAGGGGTAAACAATCGTGATTGGGAACTAAGGCTATATGTAATGCAGCGCTGTCGTAGCGTTCTACTCCAAATTTTAAAGGTTCATTAGGCTGTTCCTTGCTGCATGAGTTAGCAAAAATGATTGCTAATATAGTGACGATGAAGAGTAAGTGCTTGTTCATTGATAAAAGAAAGAAGTTTAGAAGTTTAGTGGAAACGTTAAAGCTAAACCTTTAGCGTTTACCTATAAACCTCTAAACTTCCGTTTTAAAAACTAATTCGAATGTAATATCAAGGCATTACATAGAATTGCTTAGCCTTCTATAGCAGCAACACCTGGAAGAGTCTTACCCTCAATTGCTTCGAGCAATGCGCCACCACCAGTTGAGATATAAGAAACCTTGTCGGCCATACCAAACTTGTTGATGCATGCTACAGAGTCGCCACCACCGATAAGTGAGAAGGCACCATTAGCTGTAGCCTTAGCAATGGCTTCAGCAATTGCTTTTGAACCACCAGCAAAGTTGTCAAATTCAAACACACCTGCAGGACCGTTCCAAAGAATAGTCTTTGCGCCTTCAATAGCAGCTGCAAATGATTTGCGAGTTTCAGGACCTGCATCTAAGCCTTCCCAACCTTCGGGGATAGCACCAGCGGGGCAAACCTGTGTATTGCAGTCATTTTTGAAGTCGTCACCTGCGATGCAGTCTGTACCAAGAACCAAGTTTACACCATTCTCCTTGGCTTTCTTCATAACGTCGAGTGCAACGTCAAGCTTGTCGTCTTCACAGATTGACTTACCAATGTGTCCACCTTGTGCCTTGGCAAAAGTATATGTCATACCACCGCAAAGAATCAAGTTGTCAACTTTACCCAAAAGGTTTTCGATGATACCAATCTTTGTTGATACCTTTGAACCACCCATAATGGCTGTAAACGGACGCTTGATGTTGTCAAGTACGTTCTTTACTGCTTGAACTTCCTTCTCCATCAAGTAGCCGAGCATCTTGTGGTCAGCATCGAAGTAGTCTGCGATAACGGCAGTTGAAGCGTGCTTGCGGTGTGCAGTACCAAAAGCATCATTGATGTAAATATCAGCGTATGAAGCTAAAGTCTTAGCAAAAGCCTTTTGGCTTTCCTTCATAGCTTTCTTTGCCTCATCGTATGCAGGGTCTTCCTTGTCAATACCAACAGGCTTTCCTTCTTCTTCAGGATAGAAACGAAGGTTCTCAAGTAAGAGCACCTCGCCTGGTTGTAATGCAGCAGCAGCGTCTTGTGCCTTTGCGCAGTCAGGAGCGAACTGAACCTTTACGCCTAACTTCTCGCTTACAGCGTCAACAATCTGTCCAAGTGAGAACTTGGGATTAACCTTGCCTTTGGGTTTACCCATGTGGCTCATAATGATGAGTGAACCACCGTCAGCCAATACTTTTTTCAAAGTAGGAAGGGCACCACGAATACGTGTGTCGTCGGTAATCTTACCATTCTCGTCAAGGGGTACATTGAAGTCAACGCGGACAATCACTTTCTTGCCCTTAAAGTCGCAAGTTTCAATAGTCATAGTGATATAATAAATTTAAAAAGAGTTTATTGTTCTATTGGTTAAAGTACAAAGATAAACGAAAGGCCCGTTCACCTTTGCTCAGCAAAGTTAATGCAAAGGTGGTTAACACAAAAGTTTTTTGATGAAAAAGTTTATTTTGTATTAGTTTGTACGTATTTTTGCACACCAAATATAAAACCTCCAAAAATGGCTGACGGAAATTTTAATAAAACGCACCTTCCCTATCGTCCGTTTCAAAGTGGTGTTAACGCGGGTAGAGCGCAGATGCACACACTTGCTATAAGTGCTTTTAAAAAATGGATGACTGAACAAAATTTTAGCGACGAAGAGATGGCTCTACATGAGATGCGTTTCAGGACCTTATTGCCCTTATAATTAAGGGTTTATATTGATTCGTGTAGGTTAGCTCATTTCCTCAAAACTATTATCTTTGAAGTCATGGATACAAATATGCTTTTTTCAATAGCTCTCAGTTTGTCTTCTCCTTGGAAAGTAGTGAAGAGTGAGTTCCTTATTTCCATAGGTAGTAACGTTCGCGAATTTCATATCTAGATAGACTTTGAGAACATGGCTTCGTGCACTCTGCGTGAAGTCAAATCCGTGCGCGATACCATAAGATTCTATGAGGAAGAAATTCTTAACTACTTTGACGGACGTAAGACAAACGCTTCAGTTGAATCGCAGAACTCAAAGATCAAATGCTTTCGCGCACAGGTAAAAGGAGTCATAGACATGCCATTCTTCATGTATCGTTTAGCAACAGTTTTGGGTTAGTATCTGCACAGCCCTCCACAGGGTTTGTCGGGTACGCCAATAATACTTTCAGTCCTTTTCTGATAATTCACTATCAATCTTCATATTCGCTAAGTTTCTTATCTCATCAATTGAAGCATTGGGATATTTTAGGCTAAATAAAGTTTTTAGTGCATCTGCTGCAAATTTAGCAGCCAGTTCGAATGAATTATTAAAAGCCTCTTTTTCATTTAGCATATATGTACCGATAGCCATATAAGCATAGATAGAAGGTTGCGAGATATGAATGTGTGGCAATAAATTGTATATGTCATGCCACAAAGGTAACGCATCGTGAAAATATTGTGCATTAACTAATAATTGCAGTATTAACAGCAATTCATTATCCTCTATTTTGGGACTATGTATGGCTTTGTAATAGCAACTGATCGCCAGGGTACTGTTCTTAAATTCACTACAAATATTTCCCATTTGAGTATAAATGGAAGATAATGAGTTGCCTAACATCGCAAGCGATAGCATTGTCTCTTCAGCATTATCTATGTCATTGCAACTTATATAGAGGTATACAAGGTCGTTGATTATTCTTACTCGATCGGGATTCTCGAGTGGACATAATCGCAGCGCATCTTGTAAAGGGGTCTTTGCCTCGTCTATTCGACCTACAGCATAAAGTTGTTCACCTGCATACATCCTTATGCTATAATCATCAGGAATAACCTTCATGTAATCCAAACATAGAGCAAGTCCCCGCTTACTATCACCTATTGCAAATGTTGCAAAAACTTTTAAACTCATGGCACGTTGGTTGTTCCTATTGATTGCTAACGCATAGTCACAACTCTGAATACATTCAGCATATTTTTGGCACTTTTGTTGAATATCTGCTAATTGAGTCCATGCATTGGTATCGTATGGATTTGCATCAACTAATCTATTGGCTGCCTTAATGCTTTTAGTATACAGTTGTAATTGGAAATATGCGTCAGCTATCAATTCGTCTACATGTGTCCGTAAGGAATATTTTTGAGGAATTGCTAGTAGATATTTTAATGCGCGTTGTTGATAACCATAGTCTAATAGCATCTCACCCATATCTAAGAACCAATCATAGTCGTCATTTAACATGGTTGGTGGTAGGCAGTCTTTTATTCTCTTCTCTGCTTTATCTAATCTGCCACTTGCAACGTCCCACTCGATATAAAATAGCTGAACATCTTTGTTTTGTTGGTTGGGTATATTACGAATAATGTTAAGGCCTTCACTCCAATGTCCCAAGGCTCTTGCTCTATATGCTTTAACAACTAATACCTCTTCACTATTTGGGTGTAACTTTTCTGCAAAACGCATTAATTGTTCTGCTTCATATCGTTTTCCTTGTTTTTCGTAGTACTCTTCTATGTCCATTAGAACCGATGCATCCATATAAAACGTTTTGCCCAGTGAAATGTTTCTTTCGTATTCTTTAATGGCTTGTTCTAAGTATTGATCCATATCGTTCTTATTTTTATCTTTAACAGATATTTGTTCAAGAAATGAAAAAATAAAAGGCTACACTATGCTATCAGTTATAACTTCTAATGCAAGTGTAGCCGTTTTATATATATATATCTTTGGCTCTCGCACAAAGGTGCTTTCAAGCCTTATATATTTATTTTTGTTTAGCCCAAGTATCCTTTAATCCTACGGTACGATTGAAGATAGGATGTTCAGGCGTAGAGTTCTTATCTGCTGTAAAATATCCTGTGCGTTGGAACTGTAAGTAGCGGTTTCCAGTAGGATTCTCAACAGCAAACTTCTCAACATAACAATTGGTCAAAACAGTGAGTGAATCTGGATTAAGTAATTCGCGGAAATCGCGCTCATCAGCAGAAGGATTCTCAACATTAAAGAGTCTGTCATACAATCTTACTTCAGCTTTCACGCAGTGTCCGATACTTACCCAATGAAGAGTACCCTTCACTTTACGGTTTGCACCTTCCATACCACTTTTGCTATTAGGATCATATTCAGCATATATCTCTTCAATCGTTCCGTCTGCAGCTTTCTTACAGCCTGTGCACTTGACAATGTACGCATTTTTTAATCGTACTTCCTTACCAGGAACCATACGGAAGAACTTTTTGGGAGCGTCTTCCATAAAGTCAGAACGTTCCAACCATAGTTCACGACTAAATGTAATGCTATGTGTTCCGTCCTCTTCACGCTCAGGATTGTTGATAGCTTCCATTTCTTCGGTCTTTCCTTCTGGATAATTGGTGATGACAAGCTTTACTGGGTCAAGTACTGCACTAACTCGCAGTGCACGAGCATTCAAGTCTTCGCGAGCAGCAGCTTCAAGCATTGCATAGTCATTAAGGGCATCAAACTTGGTATAACCAATCATGTCGATGAACTTGCGCACGGCTTCAGGTGAATAACCTCGACGACGCAAACCACAAATGGTCGGCATTCGGGGATCATCCCAACCATCTACTAAATGCTCTTGTACCAATGCCAACAACTTGCGCTTCGACATTACCGTATACGTTAGGTTCAAGCGATTAAACTCGTACTGACGTGGACGATTGTCATCTAAATCTTTATGCTCTTTTAATTCATCAATAAAGTGATCATATAAGGGACGATGAGGTACGAACTCAAGCGTACAGATAGAATGTGTTACGCCCTCAAAGTAATCGCTCTGACCATGTGCAAAGTCGTACATGGGGTAAACCTTCCACTTATTACCAGTGCGATGATGCTCTTTATTGATGATTCTATAAATGATAGGATCGCGGAAGTGCATATTAGGATTTGCCATATCGATTTTGGCACGAAGTACCATGGCTCCTTCAGCAATTTCGCCCGAATTCATTCTCTCAAATAACTGTAAGCTTTCTTCGATGGGGCGATTTCTGTAAGGACTTTCAACACCTGGTTGTGTAGGTGTGCCCTTTTGAGCTGCAATTTCTTCGCTTGTTTGCTCATCAACATAGGCTTTGCCTTCTTTGATTAGACGGATGGCAAAATTCCAAAGCTTTTGGAAGTAGTCAGACGCATGGTAAATGTTACCCCACTTAAATCCAAGCCATTCAATGTCTTGCTTTATGGCTTCAACATACTCTGTGTCCTCCTTTTGTGGATTTGTATCATCAAAGCGTAGATTGCATACTCCACCAAACTTTTGTGCTACACCAAAATCCATACAAATAGCTTTGGCATGGCCAATGTGAAGGTAACCATTAGGTTCGGGCGGAAAACGTGTCTGAAGTCTACCGCCATTTTTACCTTCTTTCAAGTCATTGGCAACAATTTGCTCAATAAAGTTTAAACTCTTTTTTTCTGAGTTCTCGTTATTTGTCGTTTCAGTCATTTTTTTGATAATAAGTGAAAAAGATAGAAGCAATGCTTTCTCAAGTTATATTACTTCTTACCAGATCAGATTTATTAATTAGCCATTTCAGATATAAACTTAATGCGAACAAGTCTGATTTCCTCTTCAGTGTAATCAGCTCCCAATTCGTCAAACGCTTCGTCTAAGTCATCGGTTTCGCTTTCTCTGAAATATTGATAGATGTCGTTAATGCTGTCCTCGTCCATTACTTCGTTAATGAAGTAGTCAATGTTTATACGAGTTCCCGCATACACGATCGATTCAATTTCATCTAATAACTCGTCAAATTCAATGCCATTGGCTACTGCAATGTCGTCAAGAGCAACTTTTAAGTCAATGCTATGAATAATTCTATTCTTTTTTTGCGTTTTGTCTGCAACAGTGCGAATGTGAAGGTCCTCAGGACGTTCAATGTCGTTTTCTTCGCAATGCTTTTTTATGAGTTTACAGAACTCAGTGCCATAACGCTTAGCCTTGCCCGCACCAACTCCGGGAATGTTTTGCAATTCCTCAATGGTTTGTGGGTAGAAGGTTGCCATTGCTTCAAGCGAGTTATCTTGAAAAATAACATAAGGTGGAACTTCGAGTTCTTTTGATAAAGTCTTTCGCAAGTCCTTCAGCATGCTATATAACGCAGGGTCAACTGCGATAATTGACTCGTCTTGCATTTCAGATTCAGCTTCTTCGTCAAAATTCCTATCTTCTGTAATTTCGAAGGTTGTGGGCTTCTTCATGAATTCACGTCCTTTATCTGTCAATTTCAGTACACCATAGTTGGTAATGTTCTTTTCAAGATACCCTGAGATAAGTGCTTGACGTATAACTGCATTCAATAGCCGTTCGCTTGTCTCTTCACAGCAACCAAAACACTCTAGCTCGTCATGGTGATAGTCACTAACATTTTCTGTACGATTTCCCAGAAGAATGTCTTTTATATAATCATCAGCGAAGTTTTCTTTAGTAGCTAGAACAACTTCTAAAACATTCAACAATACTTTCTTAGCTTCCACTTTTTCTTTAGGGTGTAAACAATTGTCGCAATTGCCACAATTATCGCGTTCGTAATTTTCTCCGAAATAATGGAGAAGAAGTTTTCGACGACACAGCGAACTTTCGGCGTATGCGGCGGTTTCTCTTAGGAGCTGTCGGCCTATGTCTTGTTCTGCCACAGGCTTGCCCTCCATAAACTTTTCTAACTTTTTTAGGTCTTGTCTTGAATAAAAGGCGATACACTTACCTTCACCTCCGTCACGGCCAGCACGCCCAGTTTCTTGATAATATCCTTCAAGGCTCTTGGGTATGTTGTAGTGAATGACGAACCTTACGTCAGGCTTATCAATTCCCATTCCGAATGCTATGGTTGCAACAATAACATTGATGCGTTCCATCAAAAAGTCATCTTGCGTTCTTGAGCGTGCGGCCGAATCCATTCCAGCATGATAAGCCTCAGCTTTTATATCATTTGCCTTTAGAATCTCAGCTAACTCTTCAACCTTCTTCCTGCTCAAGCAGTAGATTATTCCGCTACACGTTGGTCTTTGTTTAATAAACTTGATAATGTCGCGGTCAATATCTTTTGTCTTAGGCCGGATTTCGTAATAAAGGTTGGGTCTATTAAAGGAACTTTTGTAAGTTATGGCATCTAATATACCTAAATTCTTTTTAATGTCGGTTGCTACTTTTACGGTAGCTGTAGCTGTTAAAGCTATAACGGGAGCATTACCTATACTATTAATTATAGGCCTAATCTTACGATATTCAGGCCTAAAATCATGTCCCCATTCCGATATACAATGTGCTTCATCAACAGCGTAAAAAGAAATTTTTATCGTCTTTAAGAAATCAATATTGCTTTCTTTCGTCAGCGATTCAGGAGCCACATACAACAATTTTGTGATGCCTGATCGAACATCGCTTTTAACCTTTTCTATTTGACCTCTTGTAAGAGAAGAATTCATAAAGTGGGCAACACCATCATTCTGGCTAGAATGACGAATCATATCCACTTGATTTTTCATCAAGGCAATAAGCGGTGATATAACAATAGCCGTACCTTCCATAATAAGCGATGGCAATTGATAGCAAAGGGACTTACCACCACCTGTTGGCATTAGAACGAACACATTTTTTCCTTCAAGAAGTGATTTTATTATCGCCTCTTGATTACTTTTAAATGTGTCAAAGCCAAAGTATTGCTTTAACGCTGTTTTCAACTGTATTTCTTCCTTCATAGCTTTTTTGGTTGCTTAGAGGTTAGGGGCTTACACTAGTATCTTATTTACCTTAATTGGCTTCTAAGATATTGGTTTTATGCTTTTACCTAAGCAAAGGTATAACAAATTTCTTGAAAATAGTATATGTGGTATGCATTTATTTACATGAAAATTCATCTCTTTTCGCCTATTAATATAAAAGCAAAAAGAGATGAATTAAAATTGATGACTTATTTATTTTTTTGTAAATAATCTATATGTATTATTTACAAGTTGTTACGCTTCTCCATTTGTGCTTCAGCATATGCCTTGCTAACTACAAATTTTCGTTTCGATGTAGACGGAATTTCAAACATCGCATCCATCATGATCGTTTCTACGATAGAACGTAAACCACGAGCGCCTAACTTAAATTCTACAGCCTTGTCAACAATATAATCAAGCGTTTCCTGTTCAAAAACAAGGTCAACATTGTCCATCTTGAAAAGTTTAATATACTGTTTTACTATAGAGTTCTTAGGTTCAACTAATATGCGTGCAAGAGCTTCCCTATCAAGCGGATTAAGATAGGTAAGTACTGGTAGACGACCTATAATCTCAGGAATCAAACCAAACGACTTTAAATCTTGCGGTTCAATGTATTTCATTAAGTTTTTTGGGTCTATCTTCTTTGCATTCTGCACAGAATTGTAACCAACCGTGTGAGCGTTCAAACGTTGTGCAATACGTTTTTCAATGCCATCAAATGCGCCACCGCATATAAATAATATATTGCGAGTATCAACATGAATGTAATCTTGATCAGGGTGCTTTCGTCCGCCCTTGGGGGGGACATTCACCATCGTACCTTCAAGTAATTTGAGCAAACTTTGTTGCACACCTTCTCCACTAACATCACGCGTGATAGAAGGATTATCAGCTTTGCGGGCAATTTTGTCTATCTCGTCTATAAACACAATACCTCGCTCAGCTTTTGCTACATCGTAGTCTGCAACTTGGAGCAAACGTGAAAGTATACTTTCAACATCCTCTCCGACATAACCTGCTTCTGTAAAAACCGTTGCATCTACAATGGTAAAGGGTACGTCAAGTAGTCTAGCTATAGTGCGTGCAAGTAAGGTTTTACCAGTACCCGTAGAACCAACCATGATGATGTTTGATTTTTCTATTTCAACATCATCGTCCTCGCTCATTTTTTTGTTGTCAGCTTGAGCTAAACGTTTATAATGGTTGTATACGGCAACGCTCATAAAGCGTTTTGCATCATCTTGCCCAATAATATATTGATCTAAGTATTCCTTAATATCCTTAGGCTTTGGAACGTCTTTCAGATTAATCCTTTTCGCTTGCCCCTTTTGCTTAGCATTACCCAATACTTCATCAGGTAAGAATTCCTCAAGCATTTTATAGGCATTTTGAACGCAGTCTGAACAAATGTAACCATTCACGCCTGTTAGCAACATGGGTACTTCGTTCTCAGAACGTCCACAGAAAGAGCATTTTCTTTTTGAATTTGCCATTATTCTACGTTCTTCTTTTTAGATTCAAATATTTTGTCTATCATACCATACTCTTTTGCCTCTTGAGCTGTCATCCAATAGTCACGATCCGAATCGGCCCATACTTTATCAAAGTCCGTATGTGAGTGTTCAGCGATGATAGTGTAAAGTTCATTTTTGAGCTTTTGAATTTCACGTGCAGTAATTTCAATATCCGAAGCCTGTCCTTGTGTGCCACCCATTGGTTGGTGAATCATCACACGGCTATGGGGTAGGGCAGAGCGCTTGCCTTCTTGACCTGCAACCAGTAACACAGCAGCCATCGAAGCCGCCATGCCCGTACAAATGGTGCAAACATCACTCTGAATAAACTGCATCGTGTCATAAATCCCCAATCCTGCATAAACAGAACCACCAGGAGAGTTAACATAAATAGAGATGTCCTTGCCAGGGTCTGTTGAATCAAGATATAATAGCTGTGCTTGCAATGTATTAGCTGTATAATCGTCAATTTGTGTACCTAAAAAGATGATTCTGTCCATCATTAATCTTGAGAACACATCCATTTGTGTTACATTCAACTGACGCTCTTCTAATATATAGGGGTTAAGATATTGGTTCTGGCACTTGATAACATCGTCAAGAACCATAGAACTTATGCCGGCATTTGATGTGGCAAACTTTTTAAAGTCAGATGTTACATTCATAACTTATAATATTTTTTAATAGCCACTTTTGTCATAGTAGCCTAGGAGTAATAAAAAGTGCAAACACACAAATTCTTGAAAGCAATTCTATAGGACTGATAATCAATGCCTCTGAAAATTGATTTTATAATTTGTATGTTTGCACACTTATTAATAATGTTTGTGCATTCTTTAATGCAAGCAGAGATTACTTGTTCTCTTCAAACATTTTTGCAAAGTCTTCACTTGAGATGCTCTTGTGGTTGAGCTTTACAACCTGTTTAAGGGATTCGCCCAACTTTTGATCAACACAACGATCAACGAGTTGGTTAACTTGCTCTTGGTGCTTCAACATCTCCTGAGCGTAGTTTTCAAGGTATTCGTCAGGAATGTTGTTCATGCCATATTGTGCAAATTGAAAGCGAGCGGCTTGTACAGCTGCAGCCTTAATGTCCTTGTCGTTTACCTTAATTTTGTTAGCCTTAACCAACTGTTCCTTGATGAGCTGCCACTTGAGTTCTTCAATGCTCTTAGCATAGTTATCCTCAATGAACTTATCATCCTTGTCCTTATTGTTGGCTTTCATTATTTTCTTCAACAAGTCGTCAGCAAATTCAAGTTCGCCAACCTTTTGTTCCATGTAGGCGCGTACATCGAGCAAGAATTTGTAGTCGCTATCGTTTTGTTGAAGTTCGTTGATGCTTTCTTTGATTTTGTTGCGAGCCTCCTCTTCACTATGAACCTCATCCTTACCAAATACTTTGTCAAAGAACTCTTGATCAAGTGTAGCAGGTACAAAACGACTAATTTCGTTTACTTGGTAGCTAAAGTCGCCTGTATGGTTAGCAACGTCTTCTTTTTCCACCTTCAATAGTGACATTAACTCAGCCTCGTTAGCCTCGTACGCTGTAGTGGGGTTGAAAGTGATTACATCGTTCTTCTTAGGAGCTTCGAAAATCTTCTTTTGATCGTCGTTTTTAAAGTAAGCGGGCATTAAAGATGCTGTTTCAATTACGATGCCATCTTCTTTGGGTTGGCCATTTTCGTCAAGTTCAGCCAAAGTACCACGGAGAATGTCGCGTTCTTCGTATGAGTCAACACTCTCAGGGTGACCAGCTTGCTGTTGGAGTGCACCGAGTTGCTTTGTGATTAAGTCCTCACTTACTTCGATGTCGTAGTAATCGATCGTATCTTCTTCGCTGAGTTCAGCCTTAAACTTAGGAGCAATAGCAATGTCAAAGATAAAAGTGAAGTCATCTTGCTTCTCTATATCTTGAGGCTCTTGCTTATCACTGCCAAGAGGCTCACCCAACATGTTAATCTTCTTCGTCTTGATATAGTCGAAAAGGCTATCCTGAAGTAACTTGTTTACTTCTTCGGCTTTAGCCTGAACGCCGTACATTTTCTTAACAAGTCCAGCAGGAACATGGCCAGGTCGGAAGCCAGGCATCTGTACTTTCTTACCTAAGTCCTTCAATGCTTTGTTAACATTAGCTTCATAGTCAGCCTTTACCATGTTGATTGTAAGCACACCGCTTACTTTGCCAACTTTTTCAAATTGAATATCCATTTTGTTGTTTTCGGTTTTTTTGAAATTCCTTTTTTAGCCCTTTTTATTCGAAATCTGAAACACTTAGGGCATAAGCGGTGGCAAAATTAATATTTTTCTCTGAGAAACAATAAAATTGTAGTCATATTTTTACTTGATAGTTGAAAAACCTCTCTAATCAATACTTCGTTAAATTTTATGCTGCATCAGCAGATAATCCAAATATTTCATTCACCATCTCGTTATTTAATTGCGTGTTGGGGATTAACCCAGACCCACAAGTTATTGAAAAACTGACGTGTACTGAATGCAGACCCTTCGTAAGGGTGAGAAACCATTTATTGCAAAGAATGGTAGCAATACTAACCTAAGTTTCGGATTTAACAAGAGCGGGCTGAACTTGAGTTAATGCAGTTCTAACAAGTCAAAACCAAAGCGTGTAGTTACGCCTTATATGTATATATGTCTGCCCAACCTCTGCCCATCGGGGCTTCCAGTATGGGTATAGACGTTACAAACGTAACACTTTTATCTCGGAAACCATTTTGTTTTGCTGGTAAAGTATGATTTCAAGGTCCGATTTAACATTGTTAAATATAAATATGTCAAATAATTCACTTTTCCGTTATTTTTTCTGCTAAAAAGTTTGTATTATCAATAATCTTCGTATCTTCGCACTGTTAGTCCTCGCCATGCCTCTTAACAATGCTCAAATCGTGCGAGGCGTTTTTGTTTATACACTTTTGAATATGGCGAATCTTATTCCTTTTACAAAACGGTTTGAATCTTTTGAAAATCTCGTTAATTTAGGGATGCTCGTAAATCAGTCAAAAACAACCTAACGATCTAAT
>ENA-ORRX01000155-ORRX01000155.1-human-gut-metagenome-genome-assembly--contig:-NODE-155-length-26295-cov-3.70987_pt1 | contig 26295 bp, 22 predicted proteins | sample MGYA00242186_ERZ509153 | MGnify/ENA primary metagenome ERZ509153 (study PRJEB26280, sample SAMEA2338643) | human gut metagenome | biome: human gut; feature: human-associated habitat; material: faeces... | reverse complement strand
GCGGCGCTCGAAGCCGGTAAAGGCATCGTCGCAGAAGATGCGGGTCATCTGGCGGGCACGGTCGGGGCGGAAGTTCATGAAGATAACGGTATCGCCGTCCTGCACACGGCCACCCTCGCAGGTGACGCAGGGCAGCACGAACTCATCGGTCTTGTCTGCGGCGTAGGAAGCCTCGATGGCCTCGGCAGCATTGGCAGCGTGCTCACCCTCGCCGTAGACAAAGGCAGCGTAGGCCTTCTCCTCGCGATCCCAGTTGTTATCACGGTCCATGGCGTAGTAACGGCCGGAAACGCTGGCAATCTTGCCCACGCCCAGCTCATCCAGCTTGGCCTGCAGGTCAGCAAGGAAGCCCTTGCCGGAGTGGGGGTCGGTGTCGCGGCCATCGGTGATGCAGTGCAGGTAAACTTCCTTAGCGCCCAGATGCTTTGCCATCTCCAGCACGCCGAACCAGTGGTCGGCATGGCTGTGCACGCCGCCGGTGCCCACCAGACCCATCAGGTGGATGGCCTTACCGGCCTCGATAGCAGCCTTCATGTTCTTGACCAGCACAGGGTTCTTGAGCATCTCGCCGTCATGGATGGACTTGGTGATGAGGGTCAGCTGCTGGTAGACGATGCGGCCCGCGCCCATGTTGGTGTGGCCGACCTCGGAGTTACCCATCTGGCCGTCGGGCAGGCCGACAGCCATGCCAGAAGCATCAATGGTGGTCATGGGATACTTTGCCATCAGAGCATCCAGATGGGGGGTCTTGGCAGCCACCACGGCGTTGCCGAAGGTCTCGTTCGGCACCCAGCCGAAGCCATCCATGATGCACAGAAGAACAGGTTTCTTTGCCATAAAATTGAATCTCCTTTGAATTTATCACGCGTTGCGGGCAAGGCTAAGCGCCCTGCCTGCGGGTGCAGCCTGCGGGTGCATAACACCCGAGCGGCTGCTGTAAAAACAGATCAGCGCCCGGCTCAGCGCTGAAAAAACGGCGCAGCCGGGCGCTGAAACAGCTAATTAGGGAAAAAGGCAGTTGCTCAGCCCTTGGTGGCTGCATTGACGATGACTGCAAAGTCGGGAGCCTTCAGGGATGCGCCGCCGATCAGGCCGCCGTCCACGTCCTTCTTGCTCAGCAGCTCCTCGCAGTTCTTGGCGTTCATGCTGCCGCCGTACTGCACGGTGGTAGCCTCGGCCACGGCCTCGCCGTACAGCTCGCCCACCACCTTGCGGATCTGTGCGCAGACTTCCTCTGCCTGATCGGAGGTAGCGGTCTTGCCGGTGCCGATGGCCCAAACGGGCTCGTAGGCGATGACAACGTTTGCCATCTGCTCAGCGGTCACGTCACGCAGAGCGATCTTGGTCTGCATACGGACCAGCTCCTCGGTAACGCCCTCCTCGCGCTGCTGCAGGCTCTCGCCCACGCACAGGATGACCTTCAGGCCGGCGTTCAGAGCAGCCAGCGTGCGCTTATTGACGGTCTGGTCGGTCTCTGCAAAGTACTGACGGCGCTCAGAGTGGCCGACGATGACGTACTCCACGCCCAGATCCACCAGCATATCGGCGCTGATCTCGCCGGTGAAAGCACCGGACTTCTCAAAGTGGACGTTCTCGGCGCCCACATGGATGTTGGTGCCCTTGGTCTTAGCCACAGCGGTGACCAGATCGGTAAACGGGGTGCAGATGACCACCTCGCAGGTAGCGTCCTTCACGGCGGGGATCAGCTCGTCCACCAGAACAGCAGCCTCGGAGGCGGTCTTGTTCATCTTCCAGTTGCCAGCGATAATAGCCTTGCGCTTTGCCTTATCCATTGTTATTTTCTCCTTACCTTCGTAACTATTTACAAATTGCCTGCACAAAAAGAAAAGATGCGGCGGCGTAAATGCCGCCGCACCCATTGTGATGCCGGAAAAATTATGCGTTCTGGATGACTGCGATGCCGGGCAGCTCCTTGCCCTCCAGATACTCCAGAGAAGCGCCGCCGCCGGTGGAGATGTGGGTCATCTTGTCGCCCAGACCCATCTGCTGCACAGCTGCTGCGCTGTCGCCGCCGCCGATGACGGTGGTAGCATCGCTCTCAGCCATAGCCTTAGCAACAGCCAGAGTACCAGCTGCCAGAGTGGGGTTCTCGAACACGCCCATGGGGCCGTTCCAGACAACGGTCTTGGAAGCCTTGACAGCGTCAGCAAACAGCTTCATGGTCTCGGGGCCGATGTCGCAGCCCTCCATGTCAGCGGGGATAGCGCTGATGGGCACGATGGTCACATCCACGGGAGCGTCGATGGGATCGGGGAAGTCCTTGATGCAGGCTGCATCCACGGGCAGCAGCAGCTTGACGCCCTTCTCCTTGGCCTTAGCCATCATTTCCTTGCAGTAGTCCAGCTTGGTGTCGTCGCACAGGCTCTTGCCCACTTCGTAGCCCTGAGCCTTGGCAAAGGTGTAAGCCATGCCGCCGCCAATAATCAGGGTATCGACCTTCTCCAGCAGGTTGGAGATGACATTCAGCTTATCAGCAACCTTAGCGCCGCCCAGAATAGCGGTAAAGGGACGGACGGGGTCGTTGACGGCGTTGCCCAGATACTTGATCTCCTTCTCCATCAGGTAGCCGACAGCGGTATCCTTGATGTAGTCGGTGACACCTGCGGTGGAGCAGTGTGCACGGTGGCAGCTGCCGAAGGCGTCGTCCACATAAGCATCAGCCAGAGAAGCCAGCTCCTCGCTGAACTCGGGCATGTTCTTGGTCTCTTCCTTGCGGAAACGGGTGTTCTGCAGCAGAACGACGTCGCCGTTGTTCATAGCAGCCACAGCAGCCTTTGCGTTCTCGCCCACAACGTTGTCGTCGTCAGCAAACACAACGGTCTTGCCCAGCTTTGCGCTCAGAGCCACAGCAACGGGAGCCAGGCTGAACTTAGCCTCGGGGCCGTTCTTGGGCTTGCCCAGGTGGCTGCACAGGATGACCTTTGCGCCATCGTTGACCAGCTTCTGGATGGTGGGCAGTGCTGCGTTGATGCGGTTCTCGTTGGTGATGACACCGTCCTTCATCGGGACGTTGAAATCGCAGCGGACAAGCACCTTCTTGCCGCAGTAGTTCTGATCGTCGATCGTCTTCTTACCTAAACCCATGGTAAAAACTCCTCTCAAATTATAATTCTGAACCAGAGTCTCGCTCACAATCGGGGCGTTGCCCCGTACAGTTACTATTATAAACAAAAACCGCGTGTATTGCAAGGATATGAGATAGATAATTGTTTAACAAACATTTGCCATTGTTGCACGGAAATGTGTCTATTTTGCCCGAAGTGCGGTTTTTTCTGCCCGCAGACGCCGGAAATGCTGTTTTCCTTCATGACAAAAGGGGTCGAAAAACGCCCACAGGCGTTTCTCGACCCCAAATAAAAATAATTTTTCCGCTGTTGATGCGTTATGCAAAATATTCCTGTGCGCGGCGAGCGGCATCGTTGATGCAATCCCGCAGCTGGTCCAGCGTATCAAACTTTTTGCTGGGGCTCAGGTAAGCGTGGAACTCCACCACCGGGTCGGTGCCGTACAGGTTGCCGGAAAAGCCCGGGATAAAGGTCTCACAGGTCACCTTGGTGGCATCATCATTCACGGTAGGGCGGCTGCCCAGACCGGTGGCCGAGGGATACCACACCCCGTTGATACAGGTGCGGGTGATATAAATGCCGCTGCGGGGCATCTGGAAGCCCTGCGGGTACAGCTGGTTGATGGTGGGCACCCCGAGGGTGTGCCCCAGCCCTGCCCCGTGCTGCACCGCAAACCGGATGGCGTAGGGCATGCCCAGCATGGCGTTGGCGGCCGGGATGTCCCCGCCCTCCAGCGCGGTGCGGATGCGGGTGGAGGACACCGGCTTTTCCTCAAATTGTGCCATGGGCACCACCACTACCTCTACCCCAAGAGGGGCACAGAGGGTGCGCAGCAGCTCCGGCGTACCGGCAGCCTTTGCGCCAAAGGTGAAGTTTTCGCCGCAGAACAGCGCCCGGGCGTGGCAGTTTTCCACGATGCCGCGCACGAACTCCTCCGGGCTCAGTGCCTTGATCGCTTCAAAATCCGGGGTGAGGTAATACTCCACCCCAAGACTGTGGATCAGGGCGTGCTTATCCTCGGTGGAGAGCAGGCGCTTGCCCTTCATTTTATTTTCCACCGGCAGGCGGAAGGTGAACACCGCCGGGGCTGCATCATGGGTCTTTGCCCACTGCACAGCCCCTTCGATCACCGCCCGGTGGCCGATATGAATGCCGTCAAAGTAGCCCATGGCCACGGCGGTGCCTTTTTCGGGCTGTGCCAGCGGCAGCGGGGCAAACTGAGAAATGATCTGCATGGGTCTTGTTTCCTTTATTGCTCAATTACGTTCCACGAACAGTTTTTCCACCCGGAGCACCCCGCCGGTGATGTTAGCAAGGCCAAGGAACTGCCCGGCGGCATTGCGCACCCGGTAGCGTCCGTCTGCTGCGGGGTAGCGGCTGGGGGGCCAGCCGTTATACAGATGCTGCTCCACCCATGGCTCCACCATCAGCAGCGGCAGCGGGGTGAACACGCTTTCCACCGGCAGCATCAGTGCTTCCAGTGCAGCGCTCCCCTGCTCCTTTGCGGCAAGAATTTCTTCCAGCGTGTGGGCATCTGCTTCGGTGTACAGACCGGCAGCAGTGCGGCGCAACGCGCTCATGGTGCCCTTCTGCCCCATGGCGGTGGCGATCTCCTCCAGCAGGGTGCGGATATAGGTGCCCTTGGAGCAGCGCACCGTCAGTACATACTCGTTTTCTGCCGGACTGCCGCCGTACTCGATGCCGTAGATTTCAATGGGGCGCGCCTTGCGTTCCACGGTCACGCCCTCGCGCGCCAGCTTATACAGCGGCTGGCCGTTGATCTTGACCGCCGAGTACATGGGCGGCACCTGCATCTGCGGGCCGATAAACTGCGGCAGCACAGCCAGCAGCTCCTTTTCTCCGGCGGTGACGGGGGCATTCTCCAGCACCGTGCCGGTGCTATCGCCGGTATCGGTGCGTGCGCCCAAGCGCAGGGTGGCGCGGTAGGTCTTGTCGTGGTTCAGCTGCAGATCCACCGCCTTGCTGGCACCGCCGCAGAACACCGGCAGAACGCCGGTGGCCATGGGGTCCAGCGTACCGCTGTGCCCCAGCTTGCGTGTACCCAGCACACCGCGCAGCTTTGCCACCACGTCAAAGCTGGTCCAGTCCATGGGCTTGTCTACGATCAGGATGCCCTGCATCATGCTTCCTCCTGCGGTGCGTCCAGCTCGGCTTCCACCTCTGCAAGGATCGCGTTTTTGGCGTTTTCAAGGTCGCCCAGCAGTTCACAGCCCGCTGCGCGGGTGTGGCCGCCGCCGCCCAGACGCCGGGCGATGGCGCAGGCGTCCACGCCCTTTGCGGTGCGCACGCTGATGCGGTAGCTGCCGCCGGGCTGCTGGCGCAGGGTCAGACCCACCTTGACTCCCTCGATGCTGATGGGCAGACTGGTCAGTTCCTCCAGATCTGCGGGGTCTACCCCGCTCTGCCGTATCTCGTCCCTCGTCAGGTAGATCAGGGCGCAGCGGCCGTCCAGATAGTATTCCAGATGGTTGCGGGCGATGCGCTCGGCCTCCATGCGGGCACGGGGCTTGGTGTCAAAGAGCAGGGTGTTCAGCTCCTCCACATGACAGCCGGCCTCAATGAGCTTTGCAGCCACCTTGTGGGTGTTGGCGGTGGTGGAGGAGAACTTGAAGCAGCCGGTGTCGGTGGCAACGCCGGTGTACAGGCAGTCTGCAATGTGGGGGGTGATAGTCACCCCCATCTCCACGATGACCTGATACAGCAGTTCTGCTGCCGCAGCGGCACCGGCATCCAGAAGGGTAAAATCGGCATAGCCGTTGTTGCCTGCGTGGTGGTCGATGCACAGGTCCACATGGCGTGCGTACTGCGGCACACCGTTATTTTCGCCAAACAGCTGCAAACCGGCCACATCCACCGCGATCACGGTGCGGGGCTCGAACTCGCCCTTGAACAGCCGTGGGTTCGTAAAGGCGTAGCGGGACGGAATGGCATCGGAGCAGAGCACCGCCGTTGTTTTTTCCAGCGCTTTGAGCGCATAGTACAGGGCGCTGCCGCAGCCGATGGTGTCACCGTCCGGGTTTTTGTGGCACAGAATCAAAATGTTGTCCGCAGCCAGCAGGCGCTGCGCCATCTGCTGCACATCCAGTTGTTCTGTCATCCAATGATCCATCCTTTCCGCAAAGGCAGTCAGTCCTCGGTCTGTTCGGTATCGGCAGGCTGTGCTTCCTCCTCGCCGTTCACGTTCAGGCTGCGCAGCAGCTCGTTGATGTGGGCGGCGTAGGCGGCACCGTCATCCTCCACAAAGATGAAGCGGGGTGCCTTGCGGATGTGCATTTTTTTGCTGACCTCGGTTCGCACATGGCCTGCGGCGCGGTTCAGCGCTTCAATTGCGGGCTTGGGGCCGTCTGCGCGGCCCATCACGCTTACATACACTTTTGCCACATCCAGATCCGGCGTCACGTCCAGACGGGTGACGGTCAGCAGACCGCCCTCCAGCCGCGGGTCCTTCAGCCGGCCGATGATGGCAATGACCTCGCGCTTCATATCCTGCGCAAGACGGCCCATATTTTTCTGAGACATAGTTTTCTCCAAATTCTGTCCGGCAGCCTCCCAAAGCCTTGCCCCGGCCGGGGCAAGGCGGCATTTGTCTGCCAAAACGACGGATGAGGGCGCACGCTCCACACCTGCGAAAGATACGCCCTCATCAGTCTCACTTCGTTCGACAGCTTCCCCCGTCCGGGGGAAGCCTTTTCTGCCGGGAAGCTGTTATATATTCGGTTTTTGCTTAGTCGCGGTACTCTTCCATCTTGAAGGCCTCGTACACGTCGCCTTCCTTGACGTCCGCAAACTTCTCCAGAGTCACGCCGCACTCGTAGCCCTCGGCCACTTCCTTAGCGTCGTCCTTGAAGCGCTTCAGGGATGCGATCTCGTCCTCGGCGATGACGATGCCGTCACGCACCACGCGCACCTTGCTGTCGCGGGTGATCTTGCCGCTGGTCACGCGGCAGCCTGCAACGGTGCCCACGTTGCTGATCTTGTAGACCTGACGGACCTGCAGCTCGCCCAGCGACACCTCGCGGAACTTGGGAGCCAGCATACCCTTCATAGCGTCGGTGACGTCGTTGATGGCGTCGTAGATGACGCGGTACATCCGCATCTCGACCTTGGTGGCAGCGGCTTCTTCCTTGGCCACGTTGTCCGGGCGGACGTTGAAGCCGATGATGATGGCGTTGGAGGCATCGGCCAGATCCACGTCGGACTTGCTGATGGCGCCGACACCGGCGTGGATGACGCGCACGCGCACCTCATCGTTGGAGATTTTCTCCAGACTCTGCTTCACAGCCTCGGCAGAGCCCTGCACGTCGGCCTTGACCACGATGGCCAGTTCCTTCATGTCGTTCTGTGCCATCTGGCTGAACAGGTTATCCAGAGTGACCTTCTGGAAGGAGGAGAACTGCTTCTCCTTGGCAGCGGCAATGCGCTGCTCGGCCAGCTCACGGGCCAGACGCTCGTCCTCAACAGCCTCGAACAGGTCGCCTGCTTCCGGCACTGCGGTCAGGCCGGTGATCTCCACAGGGGTGGAGGGGCCGGCATCGGTCAGCAGCTGACCCTTGTCGCTGCGCATGGTACGCACGCGGCCCACAGCGGTACCGGCAATGATGACGTCGCCGGAGTGCAGGGTGCCGTTCTGCACCAGAATGGTGGCAATGGGGCCCTGGCCCTTGTCCAGACGGGCCTCGACGACCGCACCCTTGGCGCGGCGGTTGGGGTTTGCCTTCAGCTCCATGACCTCAGCTTCCAGAGCAATGCGCTCCAGCAGGTCGTTGATGCCCATGCCGGTCAGGGCAGACACCGGGATGCAGGCCACATCGCCGCCCCAGTCCTCGGTGATGATGCCGTACTTGGTCAGGCCTTCCATCACGCGCTCGGGGTTTGCGGTGGGCTTATCCATCTTGTTCATTGCCACGATAATCTTGACATTTGCAGCCTTGGCGTGGTTGATGGACTCGATGGTCTGGGGCATGATGCCGTCGTCGGCAGCAACCACCAGAACGGCAATATCGGTCATGTTGGCACCGCGGGCACGCATGGAGGTGAACGCCTCGTGACCCGGGGTATCCAGGAAGGTGATGAGGCTGTCGTTGACCTTGACCTGATATGCACCGATGGCCTGCGTGATGCCGCCGGCCTCGCCTGCGGTGACGTTGGTCTTGCGGATGGCATCCAGAATACTGGTCTTGCCGTGGTCAACGTGACCCATGACACAGACCACCGGGGGACGCTCCACCAGATCCTCCTGTGCATCCTCTTCCTGCGTGAACAGGCGCTCCTCGATGGTGACGTGCACCTCGTGCTCGACCTTTGCGTGGAACTCCTCTGCCAGCAGAGCTGCGGTGTCGAAATCGATCACGTCGTTGATGGCGTGCATCTCGCCCATCTGCATGAACTTGGCAATGACCTTACCGGCCTGCTGCTTCAGACGGGCTGCCAGCTCGCCCACGGTGATCTCGTCAGGGATCATCACCTTCAGCTGGGCGTTGCGGGCCTTTTCCAGCTGGATGCGCTGCAGACGCTCGAACTCAGTCTCGCGCTTGCCCTTCTGGAACTGCTGGCGCTGACGCTGGCCGCGCTGGGTGAACTTCTGCTTGTTGCCCTGCGGAGTGGGCTTGCGGCGGTTCTCGGTGTTCTTGGTAGAGGCCAGATCATCGTAACGGGCATCAAAGCGATCCACGTTCATATCCACAGTGCGGGTATCCACGGTGACCTGATTGTCCTCGCGGCGGACAGAAACAGCCTGTGCGGGGGCAGCAGTAGCCTTTGCGCCGGTCTCACGTGCCAGTTCGCTGAAGGAAACGGTCTTTTCCTCGCGCTTCTTATGCTGCTCGGGCTTCTTGTCGCCGTGCTTGCCATTGTTATTATTATTGGTTGCCTTGGGCTGCTCGGCCTTTGCGGCGGGCTGCTGGGGCTTTTTGTCAGCCTTGGTAGCCTCGGCCTTCTTTTCAGCCTTCTTCTCGGCCTTCTTCTCGGCCTTGGGCTCCTCCTTGGGAGCCTTGGCACTGTTCAAAAACTCGTCCAGATTTGCCACGCTGTTGTCCTTGCTGAACTTTTCCAGCAGGTAGTTCAGCTCGTTCTCCTCCAGATTGGAGCTGTTCTTCTTTCCGGTGCTGCCCATAGCGGCCAGTTCGTCCAGCACCTTCTTTGCAGAAAGGTTCAGATCCTTTGCAAAGTCACTCACTTTATATTTTACGATCATTCGCTCATATCCTCCTCATTTTTGATTGCTCCGCAGTCCGACAGGCGGTCGAAGCAGAGCTTTGCGAGGTTGCGGTCGGTCACCGCGTAAACAGCCACGGGCTTGTGGCTGATATCGGCCAGCTTATCCTGTGTCAGCGGCATGGTGAACACGTCCACTAGGTCCCCCACAGCGTAGTTCAAACGCTGCAAAGTCTTAGGGCTGATGTCCGATGCGGTCATCACCAGCCATGCCTTGCTTTTGACGCAGGCTTCCTCCACGGCATCAAAGCCCATGGTCAGCGCACCGGCCTTGCGGCACAGGCTCACGGCCTGATACAGCGCCTCCTCCGGGGGCAGCTTGGGTTTTGCGGGGGCGTTATTCTTTTTTGCCATCGGCTGCTGCCTCCTTTGCGGCTGCGGCCAGCTGTACAGCCAGCGCGTCGTATACCTCGGCGGGAACCGGCTGTTCAAAGCAGCGTTCCAGCGCCTTTTTCTTTTTTGCCTTGGTCAGGCAGTCCGGGTCCGGGCAGAGATATGCGCCGCGTCCCGGCTTTTTGCCTACCAGATCAATGCTGATCTCCCCGCTGGGTGCGCGCACCACGCGCACCAGCTCCTTTTTGGGGCGGCTGGTCATGCAGCCGATGCACTGGCGGGCAGGGATCTTTTTTTGTGCCATCCGGTTTCCCTCCTTCGGCAGATGGTGCCGGGCTTATTCAGCGTCTGCTGCGTCCTTCTTGGGCTCCTCGTCCTCGCCGTAGTAGCCGCTCTCGGGACGGATATCAATGTTGTAGCCGGTCAGGCGGGCGCACAGACGGGCGTTCTGACCCTTGTTGCCGATAGCCAGACTCAGCTGCTGATCAGGCACGGTGACGCGGCAGGAGCGGGTCTCGCCGGGCAGCAGCTCCACCTTGACCACCTTGGCGGGGCTCAGGGCTGCGGAGATGAACTCCGAGATATCCTCGCTCCACTTCACGATATCGATCTTCTCGCCGCCCAGCTTTTCCACAACAGCGGCCACACGGGCGCCGTGCTCGCCGATGCAGGCGGAAACAGGGTTGACGTTGGGGTCCTTGGACCAGACAGCCATCTTGGTGCGGGCACCGGCCTCACGGCTGATGGCCTTTACCTCCACAGTGCCGTCAAAGATCTCGGGCACTTCCAGCTCAAACAGGCGCTTGACAAGGCCGGGATGGGTGCGGCTGATCATCACGCGGGGGCCGCGCTCGGTGCTGACCACGTCCACGATGTAGACCTGCAGGGTCTCGCCCTCGGTGTACACCTCGCCGGGCACCTGCTCGTTGCGGGGCAGAACAGCCTCGCCGCCCTTGCCCAGATCCAGCGCAACGATGCCCTTCTCGGTATCCACGCGGGTAACGGTGGCCTGCACGATATCGTGTGCGCGGGACTGGATCTCGCGCAGCTGCTGGCTGCGCTCGGCCTCGCGGATGCCCTGACGGATGACGTGCTTTGCGGTCTGGGCGGCAATGCGGCCAAAATCGCGGGTCTTGAGCGGGGTGATGATGCGGTCGCCTACCTCGTAGCTGCTGCGGATCTTGCGTGCCTCGGTCACACCGATCTCGGCGTGCTCGTCGTACCAGTCCTCGTCTGCCACGATGTCCTGGATCAGTGCCACATCAAAGCGGCCGGTGTCGGGGTCGATCTCCACCCGGATGTGGTCCTCCTCGACCTCATAGTTCTTCTTGACGGCAATGATGATAGCCGCCTTGATCTTTTCGATCAGGTATTCTGCGGTGATACCGCGCTCATGCTCCAGCATGGAGAGCGCTTCAAAAAAGTCCTTATTCGCTGCTGTCATTTTTCGGGTTCCTCCTATATATTTTGTTCTCTTTTCTCCATCAGAGACGGTACTTCTCAGTTGAACAGGTCCTCGTCGTCGCACAGCTGCACGCCGGAGGCTGCATTCACCTCAAAGGTCACGGGGCCGTTCTCGGTTTCCAGCGTCACGGTGCTGCCCTCGCGGCCGGTCAGGATGCCGGACAGCTCCCGCACGCCGTCGGCGTTGGGGCGGATGAGCTTTGCCCGCACCTTCTGGCCCTTCAGTGCCTCGTAGTGCTCCGGGCGGGTCAGCTTGCGGCCAAGGCCGGGGCTGCCCACTTCCAGATAATAGCTCTGGTCGATGGGGTCTGCCTCATCCAGAATGGGATCCAGTGCGTGGGACACCTCTGCACAGGTGTCGGTATCCATGGTGCCGTCCCGGTCGATGAGGATACGAAGATACCAGTCCGGCCCTTCCTTCTCAAAAACCACATCCCACAGGCGCAGACCCATGCCTTCCACCGTGGGACGGACAAGCGCTTCCACTCTCTGCGCGGTGTTGCCGCCAGACTGCTTCGCCATAAAAAACCTCCAAACAAACAAGAAACGCGGACCTTGCGGCCCACGTTTCAGGTTAAACTATATCGTACTACTAGAATATAGCATACTCTTGCGATTTATGCAAGCATTTTCGCAATTTTTTTGCAGTTGCGCGCCCTTTGGGGCTTTTTACAGCACCCAGACGCCGTTTTCAAACAGCGGCACGGTGCGGCCATCGCGGCATTTGCCGGTGATGCGGCTGTCCTCTGCACCGATCATCACGTCCTCGTGCAGGGAGGAGTGGTTCATGCCGCGGGCTGCCAGCTCTTCCTTGGAAAGACCGGTGCCGCCCACGGTGGTGCCGGGGTAGCTGTCGCCAAAGGCGATGTGGCAGGCAGCGTTCTCGTCAAACAGGGTGTTGTAGAACAGCTTGCCGCTGCGGTTGATGGGGCTGGAGGCGGGCACCAGTGCCACCTCACCGATGTGGCGTGCGCCCTCGTCGGTGTCCAGCAGCTGACCCAGCAGATCTGCGCCCTCGTCGGCGCCGTGCTCCACCACCTTGCCGTCCTTGAAGGTAACGTGGAAATTCTTGATCAGCTGTCCGTTAAAGACGTAGGGCTTTGTGCCGTAAACGATGCCGTCCACCTTATCCTTATGGGGCGCGGTGAACACCTCCTCGGTGGGGATGTTGGGCAGGAAGGGCACACCCTTCTCGTTTTTGCTGCCGGCGCTCTCCCACACAGCCTGTTCCGCCAGACCCACGGTCAGGTCGGTGCCGTTGGCGCTTTCAAAATGCACGCTTTCCAGATCCAGAGCGTTCATCTTTGCGCCCAGCTCGTTCAGGCGATCCAGATGCTTCTGCCACTCCCCTACCGGGTCGCCGCCGGTCACGCGGCAGGTGTCAAAGATCAGCTTCCACTGTGCTTCAATGGCGGCGGCAGTGTCCAGCTCCGGGAACATCTTCTTTGCCCACGGCTCTGCGGGCAGAGCGGCGATGGACCACTGCACCCGGTCGTTCATGGTGTACTCCCGCCACGGCTGCATAAAGCTGCGGTTCGCGCTGTTCACCCGGCTGATCTTGGCACCGTCCAGCCCGGCAAACAGTTCCGGGTCGTCCGCGATGAGGTGCAGCACGCACACGCTGCCCTCGCTCTCGGCATAGTCCAGATAGCGGCGCAGCTGCCAGCCCTTGTGGTCGGTCAGGGCGTCCTCGCTGCCCAGCTCCATGCGGATGCGGGTAACGGCATCATCCTGCCAGTTCACCTGCACGTCCCGCGCACCTGCTTCGTAGGCGCTGCGCACGCACAGCCGTGCCAGCGGGGCACCCTCCAGCGGGCAGTTGATGATAAGGGTCTGCCCCGGCTGCGGGTTCACACCCACCCGGACGATAAAATCTGCATACTTTTGCAGCAATTCGTTAAAGTTTTCCACGTTAGAACCTCCTGTGGTGCATAGCCACCGTTGTTTTTTCTCAGTATACCGCGTTCCGGCGTTTCTGTCCACTATGGGCAGAGCTGCCGCTCACCCTTCCGATTCAAAAAAGGCGCGGGTCATCTGTACCACCGTGCCGGAAAGCAGCAGCAATGCAATGAGGTTGGGAATGCTCATCAGGCCGTTGAAGGTATCGGCGATGCTCCACAGCAGACCAAGATCCATGGTAGCGCCCAGAATGGCTACCAGAGCATACACCACAAAGAAGGGGCGCGCCACCTTGTTGCTCTTGCACAGGAACACCAGAAAGCGGGAGCCGTACAGACCCCAGCCGATGATGGTGGAAAAGGCAAAGCAGCACAGCGCCACAGCGGTAAAAATGGAAGCCCAGCCGCCGTAGGTGGTGGTAAAGCCGGAGATGGTCAGCTCAGCACCCGCCGCTGCGCCATAGCTGACCTGGGTGCCGCTGCACAGGATGACCAGCGCGGTCAGGGTGCAGATGACGATGGTATCGGCAAACACCTCAAAAATACCAAACATGCCCTGCTTGACCGGCTTTTTGGTGTCGGCGCAGGCATGGGCGATAGAACCGGTGCCAAGACCGGCCTCGTTGGAAAAGATGCCGCGGGAAACGCCCTTTTGCATACTGACAAACAGACTGCCAATGGTGCCTCCGGTAAAGGCAGCGGGGTTGAACGCCCCCGCCACGATGGATTCCAGCACGTAGGGCAGGCGGGAGAAGTTGAGCACCACCACGCCCACCGACAGCACAATGTAGAACAGTGCCATAAAGGGCACCAGCTTCTCGCTTACGCTGCCAATGCGCTTGATGCCGCCCAGCAGCACCAGCGCCACCAGCACCGCCACAAGGATGCCCACGATGAGGTTGAGGGTGGGCAGAAAGCTGCCGCCCACCAGCCCGTATTCCAGCAGGGCGGTGTCCACGGCGGCCACGATGGTGTTCACCTGCGTTGCGTTGCCGGTGCCGAACACGGTCAGCACGCCGAACAGTGCGTACAGCACGGCCAGAAACTGCCAGCGGCGGCCAAGGCCGTTTTTAATATAGTACATCGGGCCGCCCACCCACTCGCCGGTATCGCTGCGCTCCCGGAAATGCACGGCCAGCGTCACCTCGGCAAACTTGGTGCACATCCCCAGCAGCGCAGAGCACCACATCCAGAACACGGCACCCGGGCCGCCGATGGCGATAGCGCCCGCCACACCGGCAATGTTGCCGGTGCCCACTGTGCCCGCCAGCGCGGTGCACACCGCCTGAAAAGGGGTCATGGCACCGTCCGAAGCATCCCGCTTGCGGAACATCCGGCCCACGGTGGTGCGGATGGCGTAAGGGAATTTGCGGATCTGCAAAAAGCCCGTGCGGACACTGAGCAGCAGCCCCACGCCAATGATGCACACCATGGCGGGGATGCCCCAGATAAAGCTGTTCACCGCCTGATTGACGGCGGCAATGGTCTCGATCATATACTTCCACATCCTCTGTAATATCTTGCGCACTGACAGTTTTTGTCAAAACACGAAAATTATTTTACCGTACTTTTCCCGTAGTGTCAATGAAAAATAGGGACGTTATGAAACGCCCCTATCAGAAATTCTTATTTTTTATGTGTGACCGCCCGGCGGTAGACGATACCGGAGACCACTGCCGCCAGCACCTCGGTAAGCCAGAAGGCGTGCCATGCGCCGTCTGCGCCCAGCCAGTTACACAGCAGTGCAGCCAGCGGCATGATGAAAACAACGTACCGGCACAGCGCGATGACCAGCGATTCTGCACCTTTGCCCAGACCCTCCAGCGCACCGGAGGCGGTGGTGGAGACTGCCGAGATGACAAAGCCGATGCTGATGATGCGCAGTGCGGTCTGTCCGGCGGCGATGGTTTCGGGGTTCTGGGTGAACAGCCCCATCAGCTGCCCGGAGGCAACCTGACAGATGACAGTGCCCGCCGCCATGATGGCTGCGCTCATGAGCAGGGTCAGCTGGAACAGCTTTTTCACCCGGGCGTGCTCCCGCGCACCGTAGTTATAGCCAATGAGGGGACGCATACCCTGCACGAAGCCGTTGGCAGGCAGGTACAAAAAGGTCTGCAATTTATAATAGATGCCCAGCACCACCACATAGCTCTGAGAAAAAGCCGCCAGCAATCCGTTAAGGAAGGTGACCAGCAGCGAGGGCAGCGCCAGATTCAGGATGGCCGGAACGCCGATGGCGTACAGTCTGCCGTCCAGCGCCGCGTCCGGGCGCAGACAGCTGCGGCGCAGCCGCACCGGCAGCTCGGTGCGCAGGTAGACCACAAGGTAGACCACCACGCTGAGCACCTGACCGATGCCGGTAGCCAGTGCTGCGCCCGCAATGCCCATGGCGGGCACCGGCCCAAGCCCGAAGATGAGCACCGGGTCCAGCAAAATATTGCACACGCAGCCGGTGATCAGGGCGACCATGGACACCTTCATACGGCCCACCGCCTGAAAGATCTTTTCAAAGGCCAGCGAGACCATGTTCACGACCAAAAACAGGAACACAATGGTAGAGTAGGTGATGCCGGCGGCGATCAGCGTCTCGTCCTGCGTAAAGCGGCGCAGAAAGCCGGGCATGATGGCGATGCTGACCACCATCATCACCACGCCGTGCACAAGGCTGAGCACAAAGCCGTGGGTTGCGGCCGTCTCGGCCTTTTCGCGGTCGCCCGCGCCCAGATACAGCGCGATCATGGCGTTGATGCCGATGCCAAAGCCGATGGCAATGGCGTTGGAAAAGTTCTGGATGGGGAACACCAGACTTAAAGCGGTCATGGCATCCTCGCTGATGCGCGCCACAAACAGGCTATCCACGATGTTGTAGAGGCTGTTCACCAGCATGGAGACCACGTTGGGCAGCGCCATCGAGAGCAGCAGCGGCAGCACCGGCTTCTCCTTCATAAAAGTTTCGTTCATTGAAAAAATTCACCTGCTATCTGTAAAAGTTCAAAGCGTGGAAGGCGCAGCACCGGCCTGCAGCCGGTTTCCGGCGCACAAAAAAGCCACACAATGGCCCTTGTGAGGTCATTGTGTGGCGAAAAGTAGCAATGTTGCTGTAAAAATCCACACGGTTTTTATGATCGCGGCAGCTGTCCGCGATATGCAGCCTGCGCATTTGCGGGCTGCAACTCCAGCAGAATACCACATTCTCAGCGGCGTGTCAAGGGGTTTTGGTACAAAAGTATGACTTTTGTAATCACTTGACCATTTTTACAGCAGGCGCTACAATAAGGCAAACCGGCTCTGAGGGAGGGCATTGTATATGAAATGGATGATCGCATCAGACCTGCACGGCTCCTATTATTATGCGCAGCAGCTGCAGCAGGCCTTTGAACGGGAGCAGGCCGACCGCCTGCTGTTTCTGGGAGACCTGCTCTACCACGGCCCCCGCAACGACCTGCCCCGGGACTACGCCCCCAAAAAGGTGATTCCGCTGCTGAACAGCCTTGCGCCCAAGCTGCTGTGTGTGCGCGGCAACTGCGATGCCGAGGTGGACCAGATGGTGCTCAATTTCCCGGTGCTGGCAGATTACGCCGTGCTGCCGGTGGGGCAGCGGCTGGTCTACATCACCCACGGCCATGTGTTCAACCTGAACCATCTGCCGCCCCTTGCCCCGGGGGACATTCTGCTCCACGGCCACACCCATGTGCCCGCATGGACGGACTTTGGACAGGGGAACCTTTACCTGAACCCCGGCTCTGTGAGCATCCCCAAGGAAAACACTGCCCACAGCTACATGACCTTGGAGGGAAGCACCGCCTGTTGGAAGACCATGGAGGGCGCGTGCTACCACCAGCTGCAGTTGTGATAATGTTGTGATATTCCGGTTTTTGCCGGCAAAAGCTGGAAAAAGCTCTTGACGAACCGCCCGAAATGCTGTAAACTAAGTACAACCTTTAAAAATAGAGGGAGCTGTAAGCTTTGTACTGAACGCAGGCGGTGCAAAGTGTAGCAGTAAACCCCATAAGGCATCATAAAAAGACACCGGAGGCTTTGCATCAGCTTCCGGTGTTTTTTTGTGCGCCGCCGGGCTATCTTTTGCAGCGCGGTCATGCTACAATAGAAAGAAAACGTGAATTGCAGGAGGAATTATGGATTTTTACGGAACCATCGGCCCTGCCTGTGCCGATGTAAAGCTTTTGCAGCAGATGGTGGAAGCCGGTATGACCGGCATCCGCATGAACCTTTCTCACGGGCCGCTGGCAGCGCACAAGGACTGGCTGGCGCTGCTGCGCAAAGCCGGGGTCAAAAAGCTGCTCATTGATCTGCAGGGGCCGGAATTGCGCATCGGCCGTCTGCCGCAGCCGCTGTCCCTGACCGCCGGGCAGACCGTGCGTTTGGGCGCGCAGGGCATCCCCTGCCCTGCCGCGCTGGTGCAGGGTGTGCAGCCCGGGCAAGCGCTGCTGCTGGATGACGGCAAGCTGCTGGCTCGTGTGGACGTCGCAGAGCCGGAAGCGCTCCTGTGCACCGTAGTGCGGGGTGGGGTGCTGCAAAGCCGCAAAAGTCTGGCCGCACCGGGGGCGGATATCCAGATGCCCACCCTGACCACCGAGGACAAGGAGAACCTTGCCATCGCCGCCGATTGCGGCGTTACCGGGGTCATGCTGCCCTTTGTGCGCGGCGCTGCGGATATCCGCAACCTGCGGCAGGCGCTGGCAGAGGCCGGTGCACCGCAACTGAAAATTCTTGCCAAAATTGAAAACCTTGCGGGCGTGCAGGCGCTGCCGGACTTTTTGCCGCTGGTGGACGAGGTGGTTATTGCCCGGGGCGACCTTGGCAACGCCATGCCCCTGTGGGAGCTGCCCCGCTGCCAGAAGCAGCTTTCTGCCGCCTGCCGGGCAGCCGGGGTGCCTTTTATGGTGGTGACCCAGATGCTGGACAGCATGCACACCCGGGCTGTACCCACCCGCGCCGAGGTGAGCGACATCTACAACGCCGTGGCAGACGGCGCATCCAGCCTGATGCTCACCGGCGAGACCGCCGCCGGGCAGTATCCGGTGCAGGCCATGGAGTATCTGGTGCGCACCGCCCGCACGGCGATGTGACAGTGGCTGATTCAGAATGCCCTCCGCTGCGCTCTGGACATTATCAGAGGAAAAATTATTTTTTATTTGGGCTTCCGAAAAGTCTGCGGACTTTTCGGAAGCCCTTTTTCACGGAAAGGGGTCGTGACTGAGAGATATTTTTCCGCAAAAGGATAGCATCTTTTGTCTGCTTCCTGTATAATACAGGTAAAATCAACTGAAGTCAGAAAGGTTTATCGTTTATGGGCATCGTAGTCATCGGAGCTGTTTTTGTGGATATCAAGGGCTATCCCCTTTCCACCTATATCCCCGGCGGGCGCAACGCCGGACGCATCGAGCAGGTACACGGCGGTGTGAGCCGCAACGTGGTGGAGGATATCGCCAACGTAGAGCTGCGCCCCACCTTTGTGGGTCTGGTAGACGACACCGGCATGGGACAGGACGTCATCGACAAGCTGGCAAGGCACAAGGTCAACACCCGCTTTATCCAGAAAGTGCCGGACGGCATGGGCACATGGCTGGCCATTTTTGACAACGACGGCGATGTGCACGCCGCCATCTCCAAGCGGCCGGACACCACCCCGCTGACCGGCCTTCTGCAAGAACAGGGCGATGCCATTTTTGCAGACTGCGACTCCATTGCACTGGAGCTGGACCTCGAAAAAGAAACGGTGAAGCAGACCCTGCGCTACGCTAAAAAGTACGGCAAAAAGGTGTTTGCCGCAGTCTCCAACATGAGCATCGCCATGGAGCGGCGGGATTTTTTGCAGCAGATCGATTGTTTCGTCTGCAATCAGCAGGAGGCCGGGCTGCTGTTCTCGGACGACTACGACCACCTCTCCCCGGACGAGATGTGCCGGGTGCTCACGGGCAACGTGCGCAGCGCCAACATTCCCAGCATGGTGGTGACCATGGGCGGGCAGGGCGCGGTATACGCCTGTGCGGACGGTGACTGCGGCATCGTGCCCGCCAAAAAGGTGGACGTTATGGACACCACCGGCGCGGGGGACGCCTTCTTTGCCGGCACGGTCATCGGCCTGACCTACGGCAAAACGCTGGCAGAATCCTGCGAGATCGGCAGCCGTCTTGCTGCTTCGGTCATCTGCATCACCGAGAACGTCTGTCCCCGCTTCCGCCCGCAGGAGTTCGGGCTGGATGTACCGGTGGTGGATTAACGGTTGGATTTTTGCGCAAAACCGCATTTTCCCCCTTGACAGAAGCGGCAGTTTCTGGTATCAATAAAAAAGATAAAGGGGAGTAAAGGGCAGCCCGCCGGTCAAGGCTTTTTTCCGGCAGGCCGCTGCATGGCAGCGTCATCACGGCAGCAATGCCCGATGTCATGTGTTCGCTTGAGACTTTTGTCACAGATCTTACGCTGTGGCAAGGGTCTTTTTTTCTTGCCGCAGCATCAAAACAAAAGGAGGCAGAAAAACAATATGAATTTCTGGAACACATTCGCCGCGCTCTTTTCAAACTTCGGGGCGCTGACATGGCAAATGGTGGTCATGTGGGGCATCGGTGCCCTGCTCATTTACCTTGCCATCGTCAAAAAGATGGAGCCCAGTCTGCTGCTGCCCATGGGGTTCGGTGCCATTCTGGTCAACCTTCCCGCATCCGGTGCCATCACGCAGGGAGACACCGTTGGCCCCATCTCTGCCCTGTTCGAGGCAGGGATGTCCAACGAGCTGTTCCCGCTGCTGCTGTTCATCGGCATCGGTGCCATGATCGATTTTGGCCCGCTGCTGGAAAAGCCGTGGCTCATGCTGTTTGGCGCAGCGGCACAGTTCGGCATCTTTTTCACCCTGTTTCTGGCCGGGTTCTTCTTTGATATGAAGGACGCCGCGTCCATTGCGGTCATCGGCGCAGCGGACGGCCCCACCGCCATTTTTGTGGCAAACACCCTGAAATCCCAGTATCTGGGCGCTATTATGGTGGCAGCTTACAGCTACATGGCGCTGGTGCCCATCGTGCAGCCGCCGGTCATCCGTCTACTGACCACCCAGAAGGAGCGCCGCATCCGTATGCCCTACGAAAAAGGCAATGTCACCCAGCTGACCAAGATCCTGTTCCCCGTTGTGGTCACGGTGGTCGCCGGTCTGGTAGCCCCGGCCAGCGTGGCGCTGGTAGGCTTTTTGATGTTCGGCAACCTGCTGCGGGAATGCGGGGTGCTGAACTCCCTGAGCGAGACCGCCCAGAACGTACTGGCAAACCTCATCACCCTGCTGCTGGGTCTGACCGTTGCCGGGCAGATGACCGCCGACAAGTTCGTCCGGCCGGATACCCTGCTCATCATGGCGCTGGGTCTTGTGGCCTTTATCTTTGATACCGCCGGCGGCGTGCTGTTCGCCAAGCTGCTGAATCTCTTCCTGCCCGAGGGCAAAAAGCTGAACCCCATGATCGGCGCGGCAGGCATTTCGGCCTTCCCCATGAGCGGACGTGTGGTCAACAAGATGGGTCTGGCCGAGGACAACCAGAATTTCCTGCTGATGTACTCCATCAGCGTCAACGTTTCCGGGCAGATCGCATCCGTCCTTGCCGGCGGACTGATCCTTTCCCTGATGGCTTAACGGAGGTGCCTTTATGCTTCATCTTTCTTCCTGGATGACCACCCTGCCCATGATGCTCATCGGCATGACCGGTATCCTGCTGGTCATCGGCTTTCTCGTGCTGGTGGTGATGGCGCTGAACTGCCTCACCCGCCGCAAGTAAAAGAAAAAAATAGGATAAGCAAGCCGCCCGGGAGGATCTGCGGATCTTCCCGGGCGGCTTTTTTCACAGGCGCGGACAGTGCAGTTTTTGCAAAATTCATCCCCGGGCGTCCTGCCGGGTGGTGCTAAAGTACTCCTTGGGGGTCATGCCGTACTCCTTTTTAAAGGCGCGGAAAAAGTGGTTGTAACCGCCAAAGCCGCTGGTCTTGTACACCTCGGTAATGGGCAGCCCCTGCTCGATGAGGGTGCAGCAGCGGTCTAACCGCGCCTTTACGATATAGCGGTGCACCGTCTGCCCGGTCTGGCGTTTAAATTCCCGGGCAATATGTTCCCGGGAAACGAAAAACTCCTTTTCCAACCGTTCCAGCGTCAGCTCCTCGGTAAGGTGCGCCTGAATAAACAAAAACACCTCGTCCAGCATCAGGTGGTGGCGGCTGACCGATGCGGTGTGGAACTCTGCATGGATGCAGGCACGCAGCGCCAGCACCACGAACATTTGCAGAATGCCGTGCTCGAACACCGCTGCACCGAACTGGGTGCTCTCCTGCGGGAGCATCAGCAACTTTCGGGCAAGGTTTTTCAGCAGCATATAGATCTGGCTGTCCGGGCGCACAGCCACCTGCCGGAAGGGCACCACGTTGAAGCTTTTTTCAAGGTCGGTGTCTGCGTCCGAAAGCTGCGCCAGCGTCTGGGGGGACAGCTGCACCCGAATAAGTTCCAGCGGGCCGTAAGCACCGGCGTATTCCAGTCTGCCGCCCTGACCGGGCTTGAAGATGATGAGGTTCTGCTGCTGTGCGGGCAGCACCACCTCGCTGCACCGGAACACGCCGCTGCCCCGCATGACCAGAAACAAATCATAATACGCGCCGGAATAAAATTCCCGGACAGCGCTCTGCTCAAAAAAATAACGCTTGACTGTATAGTTCACCAAAAAAGCCTCCGTGAAACTGTCATGTGTAACAGATTGTTGTACACAACAGAAAAGTACAACTGTTATAATTGCATAATACATCAATTTGCGATAGTTTTCAATCATTTTTTGGATATGCATTGATGGAAATTTAACGTATAATGCAAACGTAGAAAAGAGGCTTGTGCGAAAAGTCTCGTGGTTTTACTGTTTTTAAGGAGGATAAAACACAATGGACCAGAAAAAGACCGTCCGACCCTTCTCCATGAAGGACAAGATCGGCTATACACTGGGCGATCTGGGCTGCTGCTTTACTGAGCAGTACCGCGCCATGTATCTGTCGATCTTCTACACCCTGATCCTGCAGGTCAACCCCTTCCATGTGGGTATCCTGCTGCTGGTCACCAAGATCTGGGACGCCGTGAACGACCCCATCATCGGCGCGATCGTGGACTCCCGCAAGGCCACCAAGGGCGGCAAGTTCATCCCTTGGATCCGCGCCTTCTCCTTCCCCATGGCAGTGCTGTGCATACTGGGCTTTGTCAATGTGGGCAATATCAACTACGGCCTGCGTCTGGCCTACATGTTCGTCACCTACGTTCTGTACGAGGCACTGTACACCTGCGTCAATGTGCCCTTCGGCACCCTGTCCAGCGTGATGACCGATGATGTCAGCCAGCGCACCGCACTGTCCCGCTACCGCAGCCTTGGCGGCACCATCTTCATGACCGTCATGGTCATGATCGGCCCCCTGTTCCTGTATGTGGACAACAAGCCCGTGGCCGGCCGCTTCCTGATGCTGGCCTGCATCTGCGCTCTGCTGGGCCTGCTGTGCCTGCAGATCACCTGCGTGTGGTGCAAGGAGCGCGTGGAAGTGCCCGAGCGTCCGCAGGGTGAAAAGCTGAACTACCTGCACGTGCTCAAGGAGATTTCTCACAACAAGGCTCTGCTGGGCGTTATGTTCTTCAGCCTGACCGGCATGATCGGTGCTTCCGTGGTCAACGGTCTGAACACCTACCTGTATAAGGACTTCTTCGGCAACGTTAAAATTCAGGCTGTCTCCGGTATGCTGAGCGTTCTGTACGCTGTGCTGTCCTTTGCCATCACCCAGCCTCTGGCCAACAAGTTCGGCAAGAAGGAGTGGTGCTGCATGGGCGCCGGCTTTGCCGCCATCGTGTTCGGCATCCTGTTCTTCTTCCCCGTCCACAACCCCGTGGCCTTCATCGTCATCAACGGTATCTGCTATCTGGGCGCTTCCGGTATGCAGGTGCTGATCTGGGCCATGGTCAACGACGCCATCGACTACCACGAGCTGCAGACCGGCGAGCGCAACGAGGGCATCGTTTACTCCACCTATTCCTTCTTCCGCAAGCTTGCAAGCGCCATTTCCGGCAGCCTGTCCAGCTTTGTGCTGGGTGTCATCGGCTACAACGTGACCGCAGGCGCTGTGCAGACCGCAGGCGTTGTAAACGCTATCTGGAAGAGCTACACCGGCGTCTACTTCCTGGGCTACGGCATTGCAGTTGCCATCCTGTTCTTCGTCTATCCCCTGACCAAGCAGAAGACTGCCGAGATGCTGACCGAGCTGAAGGCTCGCCGCGCCGCAAAGGAGAGCAAGTAAACCATGAAGATTTTACAGGTTCAGTTTAAAAACCGCAATGGCCACACCCTGCGCGGCATCGTGACCCTGCCCGATACCGAGGGCAAGGTACCCTTTGTGGTGCATCTGCACGGCTTTGCCAGCGGCTACAAGTCCATGTACACCCACCTGTCCCGCGCTCTGGCAGCGCAGGGCATCGGCAGCGCCCGGTTCGATTTCTACGGCAACGGCGAGAGCGATGGCGAGTTCGAGGATATGAGCTTCGACGGCCTGCACACCGATGCACAGGATATCTTTGCATGGGCAGCTGAGCAGCCCTATGTGGACAGCGAAAAGCTGTTCCTCTCCGGCCAGAGCATGGGCGGCTACATTGCCGCTTCCTGCGCACCGGTCATCCAGCCCCACGGCCTGATCCTGCTGTGCCCGGGCGCCGGGATGTGGTTCGGCTGCGCACAGCGTGCCGACGGCGTTATGCAGACCGGCAAGGACTACACCGACATGGAGGGTCTGTGCTACAAGATGGCCTTTAACTACGAGATGGCAAAGCACCCCGATCCCTTTACCGAGGCCAAGGGCTACAACGGCCCGGTGCTGCTGCTGCGCGCCGACGATGACCGTCTGGTGGACGAGGGCACCTGCAGCCGTTACGCACAGGTGTACACCGCACCCGAGGTGGACACCATTGCGGGCGGTGGCCACAACTTTGCTACGCTGGCAGCCCGTGCCACCGTGGAGAAAAAGACCGCAGCATTCATCAAAGCAAATCTGTAAAGCAAAGCGTATCTGCAAGGAGGCTTTTGTATGGAAAACGTAATTCTGCAGCCCATTGAGGTGGGCGGACAGACCTTTAAAAACCGCATCATGTTCCCCCCGCTGACCACCGGCTACGAGAAAAACGGCATGATCAGCGAGCAGGACATGGGCTTCTACACCCGTCTGGCAAAGGGCGGCGTGGGCTACATCGTTATGGGCGATGTTGCGCCCATCAACAGCTTTTCTCCCACCCCCAAGCTGTTTGACGACAGCCAGATCCCTGCCTTCAAGGCACTGGCCGACAGCGTACACGCCTACGGCACCAAGCTGGGCGTCCAGATCTTCCACCCGGAGTACGATGTGGACGCCATCAACAGCCTGTTTATGCAGAAGAAGTTTGACGAGATGCGTCAGCGCCTGCATCACGACATGATGTTTTTTACCGATGAGGCCAGCGAGGAGATGCTGATGTCCATCATCGATAAGATGTGCGCCTGCGCAGTGCGTGCCCAGAAGGCCGGTGTGGACGTGATCCAGATCCACGGCGACCGCCTGAACGGCTGCCTGTGCTCCACCCGCATGAACCACCGCACCGATAAGTTCGGCGGCAGTCTGGAGAACCGCGTCCGCTTTGCCCGTATGCTGACCCGCGCCATCCGCAAGGCTGTGCCGGATATGGTCATCGACTACAAGCTGTCCATCGTCACCCCGCAGCGCGGCAAGGGCGGCATTGACGAAGCCGACGCCGTGCAGTTTGCCCAGTGGCTGGTAGAGGACGGCGTGGATATGTTCCACGTTGCCCAGGCCAACCACACCGGCAACATGGCCGACACCATTCCTCCCATGGGCGTACAGCCCTACGGCTTCTTCGTCAAGATCGCCGGGGACATCAAAAAGGCTGTCAATGTACCGGTCAGCGCCGTGGGTCGTATCGTGGACGCCGACATGGCTGCACGCGTCATCGAGAGCGGCATGGCCGACATAGTTGCCATGGGTCGCCCGCTGCTGGCAGACCCCGACTGGGGCACCAAGATCGCTGCCGGGAAGGCCTGCGATATCCGCCGCTGCATCAGCTGCAACAAGGGCTGCACCGATGCCATCCAGAACCGCCAGTTCCTCTCCTGCGTGCTGAACGCGGAGAACGGCTACGAGAACACCCGCAGCATCCAGCCCGCAGCGCAGAAAAAGAAGATTGCCGTCCTCGGCGGCGGCCCTGCCGGTCTGGAAGCAGCCCGTGTGGCAGCGCTGCGCGGCCATGACGTGACCCTGTTTGAAAAGACCACCACTCTGGGCGGTCAGCTGAACATTGCCTGCGTGCCTCCCCGCAAGGAGGAGATGCGCCGTGCCGCACAGGATCTGATCCACGCAGTCTGCAACGCCGGTGTGCACCTGTGCATGGGTCAGACCCGCACCGCAGAGCAGCTGAAGGATGCCGGCTTCGAGGCTGTCATCAACGCTGTGGGCGCACACAGCGCCGCACCCCGCATTCCCGGCATCGACAGCGTGAATGTTGCCGACGCTTGGAAGGTGCTGGCCGGTGAGCAGCAGGTGTACGGCACGGTTGCCGTCATCGGCGGCGGCATGGTAGGCTGCGAGACCGCAGAGTATCTGGCTGCCCGCGGCTGCAAGGTGTCCGTTATCGAGATGATGGACAAGATCGCCGCAGGCGAGAGCAGCACCATTCTGCCCACCCTGCTGGAAAACTACAAGACCTACGGCGTGGAGCAGTACCCCAGCCACAAGGTCAAGGAGTTCCGCATGGACGCCGTCGTCTGCGAGAACAAGGACGGCGCAGAGGTGACCATCCCCTGCGATTACATCGTGCTGGCCATGGGCGCACGCTCCAACGCATTTGACGCTGCTGCGCTGGAAGCAGCCGGTATCCCGGTGTATTCCATCGGCGATGCCGCTGGTAAGGCTGCGGATATCTCCAACGCCATCCGCACCGGTTACGATACCGCCTGCCAGCTGTAAAACAAAAATATCGTTCTATTTGTGGGTCAGAAACGCCTGTGGGCGCTTCTGACCCACTTTTTTTACCCTCTCAGGCGCTCCCGCGCCAGCTCCCCCGAAGGGGGTAGCCAAGGTTTAAAGCCCGTTGCTAAAGTATTAGGCATCATGAGGAGGCTTTCGGCAGTGCTCTTGGCTCTCCCTTTGAGGAAAGACTTCCACCCGCTCCGGGGGGAAGATGCGCGCAGCGACGAAAGGGGGAAATCTGGCATCGCGCAGCGATGACTGAG
>ENA-ORRX01000148-ORRX01000148.1-human-gut-metagenome-genome-assembly--contig:-NODE-148-length-26615-cov-4.05482_pt1 | contig 26615 bp, 21 predicted proteins | sample MGYA00242186_ERZ509153 | MGnify/ENA primary metagenome ERZ509153 (study PRJEB26280, sample SAMEA2338643) | human gut metagenome | biome: human gut; feature: human-associated habitat; material: faeces... | reverse complement strand
TCTGTATAAAAATCCAAGAATGAAATCTGACAACGATTTAATCAGTGTTTCCTTAAAGAAGCTGATGCAGCGCAAGAAGCAATGCCTTAAAAAAACACGGTATCCGAAAGGATGCCGTGTTTTTTTATTGGGTGAGGATCTTTGGGAATGGATAAGTCAACCGGAAGACGACCGTTGACGATAGGCTGTATATACAGTAACCATGAAGTGTATATTTATATTTTATAGGAAGCCATATTCATAGATTGCGCATTCGTTTTAAGAGCGCAAGGGGAAGAAAAGTTAAAAATATGAATTGCAATCTATAGAAATAACGAAAACTTGCCATGAATAAATAATAAACATTTCAGATAATGGTGCTATAATTGAAATTGTTACAAAAAGCACGGATAAGGGGGAATCAGCATGAGAAGAGTCATCAATTATTCTAAAGCCATGACTGCTTTACATGATGAATTCGCGATTAAAAATGAAGCGTTTCATTTTAGAACGATACGATGGATCGATCTCCGGTATCAAAAACGAATGGTTTGCGGGTCCGGTGGATAAGTCTGATCTGACTATCAGTCCTGTCTATGACATCTATGTCGTTTCGGAAATCATAAGCATTCATTCAGAAGGTGAAGTCCCATGTCCAAGTTTACCAAGGGTATTTTCTATAGCATTCTTTTGACCGCTGGCTCGATTCCAGCTGTTTCCGCGGATGAAGTCTTTCATGAGGCGGTGAATCAGTCGCTTCCCTTTTGGAGCGTCATTCCATTCGTTGTCATGCTGCTCGCAGTGGCCTTTGTCCCATTGATCAATGGCTTGTGGTGGGCGAAGAACACGAAGTGGGTATCGCTCGGGTGCGCGCTCTTCTTCCTTATACCATTCTCGTATGCCTATGGTATTTCTGAAGGAATCTATCGTCTCTTGGAATCAATCCTGCTCGATTTCATTCCCTTCATTGTCCTTCTGTATGGTCTGTATGCGACGGCGGGCGGCATTATGATCCATGGCAAGCTTGCCGGGACGCCGATCATCAATTCGCTGATCCTTTTCGTGGGGACGGTCATGGCAAGCTGGATCGGCACGACGGGTGCGGCTATGCTTTTCATCCGTCCATTGATCCGTGTCAATGAATGGCGCAAGGAAAAGGCGCATGTCATGGTCTTCCTGATCTTCCTTGTGGCGAATATGGGCGGTTGCCTCACACCGCTTGGCGATCCGCCGCTTTTCATGGGCTTCCAGCGCGGTGTGCCTTTCACCTGGACGTTTCATCTTTTCCCGATCTTGGTGCTGAATCTCATCCTTCTTTTCATTGCCTTCTATTTCATCGATCGCCATTACTTCAAGAAAGAGCTGGCTGCCGGGCGTCAGCCAAGCGATATGCAGCTCCATGATAATTCGCCGCTGGTCAAGATCTATGGCAAAAAGAATTTCTTCTACATCCTGCTCATCATCGTGGGCGTCATGGCGAATAACTTCCTGCCGGAAGCCTTTCCATTCTTTGCCAATGGGGCAGGGATCCCGATCTTTGAGGAGATCGTTTTCCCGTATTCCACTTTGGTAGAAATCATTCTGATCCTTACGGCTGCCCAGCTTTCTATCCATACCACGCCTTCCAATATTCATAAGGAAAACCAATTCTCCATGAATCCGATCAAAGGGGTCGCTGTTCTTTTCTCCGGCATCTTTGTCACCATGATCCCTGCACTGGTCCTTCTCGAGACGCATGGCGCTGCTCTGGGCATCAATCAGCCATGGCAGATGTTCTGGATCACGGGGGCGCTTTCCTCCTTCTTGGACAATACACCGACATACCTTGTTTTCCTGCAGACGGCAGGGAGCCTCGGGGCAACGTCCGGGGTCATCACCTCTGTCGGCACCGTGACACCTGTCATGCTCGAAGCGATCTCTGCGGGAGCTGTCTTCATGGGAGCGAATACGTACATCGGGAATGCTCCGAATTTCATGGTCAAGGCGATCGCGGAAGACAGCCATATCCATATGCCCGGGTTCTTCGCGTATATCGGATGGTCGCTAGAAGTTCTCTTCCCTGTATTCATCCTTGATACGCTGCTATTCTACCTCTAGTGGTAGTGATCGGGGTTCGGTGATCGAGCGCTTCCTATAGATGCATCTTCATCAGCCGATCGCCCCTGGCGCAAGGGCTTGTTGACTTTCCTTTCTTTCCTTATCTGTTCATTCTCGCCGCGGCTCGATCGAGCCGCGGTTTTTGCATGCTATCTATATTTTCATATATATCATATATGATACTTCAGACATAACTTATAATCTATGGGATAACACGCGGTATACGTACGCACTTTCAGAAAGTATAAATCGCAGACTATGATATAGCTTTGAAATGGAGACAAATAAATAATAATCATGTGCGCTAATGATTGGTATAATGAAAAGCATATTCCCCACTCATAATCTTGATGGAAGGTGAAAACTATGCGTCGATCCCTCAAAGCACTTCCGTACGCCATTTTGCTGACTGCGGGGTCTTATCCCTTGGTATCTGCTCAAGAAGCGGTGCATCAGGCGGTGAATATGTCGCTGCCTCTTTGGAGTATCATTCCTTTTGTCGCATTGCTTCTTTCGGTAGCCCTCGTGCCTTTGGTGAATGGCCTGTGGTGGCGGAAGAATGAAAAATGGGTCGCTCTGTTCTGGAGTGTCGCATTTCTGGTCCCGTTCTCGTACATTTACGGCTGGCAGGAAGGCCTCGAGCGTTTTCTGGAAGCTGTGCTGCTGGACTTCGTGCCTTTCATCATACTTTTATTCGGCCTTTTCGCGACAGCGGGGGGCATCATGGTGGACGGACGTCTGGCGGGCACACCGAAGACGAATGCGCTGATCCTTCTTGTCGGGACGCTTATGGCGAGCTGGATCGGTACGACGGGAGCTGCGATGCTGCTTATCCGTCCTTTGATCCGCATCAATGCATGGCGCCGGCATGTTTCGCACATCATGGTTTTCTTGATTTTCCTCGTGGCGAATATGGGCGGGTGTCTTACGCCGCTCGGTGATCCGCCGCTTTTCATGGGATTCCAGCGAGGCGTACCCTTTGCATGGACATTCCAGCTGACGCCGATCCTTCTGGTGAATATGGTCATCCTTTTTGCCATTTTTTACCTGATGGATCGCCATTATTACAAAAAGGATCTGGCGGCAGGACGCATGCCGGAGGAGATCAAGGTGGCAGAAGGCGAGCCGCTGATCCACATTGATGGGAAACGCAATTTCCTCTACATCGGCATCATCATCATCGGCGTCGTCGCCAATGGTTTCCTGCCGGAATATGTACCATTCTTTAAGGATGGGGCAGGGGTAGCAGTCTTTGATGACATCGTATTCCCGTATGCGACGATCGTGGAGATCGCACTGATCCTTCTGGCCTCCTTCCTGTCTCTTCACACTACGCCATATCGTATCCATAAGGCGAATGCTTTTTCCATGGCGCCGATGATCGATGTCGGTATTCTTTTCATCGGCATCTTCATCACCATGATCCCGGCGCTCGTGCTTCTCAAAGTCCATGGCACAGAGCTTGGTATCGATCAGCCGTGGCATATGTTCTGGGTGTGCGGACTCCTGTCCTCCTGTCTGGATAATACCCCGACCTACCTTGTTTTCCTGCAGACTGCGGCGAGCCTCGGCGCGACTGAAGGTATCGCGACCACCGTCGGCACGGTCACTCCGCTCATGCTGGAAGCGATCTCCGCAGGTGCCGTCTTCATGGGGGCCAATACGTATATCGGCAACGCCCCGAATTTCATGATCAAGGCGATCGCGGAAGAGGATGGCATCAAGATGCCCGGCTTCTTCGCGTATATCGGCTGGGCGATACTGATCCTGTACCCGGTATTTATCATCGATACCCTGCTGTTCTATATGTAGGAAAAATGGCGCAGTATAAATGCTGCGCCATTTTTGTGCTTTTGAATCTGTTGAAACGGACAGTCCATGTTCATGGCCCAGAGATAGGGGGTTGGGGATCAAAGACTGCGAATCTCTGTTTTTCTGCCTCACAGCTTGCCTCACCCTAGAACTTGAATTTTTCTATTGCGTTAACGCGCATATCTATGTTACAATAATTTTCGATTTGAATATCACTCATCCAGAGCAGCAGAGGGATTGGCCCAAGGAAGCTGCAGCAACCATTCCGATGGAACCGGTGCTAATTCCAACAGCGCAAGCTGGCAGATGAGAGACTGGACTCTCCCTGCGCGGAGAGCTTTTTTAGTTTTAGGGAAACACCGATCCTGTGATTGGAGCGGTATTTCCATGGCAAAATGATTTTCCATAGAATCCCATCGTTTTTTGAGGAGGAACACTATGTCCAGAAAAGTTTTATTCACTTCTGAATCTGTTACCGAAGGGCATCCTGATAAGATCTGTGACCAGATCTCGGATGCCATTCTTGATGCGATCTTTGCAGAGGACCCGAATGGCCGTGTCGCTTGTGAGACGACCGTCACCACGGGGCAGGTGCATGTCTTCGGTGAGATCACCACCACGGCGCACATTGCTTTCCCGAAAGTCATTCGCGATACCATTCGTGACATCGGCTACACCACATCGGCCTATGGCTTCGATGCTGACAGCGTAGGGATCAATATCGCACTCGATGAGCAGTCTCCGGATATCGCCATGGGCGTTGACAAGTCTCTGGAAGCCAAATCCAATGAAGCCGACCCGTATGATATCGGCGCAGGCGATCAGGGGATGATGTTCGGCTATGCATCGAACGAAACGCCGGAATATCTACCGATGCCGATCGCACTGGCACACCGTCTGGCACGCCGTCTGGCAGAAGTCAGAAAATCCGGTGAACTGTCCTACCTCCGTCCGGACGGCAAGACGCAGGTCACTGTCGAATATGAAGACGGCAAGCCGGTCCGTGTGGATACCATCGTCATTTCCACGCAGCATGACCCGGATGTCACCCAGGCGGAGATCCATGATGATATGGTGAAACATGTCATCGAACCGACCATCCCGGCCAAATTCCTGCAGGATACGAAGTACTTCATCAATCCGACCGGCCGTTTCGTCATCGGCGGCCCGCAGGGGGATGCCGGTCTTACCGGCCGTAAGATCATCGTTGATACCTATGGTGGCATGGCCCGTCATGGCGGCGGTGCATTCTCCGGCAAGGATCCGACGAAAGTCGACCGTTCTGCAGCGTATGCAGCTCGCTATGTGGCGAAGAATATCGCCGCTGCCGGCATCGCTGACCGCTGCGAGATCCAGCTCGCCTATGCCATCGGCGTCGCACGTCCGGTCTCCATCTTCGTCGATACCTTCGGCACCGGTAAGATCTCCGATGAAGCCATCGTCGCACTCATCCGTAAACATTTCGAACTGCGTCCGGCCGGTATCATCGACATGCTCGATCTCCGCCGCCCGATCTACAAGCAGACTGCGGCATATGGTCACTTCGGCCGCACCGATGTGGATCTCCCGTGGGAACATACCGATAAAGCGGAAGTGCTGAAGAAAGAAGCCGGAATCTGAGAATAACAGGTTTACAGGTGCTGCGAGTGAGTAGTGACTGGTGACTAGGGATTAGTGGCTAGGGATTAGGCTGATGATGCATCTACCCCCTTCCTCAGGAAGGGCAGGAGGTTGGCCGAGGGAAATGAGATTTGCAGTTTGAATACCGAAAGCGGGTATCGCCCCGTTTCGTCATCCTGAGCGGCGAGAAACGTCGTAGGAGAGATAACGAATGCCAGAACAGCTGCGACCTGAGCCATCGATCTCGGCGAAGCCGCCACCACCATTCCTACTTCCTCATTCAAGCAAAGCGTTCATCCCTGATCCAGAGGCCGCATGCCCCACGGGCTAACCCCAAACCCCTTTCCTTTATATGCTAAAATAGAGAAGACATATTCTCGTGTCTTCTCTTTTTTTGCGCCGAAAGGAGGGTGTCATGCTGATTTCCATCGCCGAGGTCTTGATCAATCGGCCGTCGAAGCACTTGAACCGCACCTTTTCTTACCGGATCCCGGATGCGCTTCTCGGGCAAGCGGATGTGGGCTATCGCTGCGTCGTACCTTTTGCGCGTCGCACGGAGGAGGGGATCATCCTGTCGGTGCGCCGCGAGGAGGAAGAGAAGATCTCCTATCGGCTGCTTCCCATCCGCTCTCTGGTCGATCCTTTCCCGTGGTTCACGGAGGAAATGCTCGCACTTGCTAGGAAGCTATCTTCCTATTATATGTGTATGCTGATCGAGGCGCTGCGCCTCTTCTTTATCGACAAAAAGGGGATCCTGACTGAGGCCGAGTATACGATCGACTGGGCGCGTGTGCCGATGGAGGCAGAGCTTCGCGGGCTCATCGATCCTTCGGTCGACAGTCTGTCGGAAAAAGATGCGAAAACCCTTCTTGGAAGTGATCTCGTGAAATGCGTCAAGGCGGCCTGGCTTGTCCGAAAGGAGCGGCTTTCCGCTGTCCATAAGGAGCCGCTGGAAAAATGGCTCGCGCCGAATGAGGCACCCGATGAGGCACAGAAGCGGCGCAGTCCGAAACAGGCACTCCTGTGGCAGGCGCTCACGGAGAAAGGACCGATGTCCCTTCGGGAGGCGGCGGAGAAGGGCTTTTCTTCGAGTGTCGTGAAGGCCTTCTGCCTTTCCGGCTATGGAAAGGTCTTTTATAAAAGAAAGAAGACCTTTTCTCTGATTGATGAGCAGGAAAAACGGAAGGATCGTGCGCTGACGGAAGAGCAGCAGCAGGCGCTTTCCGTGATCTCCAAAGCCGTCGATCAGGAAGCATTCAAAGGCATCCTCCTGAAGGGGGTGACAGGGAGCGGGAAGACAGAGGTGTACCTGCGCGCCGCGGAGAGGGCGCTGGAACGGGGCGGATCTGCACTCATCCTGGTGCCGGAGATTGCTCTGACGAGCCAGATGACATCCTACTTCGCCTCACTCTTAGGGGATAAGGTCGTCTTTATTCACAGCGGTCTTAGCAAGGGCGAGCGCTATAACAACCGCCAGCGCATCGCCAATGGCGAGAGTACGATCATCATCGGCTCACGTTCGGCGATCTTCATGCCCTTCCGTCATCTGAAGCTCATCGTCGTCGATGAAGAGTATGATTCCTCATACAAGCAGGGGGAGACGCCCCGCTACAATGGGCGTGATGCGGCCAAGATGATGGGGGAAATCTACCACTGCCCGATCGTCCTCGGCGCCGCGACGCCTTCGATCGCGACGTACCATGCGGCGAAGACGGGAAAGATCGAGCTTGTGGAAATGAAGCACCGCGTCTTTCAGACGAAGCTTCCCGCCATTCATATCTATGACCTCAAGGGTGATCCCACCGGGGAGGCGCTGTCGCATCCGATGGTGGAGATGCTCAGGGCGACCATCGCAAGGAAAGAGAAGTCCATCCTTCTTCTGAACCGCCGCGGTTTCTCGACGACGCTCATGTGTGCTGACTGCGGCTATGTCTTCAAATGTCCGAACTGCGATGTTTCTTTGGTCTATCACAAAGACACTGCGCAACTGAAATGCCATTACTGCGAGACAGTGCATCCGCTGCCCCATGAATGTCCAAAGTGCCACAGCCGGAAGATCCTCTACCTCGGGCGTGGTACGCAGCATGTCGAGGAGGACTTGCACGAGGCACTTCCAGAAGCACGTATCCAGCGCTTCGATGTAGACAGTACGCAGAAGAAGAACAGTGCGCGGACAATTCTGGAAAAATTCCGCCGTGGAGATATAGATATCCTTTTCGGCACGCAGATGGTGGCCAAGGGACATGATATCCCCGGCGTGCAGACGGTCGGTATCCTTTCGGCAGATGGGCCGCTCAATATGCCAAGCTACCTTGCCTCCGAGCAGACCTTCAACCTCATCACCCAGTGTGCGGGCCGTGCGGGCCGCGGCCGCGAGCAGGGGGAAGTCCTGCTCCAGACGTATAATCCGGATCACTATGTCATTCAGGCGGCGGCCAGGCAGGACTATGAAGGATTCTACCGGCAGGAGATCGAGTACCGACGCCTGCTGAATTACCCGCCCTTTTCCCGTATGATGAAGATCACCTGCTTTCATAAAGAGGAAAAGACGGCGGCGGAAAAAGCAAACCGCATCTATCACTGGTTTTTGCAGGTGAATCCCCAGCTCGCAGTGCCTACCACCTTCACGCCGCCCTTCGATGAGCCGATCAAGAGGGTGCGGAATATGTACTACATTTCCATCCTCATCAAAGGGCGGACACTTTCTTCTTTGAAATCTGCCATGAGACAGTCTCCGATCTTTGAAGAAAATGATATAATTATTGATGTAGACCCGATGTAAAATGAGGAACCTTGAGTGACTAGGGATTAGTAGCTAGGGATTAGGTTTGCGATACGAGAAAATCGCTAGATTCAAACCTCCCCGGCGCTTCCATAATTTTATGCGCCGCACCACCATTTCTCATTTCTCATTGCTAATTCAAGCGAGGCTTTCAAACGAAATCAAAGGGCGACCCGTCCCAGGGGCTAACCCTGAAGTTTGAAAGCAGGGATGAGTAGCTAGGGATTGGGGATTAGGAGTGGCTAGTGACTGGTGACTGAAATTCCATCTTCGGGCACCACCACTCCTCACTCATATAACTTAGAGAGCAAAGCTTTCAAACGCAATCAAGGGACGGCACGCCCCACGGCTAACCCTGAACTCGACAGCCTAATCCCTAGCTACCAGTCACTAGCCACCAGCCACTATTTTATAAACGAAAGGAATGATCCCGTTTTGAGTGAAATTATTACTGCCGGAAACCCGATCCTGAAAGCGGTCGCAGCGCCTGTGACTTCTTTCGATAAGAAACTGAAATTTTTGATTCTTGATATGAAGAAAACGCTGTATGAAGCAAACGGAGTGGGACTTGCGGCGCCGCAGATCGCAGTCTCCAAGCGCATCTTTGTCGCAGATGACGGAGAAAGCGGCTTCGAAGCCTACATCAATCCCGAATGGCAGCCTGACGGTGATGAGATGGCGACGGACTCGGAGGGGTGTCTCTCCGTGCCGGGCCTTTTCGGGGAAGTGACACGCTATGCACGCGTCATCGTCCGCTATCAGGACATCCACGGTAAGAAGAAGGTGAAGAAAGCCTCTGGCCTCCTGGCACGCTGCATCCAGCATGAGACAGATCATCTGAACGGGATTCTTTTTATTGAAAAAGCCATTTCTTTGCACAAAGGACCAAAAGATGAAGAATAACTATCGCATCGTATTCATGGGCACGCCCGATTTCTGTCTGCCTGCTCTTTCTGCCATGGTGGAGCATGGCTATACGCCCGTCGCAGCCTACACACAGCCGGATAAGATCAATGGCCGCGGGAAGAAGATCAATTATTCTCCGGTGAAGACATTTGCGATGTCTCACGACATCCCGATCCACCAGCCGCTCTCCTTCAAAGACCCTTCGGAGGTGGAGATACTGAAAGCGCTGAAGCCGGACCTCCTCGTCGTCATCGCGTATGGCCGCATCCTGCCGAAGGCGGTGCTGGATATCCCGACCTATGGCGCGATCAATGTCCATGCCTCGCTTCTTCCGAAGTATCGCGGCGCTGCTCCGATCCAGCGTGTCATCATCGACGGAGAGAAAAAGACCGGCGTCACGATCATGCAGCTCGATCAGGGCATGGATACCGGCAATATCGTGGAGACTGTCCAGATGGATATCCCTCTTCATATGACGGCAGGGGAGCTCTTCGAGGCGCTTGGAGAGATGGGAGCAAAGGCTCTGATCTCTGTCCTGGAGGATCTTCCGGAAAAGCTCGCACGCTCCACGCCGCAGGATCATGAAAAAGCCACCTATGCGGAAAAAGTCACGAAAGAGATGGGCCGCATCGACTGGACGAAGGATGCCAAAACACTTGACGCACTTATTCGCGGCATGTATCCGAATCCTGGGACGTATACCTTCTTCCGCGGCAAACGTGTGAAGATCCATCGCGCCGAGGTCAGCGATGGGGAAAGTAAAGAAGCACCGGGGACCATCATTTCTACGAAGGACGGCCTTACCATCGCCTGCGGAAGGGGAGCGCTTACGATCTCCTCCCTGCAGCCGGAAAACCACAAGAGAATGGCTGCCGGTGACTTTGTGAATGGATATCAGGTGAAAGTCAATGACACATTCGACTGCTAAGCCCGTACCGTCCGCGCGCCGCCTTGCCTATCAGGCGCTCTACGACGTGCTTGAAAAAGACGCCTATAGCAATATCGTGCTCCAACGCATCCTCGCAGAGTACCCGCTCAAGGCCGAGGAGGCGCACCTTCTGACAGAGCTTGTCTACGGCGTCCTTCGGAAATACAATCACCTATTCTGGATCATTGGGAAGCTTTCGACGCAGAAGGTGAAAAAGCTGCATTCTTCCGTGCGGATCCTTCTTTGTCTTTCCCTCTATCAGCTGCTCTTTTTGACGCGCATTCCCGAGTCGGCTGCGGTGAATGAGTCTGTCAAGATCGCCAAGAAGGTGACGCATCCGGGCAATGTCCGCTTCGTGAACGGCGTCCTTCGGAATTTCCTCCGTAAAAAAGACAGCTTCCGGATCCCTTCGAGGGAAGAGGATGCGCTTCTCCATGATGCGCTCACCTATAACCAGCCGCGCTGGCTCATCGAAGACTGGCAGAACGCCTGGGGCGTAGAAAAAGCGGATGCCGTATTCTCTGTGTTCAATGAGATCCCGTCGATGACCATCCGTGTGAATCCTTTGAAGCAGCCACTGGCTGACTTCGAGAAACTCCTCTCGGAAAAAGGGATCGAAGCGGCGCCCATCCCCTATCTGCCGGAAGGTTTCACGATCAAGAGTGGGGCGAATCATTTCTTTGGCACATTCCTGAAAGAAGGGCTCGCCTATGTGCAGTCGGCTTCTTCTATGGTGCCGGCGAAAGTCCTCTCTCCGAAAGCGGGGGAGACGGTTCTCGACATGTGCGCGGCACCTGGTAGCAAGACCACACAGATGGCAGAAATGATGGGGAATGAGGGCTCGATCGATGCATGGGATCTCTATCCGCACAAGATCGCCCTCATCAAAAAGAATGCGAAGAAGGAAGGCATCACCATCATCCACGCAGGAGCGCGCGATGCGACGAAGCCCATGCCCGCTGTTCATGAGAAATATGATAAGGTCCTTCTCGACGCGCCCTGCTCAGGGCTCGGCGTCCTGTCGCACAAGGTGGAAATCCGCTGGCGCAGAACCAGAGAAGATCTCGCCGAATTTCCGCCCCTGCAGAAGGCCCTCCTCGAAGAGGCGGCCAAGTACCTGAAAAAAGGCGGCATCCTCGTCTACAGCACCTGCACCCTGAATGAGGCGGAAAATGAAAACATCGTGAGCGAGTTTTTAAGAAATCATCCCGAATTTACGCCGATCGATTTCCAGCTGGAAGGCCTTGGCGCATCCGAGAAGGGTATGCTCACCATCTGGCCGGATCAAGCACAGAGCGATGGATTCTTCGTGGCGAAATTGGGAAAGAGTGACTAGTGACTGGTGACTAGTGACTAGTGACTGGTGACTAGGGATTAGTGACTAGTGATCAGTCATCAGTCACTTTTCCCGCTTATGGCGGCCATGCCGCGCACCTGTATTTCGCATATCTCATTTCATGAAAGGAGCCTCTATGGCCTGGAATATCTGGGGACACAGTCTCCCCGAAATGGAAACATGGATCACAAGCCATGGCTTCCCGAAATTTAGAGCCAAGCAGCTGCAGGACTACCTGTATCGCCGCTATATTTTTTCTTTTGACGATATGACCCAGCTGCCGGGGCCGATGCGGGAATGGCTGAAGGAGAATGCCGTACTCGAGAAGCCGGTGATCATGAGCCATATCACATCGAATGACGGCGATACGACCAAGCTCCTCGTGAAACTCTCAGATGGTTCACTCGTCGAGACGGTCTGTATGCACCACGTTTATGGGAATTCAATCTGCGTCTCCACGCAGGTAGGCTGCGCGATGGGCTGCATTTTCTGTGCTTCTACCAGAAACGGTCTGGAACGGAATCTCACCGCGGGCGAGATCCTTGCTCAGGTTTACGCCTTCCGAGAACTTTTCGATGCGCCCATCCACTCGATCGTCCTGATGGGAGCGGGCGAGCCGCTCACGAACTATGATGAAGTGCTCCGCTTCATCCGCCTTGTGAGCGATCCGGGACTCTTGAATATCAGCCTCAGAAACATCACGCTCTCCACCTGCGGTATCGTGCCTATGATCGATCGACTCGCCGCAGAAGGTCTCCCGATCACGCTTGCGATCTCCCTCCATGCGCCGAATGACACGATCCGCAATCGCATCCTGCCATCGAGCCGCCATTTCAAGATCGAAGATGTCGTCGCTGCTGCGCACCGGTACTTCAAGAAGACGGGCCGCCGCGTGACCTTCGAGTACATCCTCATCAAGGATGTGAATGCGTCCCTCGAAAATGCGGAAGAGCTCTGCTGCCTTGTGGGGAAGATGAACTGCCATTTCAATCTCATCCCGATCAATGGCACCGAGCATATCAAGCTGTATCCGCCGAGCTGGAAGGATGTCAAGGTTTTTCAGGAGGTCCTGGAAAAACACGGCAAAAGCACGACCGTCCGCCGGCAGATGGGCGACGAGATCCAAGCTGCCTGCGGACAGCTGAAACGGAGATATCTGGAGAAGAAGTAGCTGGTGACTAGTGACTAGTGACTGGTGACTAGTAGCTAGGGATTAGGGGACTTAAGTGACTGTGGGACTAGGAGACATCAGGCTCTCTTGAAAGATACATAAAAAGCGCCGAGAAATCAGTGGATTTCTCGGCGCTTTTTGGTTGAATCGGCGTTTCCTTACATATTCGGCTGACACTGGCGCAGGAGGAAAGCAAGGGAAAGTAGTCTCACATATATTTTATACCTGTACGTAGAAGGGTGCCCCTTTGGGGCACATCTATCCGGCGCCTTTGGCGCGACCCTTCTCCAAGGTTCTGCTCAACTGGGGGGACTTTCCTAATCCCTAATCCCTAGCCACCAACCACTAGCCACCGGTCACTAGTCACTAGTCACTCACTCCCCGAACATCTTTGAAAGTGGGTTATTCGTAAAGACATCCGCTTCATTGATATAGCGGCGCACCATTTCCACGGACTTGTGACGGGTCTGTTTCATGATGAGACGCTCCTCGATGCCGTGAAGCGCCGCATACGTAGCGAAGCCGTGGCGCAGGCTGTGCGCGCCATAGAGCGTGGGGTCAAGACCGATCAGTTCGGCATATTTTTTGACGAGGAGATTCACCGTATTTTCACTGAGATGCGTCGAAGCGACCTTACCATTTTTCAGGATCTTCCTGAAGATCGGGCCGTCATGGATATCAGCGGCCTTCAGCCAGTCATAGAGCGCACGGATGCCGTCCATTTCTTCAGGTACATTCTTCAGATGGGGGATGCCGACCTGCTGTCCTTCGCCCCGCTGGTCCGTTTTCGAGCGTTTGATGTGAAGGACGATGCCCTGCGGAAATTTTCTGATATCTTCCATAGTCAGAGAGACGAGCTCGCTTCTGCGGAAAGCCCCCATGAAGCCGATGAGGAGGATCGCGCGATCGCGCAGGCCGTGAAGCGTTCGGAGATCCATGCGGGAGATCATTTCCTGAAGCTCTTCAAAATACACCGGCGTTTTCCCCTTTTGCAGCATGCCTTTCTGCCGCATGAGGCCGATCAGTGCTTCTCGTACGATCCACGCTTTTGCGGGATTCTCCTTCGTGAGGCCGGCCGCATTGAAATTCTCTGACAGAGCGGAAATGCGGCGGCGGATGGTCGCCGTTTTCGCATAGTCCGCCAAATCATTGATATAGTTCACGATCGTTTCCGGCGTGCTCGGGAACGATTCTTTTTTATGGTACGAGCACCAGTCGCAGAAGTCATTCCAGTCCGACTCATAGGCGTCGATGGTATGCTCCGACTTCGTTTCCGACAGTGCGAGAAGGCTCTTGTCAGAGAGTGCATCGTCATGGGTGCGTTTTGAGAAATCACGGATATAGAAATGGGAGGACATGGGGGCGGCCTTTCTGGGAAATGAATGCAGGAAACGGCGAAAAATACTTGTATGACGCCGTAAATAGAAAGAGGGAAGTTTTCACTGTATGCTATTATAGCATGGCACATGCTGGAATGGTGCGCTTCTTCCCTTGAAGGGCATTTGTGCGGCTTTGAAAGCTGTGTCAAGCCGTTTTCGTGGCTTCCTATGACCGATCCCTCCTTCGAAACACGCGCCGCCTCCTTCCGCAGGGAGAAAACGGAGCTATGCCGTCAAAGGGCAATCTTCCCGGGCTGACCTGGCATCCCGATTCTTTTTCATTAAAGCTCGCTAAATAAAAGCACTGATTTCATTTGACTTACCACTTCTAAAATGGTAATCTTAACTTAATGTATAAATGGCTTGCCATTATTATTTGTATCAGGGGGTCTTTAGAAAAATGGATTTACTTCACTTGTTCCATGCTGGCGGTTTCATGATGTATCCGCTGCTTCTCTGCTCTATCATCGTTGTCACGATCTTCATCGAGCGTTTCCGCTTCTATCACGCGAACCGGTCGAATATCGAAAAGCTCACGAAGGAGATCCCGGAACTCCTGACAGCCAATGATCAGGAAGGGCTGAAAGCGGCGCTCAAGGCCGATGGCGGCATTCCTGCCGGTATCATTCTGGCCGGTGCCGAGCAGCTCTCTTCCAAAGCGAACCAGACTGCCATTCTGGAAGGCGCGGCTTCTCATGCCGCAGGCGTCTTGAAGTCGTACCTGAACTACCTTGACGTCATCGTCACCCTGTCTCCGCTGATGGGTCTTCTTGGCACCGTCATCGGCATGATCGGCTCCTTCAATGTCCTTTCTGTCGAAGAAGGCCAGCCATTCGCCATCACCGGCGGCGTCGCAGAAGCACTTGTCTGCACCGCATCCGGCCTTTTCGTTGCCATCATCGCTCTTATCGCCTACACGTACCTTTCGCAGCAGGTATCTAACTTCGTTTCCCAGATGGAAAAATTGGGCTCCCTGTATTTGGCTATCGTAGAGGCGGATCAGAAATGAAACTTGAATCAATGAATGTAGAGAAGAAGCCGAAGATCATGATCATCCCGATGATCGATATCATCTTCTTCCTTCTGGTCTTCTTCATGATGTCCATGCTGACAATGGTGGTGCAGAAATCGATCAATCTGAATCTGCCGCAGACCGCCAGTGCGCAGATCGATCTGCAGAAAACACTGCCGATCAGCGTAACATCCGACGGTACCATCTATGTCGAGCAGGAGAAGATCCCGAAGGACTCCTTCAAGAAACGCATGGAGATCGAAAAGAACAGAAATCCCGATATCTCTATCGTCCTGCGTGCGGATGAAAAATCGGAGCATGGTGACTTCGTTTTTGTCTTAGACCAGCTGAAATCCGTCGGGATCTCCAAGATCGGCATTGCCACTGCCTCCAAAGGGCAGTCAGACTAAAGGGGTGGTGTGATGCGTACTTTCAAGTACAGATGGTCCTCCGCTCTGGGTACCTCGCTTGCCTGTCACGTCGTCGCCTTAGGCCTCATCACGGGCTTCATGCTGCTCCTTCCGGCACCGTCTGTGAATAAAGGACCCATCGAAGTCGACCTCGTCACGATGAGCGGCGGTGGTGGTGGCGGCGGTGGAAACGGGGGAGAAACACCGCAGGAAGAAAAGCTCCCCGAGATTAAAGAAGCAAAAGCCACACCGACAGCTCCGCCTCCCGTCAAGACCGAACCGGATCCCGAAGCAGAAAATGATGTCCACGAAGTCGCTCCGACGCCATCAGAGGATACCTCCTCTGCCGCAGACACCAATTCTAAGGACAGCACTTCAGAGGGGAGCACCTCTTCTGGCACCGGTAGTGGTACCGGCGGTGGGAACGGTACAGGGAATGGGCCCGGCGATGGCAGTGGGGAAGGCCCCGGCTCCGGCTCCGGTTCCGGCGGTGGGAATGGATCCGGCTATGGCAGTGGAAATGGAGATGGCGCTGGTCCCGGAGATGGCGTCACCATGGGACCGCAGCTTTTGAGCAATCCGGCGCCTGCCTATCCGGAATCCTGCCGCAAAGCGAATATTTCCGGTACGACGGTCGTAGGTCTCACGATTTCGAGCGATGGCAGCGTCTCGAGCGCATGGGTCGTTTCCTCTTCCGGCAACGGCACCCTTGACAGCGCCGCTGTCAATGCCGTCTACGGCTGGCAGTTCGTCCCTGCCAAACAGAATGGCGTGGCGATCACCTGTAATTCACAGGTACCGGTCACATTCAATCTGAGATAATGAAAAAGCACATGTGCCGCAAGGCGCATGTGCTTTTTTGCTGTGATGGGTTCAGCGTTTCCCTTGGGAAATATGTGAGAAAGATGAATACCGATAACGGTTTCTCGGCTTCGCTCGAAATGACGATGGCGCTGAACGCAAACTCACTATAGATGTGAAGGGGGACTTGAATGCCACTTACGATATGAGAATACCGCCATCCCTCCAGCGGAGCAGGCCCTTGAAGAAGGGCCGTGCCAAAGGCGCAGGATAGTGTGCCCCGCAGGGGCACAATTCACCGTAGCGGTCAGCAGAGCACATGCGTTGACCGTTCTTCCGTCCATCTCATATCACTCGCTGGCCGTTCTGCCGTATTCTGCCTCTTCGAGGCGGTCTATCCCGGCCTTTGGCCGCCCCCTTTCTCCATGGGGGAACGTATTTTAGGCTATTCTCCATTCTTCGCGGCGCTTCCCTACTTTTCTGCGCCGCATCACTCCCTACACGCTAATCCTGAACCTTGAAGTTTGAAAGCAGGGATGAGTGGCTAGGGATGAGTGGCTAGGGATTAGGAGTCTCAAGTGACTCGTGACTGGTGACTGGGAGACATCAGGCGCTCGTATCGTCATTTCGAGCGAAGCCCTCGATCTTCCTTGCAGACCGATAAACGAAGGATGTGTGAAAGCAGAAATATGTAGCACCAAGGCGTCGTTTACTTGCAGTGCCTATGTGATACTGACCGGAGTGCAAGAAAGACCCTCGGCTGCGCTTTCGATGACGGCGGCGCGAAGCGCTATCAAAACTCCGCGGCACTTCCCTATTTTTATGCGCCGCACCACCACTCCTCACTCCTCACTCCTAACTGGCGAGTAGAGCTTTCACACGCAATCAAAGGGCAGCACTCCCCACGGGCTACCCTGAACCCTTGACCCCTTATCCCTTCTTCCCATTTCCCAAATATGTTAGAATAAATGAAAATGATAGCCCATTCTATTTCCACGGAGGAACCAATCATGAAAAAAGTCATTTTCGATATAGACGGCGTCCTTTTGAGTGAAGAACGCTACTTCGATGTATCTGCTCTGACCGTATGGGAGATACTCTACAGCCCTGCGTACATGGGACTTCCCGGCGAACGCGACGATTTTAATGCGGAGCGCATCACCGAAGGGCAGATCGCCGGCTGCCGCAGCGTGGTGTGGGGGAATGACGCACTGCTATCCTGGCTGAAAGCACGCGGCATCAATTCAAACTGGGATATGGTACACGCCGATCTCATCACCATCCTCTGGTTGATGGCAGAAACCTATAAAAAACGCTCCGGCGGAGAAAAAATGTCTTTTACCTTCCACCAGCCACAAGACTTGAAGCGCGCCGGACAGGAGCTCATGGGACTACCCATGCCGAAAGCAGAAGACATACTCGATCGCTGGGAGAGTGCCGTCCCCGAAGGTCTTCAGGGCGAAGACGTCTTCCGTGCGCTCAAGAGTGCCATGGCGGATACGATCGATGGCGACCTTTCCTGGACCGACCTTCGCTCTGATTTCTGGAAGATCCATACCAAAGCCTTTCAGGCCTGGTACCTCGGAGACGACACCTTCATTTCGCTCCTGCATCACATGCCCTACAGCGCAGGGAAACCCGGCTTCCTCTCCCGTGAAGTCCCGCTTGCGCCCGCCGCTCACATCCTTTCCCTCTTCCGCACGCTGAAAGAGCGCGGCTATGACATCGCCATCGCGACCGGCCGTGCCAGAGAGGAGATGGAGATTCCCTTCAAGCTGTTCCACTGGTACGGGGAATTCGATCCCTACACCATGGCAACTGCCTCCGATGCAGAAGAATCAGCCCGCATACTGGGCGGCCCCGTCCTCGACAAGCCGAATGCCTTCATCTTTTCCTGCGCCATCTTCGGAAGAGATCCGGACAACTACAAGGCCTACTCCGAAGAGACCATGCAGCCGGCCAAGGAGGATGAGATCTACGTCTGTGGCGACTCCTACTCCGACGTCATCGGCAGCCGCCGCGCCGGCGCGAAATGCATCGGCATCCTGACCGGCCTCGAAGGCAAGGACGCGATCCCGATGTTTGAGAAAGAAGGCGTCCCCTATGTGGACCGCGTGACGGATATTTTAGAGAAATTGGAGCAGAAGTGACCGGCAGCAAGTGGCTGGTGACTCGTGCATTTCGGTTGCCATTTCCCTTGCACTGTCATTTCGAGCGAAGCGAGAAATCTGTTTCGTCTGCGGAGAAAAGAGGAGAGGGGCAGCCATCCATGAAAACCTGACATCCCCTTCATGTGCGTGATGGAGGTGGTACTCACAGTAAAAACCGCGGGAAGAAAGAACTTTGGCGCTCTTTCTTCCCGCGGTTTTTATAAAATCAGAGGATCTGTTTCCCGGATCGTCACAGGAATGAGCGGCTAGTGACTACTGATTTGAATACCGCTTTCAGGCATCGCCTTTTTTATTTGCGGCGCAGCCGCCACCATCCCTAGTCCCCATCAACAAATTCCGGACAGCAAAAAACATCCGGGGAACGCTTTCTGCCTTTACCCAAATGCAGGCGGGACACGGAATCGGCGCCGGTGTGGTTAAATGTACCAAAGTACGAACGTCCTGGCTGTCGTCGGTGCTCGGCCTCGCAGGGGGCAGGGAGGCGTAGAAAGCATGGATTTCCCGGATATTTTTTTGTTTGTCTTACATGTTCAGCCTTAGACAGGTGGGGGAAAAAGACTGACATTTCCTTGTCCTGTCCGATGAGCCGGAGCGCAAAGTAAGATCTTCCTTTCGTAAGGCTGCTCTCTGTCATATTTCTTAGCGCTAATGAATTCTGGAAATCAGAGAACAGCCGCGAAAAGGTGCACACACGATGCCCTTGGCTTCATGTCTGTATTGTATACCTTATTTATGAAAATTGCAAGTTACATCTTATAAGCGACTCACAAGTAATGGGTGATAGCGGAAAACTATCGAGTTATCAGCGCATATATATAGGATCATCCGCCATTCACGATTTCTTTTATTCACATGGCGGATTATGTCGTGAGAAGGAGATGCTGGCAGATCAGTCCGTGAGAAGGCGTTTCTTATTTTTGCTGAGAAAATGAGATGATCGTGGAACCCATTGCGGATAGCCGCCCTTTTAGGGGGAATACACCTTATCATATGAAAATTAGAAACAAGAGATACAAGGTTAACAAAAATAAAATTAGATTAAAAAATATTGGACAAAATAAGTAGTTTATGATAGTCTCTTAAAAGGTCATCACTGATCAGGGAATAGGTGATGAGGATTTTCATCTTTGCCGTGGAAACTCGGACACACTGGCTCTTGATGGAGAACGTTTTCTTCCCGCTCATTTTACATTTTGGAAAGAGGAGAATTGTTATGAAAAAAGAAATGTATAAGGTGCTCACTGCTGCCCTCATGCTCACAATTTCGGGGGGGAGTAGGCACTGCTGCTGATACTGTACTGGATACAGTATATGTAAATGCAGATAGAGATAAGGCGGAAGATACTGTCGGTACACTTCCGGGCGGATTCATCAAAGAAGAACCAAGCGTTGGACTGTTAGGGCATCAGGATGTAATGGATGCCCCTTTTGCGGTGTCTGAAGTCAGTCAGAAGACGATCAAAGCTTTTGCGTCTCCTGTGAACGGTGTCAACGAAGCTCTTGCGCTGAACCCTTCTGTCACGATTCAGTCTGGGAGCTTGTATCAGGATATTGCGATTCGTGGATTCAGAACGAATGGTCATAGACAGTACGTAAATGGTATTCCAGGCCTTCTCTGCCAGGAAAATATTCCATACTACTGGGTAGATAGCGTCAGTGTGGTTTCCGGTCCGAATATCGGCGTCCGTGGTACAGGTCTGAGTGAAGCTATCGGTGGTGTCGTTGATTATACCTCCAAGAAAGCAGTAACCAATGCCACCGATCTGAAACTGGCGTATCGTGGCGGCAGTTCTTTTGAAGAAGGCGTTGATTATCAGACGCGTCTTGGCAGCGATAAGAAATGGGGCGTTCGCGTTACAACGAATAACATTCATGGGGATACTGCGATCGATAACGAAAAACTGGAACAGCAGAATATTTTCGTCAATATCGATCACAAAGCAGAGCGCTCAAAGACAAATTTCCTCTTTGGATATAATCATACCAAACATTATGGCGGTCCGTATGGGGTTAGCTTTGATTTTAAGACGGTAACCGATCTTCCTTCTGCGCCCAAGGGAAGCAACGGATTGAAACCTGATTGGTCTTATAATGCATATGAGAACTATATCATGGCGTTTAACCATGAACAGAAGTTGTCTGAACATGTGACCGGTTTCGTGAATGCTGGGTATCATAAGGAAAACTGGTATGGCTATATTGACGGAAGCCCGAACGTTTTAAATAATAATGGCGATTACCGAATTAGCATGTACAATTCCCCGCTGTTCCTTGTGAAAACCTACTTAGGAATGGGCATCAAAGGGGATTTCAACATTGGCAAAGTCAAAAATGAATACATGATCGGTGTGGATAAGAGTTGGGAAACCTACGACATTGATGATGGACATCCAACCTATTCTTGGTCGGGACATGGTAACATCTACCAGACCAACAGCTGGGCAAATCCGGGCGATGTACACTGGATTCCAGCTCATTCTGATACCACACAGATGGAAGGCTGGCATGTTGTAGACACTCTGAAGGCACTGGATGATAAGCTGCAGGTGACACTTGGCGTTCACGGTCACAGGGCCACAGTAAATCAGGTAGGAGCAACATCTCTGAAAAAGTCGGATGCCATTACTCCGACCTATGCGATTTCCTATAAATTTACGCCAGATTTCATGATGTATGCTGACCATACGGAAAGCTTCGGGATGGGCGCACGCGTCTCGACTACTTCTGCTTTGGATTATGTCAATAAAGGTAAAATGCTTGATCCGGCGAAGACGAAACAGAATGAAGTGGGCTTCAAAGTAAAGACTGGTAAATTCTTGAATACACTGGCATACTTTGATATCAAGCAGGCGAATGCAATCGACGTAAAACTGGCGAATGGCAGATGGCTCCGCGCACTGGATGGAGAACAGGAAAATAAAGGTTTTGAATGGGCCTTCACTGGAAACATCAATGACAGATGGGATCTCATCGGTGGCGCTATGTATATCGATGTCAAACAGACAAAGACGAAAAATGGGGCTAATGATGGTAAGCCGGTGGACGGCATCCCGCACTGGACGGCAAATGTCGGCGCGATTTATCATCCAAACAGCCAATGGTCTATTATTGGACGCGGCAACTATATCGGAACAGCGAAGATCAATGGAAATACGATCAAAGTGCCGTCTTCCTTCGTGTTTGATCTGGGTGCGACCTATGATACCACTTTTGGCAAGACGCCCGTGACTTTGCAGGCGATGCTTTACAATGTAGCAGGAAAGGATTACTGGATTCCAAGCGGAAGCTCCAGCAGCTTGACTGTCGGCGGACCACGCACCTTCGTATTCTCCGCTAATTTCCGTTTCTAATCCAAAGGAGAAACAACCTATGAGCAGAACTATCCGCCGGATGCCTCTGGCGCTCATCACGATCATTCTCACCGTTCTGCTCCTCTTCTCCTGCCTTCTTGGGCTGAAGCTCGGGTATCTTTCTGTGTCCTTGTCGGGGATCGTATCGATCCTTGCTTCGCATCTTTCGGGAAGTGCGCTTCCTTCGGATATCGCAATGGGCGCAGCGGATGCGGTCTGGGATCTTCGGCTCCCGCGCATCCTGCTCGCGCTGGCGGTCGGGATGGGGCTTTCGCTGTCCGGCATGGTGATGCAGGCAATGTTTCGCAATCCGATGTCAGACCCTTACATCATGGGCGTGTCCTCCGGGGCATCGCTGGGGGCGGCTTCTGCCGTTTTCTTTGGCGCGGGGGCGGCTTTCGGGGTATCTGCGATCGGATGCGGGGCATTTCTCGGTGCCTTGGCGTTGTCGCTCATTCTCGCCATCGCGGCAGGCCGTGTGGCACCGGGGGATTCATCCTATCTCCTGATCTTTGGTGCGGCGCTGGCGGCAGTCTGCGGCGGGATCACGAGTGTGCTGGTGTATATCGGATCCAATGCGACGGGGATGGATGTGACGCTGTACTGGCTGATGGGCTCTGTTTCCTTCGCGAAACTCCTGCCGACGCTCTCTGTGCTAGCCATCGTGCTTGCTTTCATCATTTTTTTCTCTACACAGGCAAGGATCCTGAATCTGATGCTGGAAGGGGAGGAAACTGCTGTCCCGCTGGGGCGGCAGCTCCTCCCTTTTCGGCGTCTTTACCTCGTGATGAATGCGCTCTTGATGGGAAGTCTGGTGACGCAGGCGGGACTGATCGGCTTCGTAGGTCTTCTGGTGCCGCATGGCTGCCGGATGGTCATGGGGGCGGATCACAGGAAGCTCCTGCCTGTATCCGTTCTTGCGGGGGGATTGATGACGGTCTGGGCAGATATCTTAGGACGGATACTGATCCACGGTGTGGATATTCCTTTGGGTGTCAGCTTATCTCTGATCGGTGCGCCTGTATTTCTGGGGATGCTTATCCGGCGTTCGTATCATTTTGGAGGAGAAGGGGCATGAATATTTCAGTCAATCATGTATCTGCCGGTTATGGGGGAAAGCAGGTGCTGAAGGATGTGTCGATTTCCTTCGAAAGCGGACAGCTGACGGGCATCATCGGGCCCAATGGGTGCGGGAAGAGTACGCTTTTGAAGTGCATTTATCGTCTGCTTCCGCCTTGGTCCGGGGACATTCAGATCGGGGATACCGCTTTGAAGGATCTGCCGTATCGGGAAAGTGCGAAGCGAGTCGCGGTACTGGCGCAGCATCACGCAGCCGGTTTCGATTTTGATGTAGAAGAGGTCGTGCTGATGGGGCGCACGCCTTACAAAGGCATTACGGAGGGAAACAATCGCGAGGATCGTGACATCGCGCATCGGGCGATGCAGGAAACGGGCGTGGAAACATTAGCGGAGCAGAGTTTTTCTTTTCTCTCCGGCGGGGAGCAGCAGCGCGTGATGCTTGCGCGGGCTCTCACGCAGGAGACACCTTGTCTTATCCTGGATGAACCGACGAATCATCTGGATATCACCTACCAGCTGCAGATCATGGATCTCGTGAGCTCGCGTCATTTGACGGTGCTTGCGGCCATTCATGACCTGAATATCGCAGCCATGTATTGTGACAAGATCGCAGCGATGAAGCATGGAGAGCTGGTCGCCTTCGGCAGGCCTGAAGAGGTCTTGACGGAGGAGCGGATCTGGGAGCTGTATCATGTGAAGGCTGAGGTTTTTCCGCGAAAAGATGGAAGGCCGGCTGTGATTTTTGAAAGAGGAGCCATCGTATGAAGCCTGTCTATCGTGTGATGCTCATCAGCGTTCTCTGCCTGCTCCTGACGCTTTTATCATTAGGGGTGGGAGAGATCTCCCTTTCACCGGCAAAGACTTGTCATTATTTGTATCTGGCGCTGACTTCGCCGGAAGGAAATGGGATGGTCGAGCAGGATGTGCTGCAGTTCATCCGTCTGCCGCATCTTGTACTTTCTTTTTTCATCGGGGCAGGACTGGCCGTCTGTGGGGCAGTGATGCAGGCGGTGATGAAGAATCCGCTGGCGGATCCGTATCTATTGGGGATTTCCTCTGGCGCAAGTCTGGGCGCGGTGCTGGCGATCGCACTCGGTATCGGGATGATCGGGAGCTTTGATGGGATCGGCGCCGCGGCTTTTCTTGGCGCCGGACTTGTTTCCCTTCTGATTCTTTTGATTTCTTCGATCAGCGGCAAAGGAGAGGGATTGACACTGCTTCTGGCCGGTTTTGCTCTGAACGCCGCCTGCTCGGCTGCTGTGAGCTTCTTTGTCACTGTGGTGGCGGATACGTCGAAAACGCGGTCTATCCAGTTCTGGATGATGGGGAATATCCGCGCCGACTCCTGGATGGCGATCGGTATCTTGGCTCTTCTTGTGACGGCTGGATGTTTCTACTTCTTTTCGCAAAGGCGCATCTTGGACCTGATGCTCATGGGGGATGATCTCTCTTTGACCATGGGGCAAAAACTTGGGACGTATCGAAAAGTGTATATTGCCGTCATGGCGCTTTTGGTCGGAGCGATGGTGTACATGTCGGGCATGATCGGATTTGTTGGGCTCATCATCCCGCACGGCGTGCGTCTCCTCGTAGGGAGCAGCCATGGGCGGCTTCTTCCGCTTACGGCACTGACTGGAGGGACATTCCTCTGCTGGGCGGATATTTTGGGAAGAAATGCGATCTCCGGACTGGAGCTGCCTGTGGGCGTCATGGCCGCACTGGCAGGCTCGCCCTTTTTCCTGTGGATGCTGATATCCAGAAAGCAGGTGAGAAGATGAAGAAGGCTTGGCTTCTCTCGCTCCTTCTGCCGCTCTGCCTATCAGGCTGTCAGTTGCAGAAGTCTCCTCCTGCCGAGGACTATTCGCGCCCCTTTGTGGAGAATATCAAGGTAGAGAACTACTATGAGACGGGGGTGAATCGCGAGTACCTGTCGGATGTGCCGCAGCGCGTGATCGTCATCGGTGCGAATGAAGCGGAGACGCTGCTGGATCTTGGCGTCGAAAAGGCGATCCTTGCGGCAGATGATGGGCAGAATAGTCAGCAGTATGGCATCAAGGCATCGAATGAAAGGGCTTTTCAGCGGCTGCCCCGCATCGATCGCAGCACGATCCAGGCGGAGCATTTTCTGGAAATGCATCCTGATATGATCATCGCAGAGCAGCAATTCTTCTCGAAAACCCGTCTTGGCAGTACGGACTACTGGAACAGCAAGGGCATCCTCACCATGGTGCCGCTGAATACCACCTCACCGGGCAAGCTGAATCAGGTGGAAACCGTAGAGAAGGAAATGAAATTCATTCGTGATCTGGGGATCATTTTTCACAAAGAGGAAGAAGCAGAGAAAATCGTGAGCGCAACGGAAAACCGGATTCACGATATAGCGAAAACTGTGGAATATCATAAGAAACCGAAAGTCATGATTCTCGATCGTATGAGCATCCTCGCTTCTTATGGGCGAAAGAAGATCGCAGGGGATATGGCTGCCTCCATTGGAGGTGTCGTACCGGATACCACGGCGGCGCTCAGTGATGAGATGATGATGAAGCTAGACCCGGATGTCGTCTTTCTCGTCGTGTATCGCGATGAGGAGAAGGAGCTGGCATGGCTCCGAAATAGGCCTGCTTTCCGGAATCTGAGCTTCGTCAAAAATAACCGTCTCTATGGCATACCGCTGAAATATGTGTATGGTCCGCAGACGCGTACCATCGATGCGATCGGCTATATGGCAGAGCGCATGTATCCGGGGATGTTTGATTTCCCGAAGGAATATGACTTCCATCATAGCTAAAAAGAGCCGGAGCCATCCGGCTCTTTTTTTATATGAGACTTCTTTCAAACGGTTGGGAAGCGAGATGATTTTATAGATTCTTCGACGTAGACCTCACTTGTCGGGCTTTCACGCCGCGCGATTGACAGTAAGAATTATTATGCAGTGTGTAGGCCCGCATGAAAACGCAATGATGAATTTCTCTTGCGGATATTCCTTTTCTGATATATAATATATCAAGAAAGGAATATTACATATGGAGATTAAATTCTACGAAAGCGCAGATGGTCAGGTTCCAGTGAGAGATTTTCTCGATGGTCTGGATATCAAAATGCGACAGAAAATGCTCCGTTCAATTATGGCTTTGCAAGAAATGGGATATTCCTTGCGTATGCCTTTATCGGAGTTTCTTGAAGATGGTATTTTTGAACTTCGGGCGCAGGCAGGAAACAATATCAGCCGAGTGTTGTATTTCTTCATGCTTGGAAATCAAGCGGTTTTGACGCATGGTTTCATCAAGAAAACGCAGAAAACACCGGCTCGTGAAATCAAGCGAGCAAAGAAAATGCGGGATGAGTATGTGAATCGCAGCAGGAGGTGAAAAAATGGATGATTTCGATAGATATCTCAATGAGCAGATGAAGGATCCTGATTTCAAAAAAGAATGGGATGAGAATGAAACGCGCTATCAGCTGATGATGATGGTTCTTCGTGCACGGAATGAGGAACAGCTCACGCAGTCGGAACTGGCTGAGCGCACAGGACTTAGGCAGTCCAATATCAGCCGCATTGAGAAAGGTCAGTCAATGCCTTCCATTGCTACACTTGCGAAGATCGCGCAGGGACTTGGAAAGCGGCTGGAAATCCGTTTTGTATAGTTTCTAGGGAAATGCTGAAGTTTTACGCGCATGCAAAACCCCCGATTTACCAAAATGATATGATCCCCCTAAAGCAGACAAGGTAAATAACCAAACTGCTTTAGGGGGATTTTTTTAATGGCCAAAAGGAAACATT
>ENA-ORRX01000141-ORRX01000141.1-human-gut-metagenome-genome-assembly--contig:-NODE-141-length-27105-cov-10.0655_pt1 | contig 27105 bp, 17 predicted proteins | sample MGYA00242186_ERZ509153 | MGnify/ENA primary metagenome ERZ509153 (study PRJEB26280, sample SAMEA2338643) | human gut metagenome | biome: human gut; feature: human-associated habitat; material: faeces... | reverse complement strand
AGCAAAACACCATAAAAACAGCTTTTTGATTCTCTATAATTGATTTTTATTTTGTAACAAGTTTTTACTCTTTGGACAATATTTGCATGGCGGACGATATGCCGTCCGAATTAGGAATTAGGAGTTTTTATCTTCCCAAGTATTTGTCTGCGAGGTAGCTTGTCAGGGCTTCCTTATATATGTCGCCGATGGGCAGATAGGTGTCGGCGTCCATCACTATTCGGTTCTTTGTCACCTCCTTCACCTTCTTCATGTTGACGATGTAAGAGCGGTGGATGCGTACGAAAGAGGAGGGCAGACGTTCCTCCATCTTCTTCATGCTTAGGAGCATGATGATGGGGCGCTCGTTCTCGAGGTGCACCTTCAGGTATTCGGACATTCCCTCCACGTAGCGTATGTCCGCAATGTTGACACGCACTACGCGGTGTTCGGTCTTGAGGAAGATGGTGTCGTCGTCGTGCAAGGGCTTTTCTTCTGTGGGCGCATCGGCTGGCGGAATGGGCAGGTCAGCCGCCATCTCCATGTCATAGCGTCTCTTTACGCGCTGTGCCGCCTTGCGGAAGTCGTCCAGCGAGAACGGCTTGAGCAGGTAGTCAGCTGCGTCCACCTTATATCCGTCGATGGCATACTCCGAGTAGGCGGTGGTGAACACCACGATGGGCGGTGCTGCGAGTGATCGCACGAAGTCCATGCCGTTGAGGTCAGGCATGTTGATGTCGATGAATATGGCGTCAATCTGCTCGCGTGCTATGATGTCGCGTGCTTCAAGGGCGCTCTGGCATTCGCCGACAAGAGTGAGGTATGGTATCTTTCCGACGTAAGCTGCCAGCTGTTGCAGGGCGAGCGGTTCGTCGTCGATAACGAGAGTTCTGATCATGTTTATGATGTGTTTGGTGTTTGTTTAGCTGTTGTTCTTGCTTAGCGGAATCTCGAGCTGCACGTCGTATTCCTTGTCGCCTTCCTTTATCTCCAGGCTGTACTTGTCGTGGAACAGCAGGTCAAGTCGGCGGCGTGCATTGGCAAGTCCTACGCCTCCCTTCTTTTTCTTCTCGTCAGGCTTCTGTTCCTGTCGGCTGTTGCGGCACTTGAACTGGAGCATTTCCTGCGTCACCGTCACCTTTATGTCTATAAATGATGGTGCAGCATAGCTGACGCCGTGCTTGAAGGCGTTCTCCACGAAGATGATGAGCAGCAGCGGTGGTAGCATCACGTCCGGCATCATCTCGGGTATGTCAAGATTGATGCTCACGCGGCTGGAATAGCGCAGGCGCATCAGCTCGATGTAGTTCTTCAGGAACAGCGCCTCGCGCTGTACGGGGATGAGCATCTTGTCGCCCTCATAGAGGATGTAACGCATCATCTTCGATAGCTCCACGATGGTGGTCTTGGCACGTTCGGGATTGATGTCGACGAGGGCGTGGATGTTGTTCAGGGTGTTCATGAAGAAATGCGGATTGACCTGATAACGCAGATATTCGAGTTGTCGCTCAAGGTCTTGCTTCTCCAGCATCTCCTGATGGTCGCGGTCTTCCTGCGTCTTGAAGTATAGCTTCACGCCGAGGTTCATGCCCATGAGCATCAGCCCTCCGAAGAACGCCACAGCATCACCCGGTCCCATCATAGGTACGGGTCTGATGGGTCGCAGTTCGTCCGGATTATATCTTGGCATAGGGAAGGACTTGCCTCCGTGTATAGGCTTGCGGCACATGTCCTCCTTCGGGTCGTGCTCCATTTTCTGGCACAGTCCTGGAGCTTCGCAAATGTCTGACTTTCCGCATATATAATAGTTACGGTCGTTCATCTCCATCAGCTTTCTCTTTTTGTGTGAGTGCGGCCCTCCGGGTCTGGCGAGGTAAGAAACGAACGTACATGAGATGAGGAGCGCCAAAGACAACACCAGATACTGCCACGTGCGCCGCTTGATGATAAGGACGGGCAGCAGCAGGAAGTTATGGATGAGCATCAGAACGAGCCAGATGGTATTAAACGCCCATGCGTTGAGAATCTCATGCCATGAAAAAGCGATGTTGGGATTTGACGACATACGCATATACAGACTCGCCAGTGGCGAAAGGTATAGCATAAGCCAGATGGATGTATAGATAAGGTGTTCCTTGCGGTAATTCATGTGAGTGGTCATTGTATATTCCATTTACAAAGTTAGAGATGTATTACATAATAATGAAATATAATCAGTGAACGCCGAGAAATACTCAGCGTTCCGCCTGAAATACCGTATGTCTTACACTCTGGTTTATCGGATAGGCTTCCAGTTGAACTTCTTTACGAAGCCTATAACGAGCGAGTGCGTGTAAGTGTGCTGCTTGAGGTTGTTGACGTGTGCCTGCTCAATGGTTCCGAGATATCCGATGCGCCACGTGGTGCGTGCCAGACGGAAGTCAACGGTGAGCATCTGTCTGAACGACGGAGTGGAGCCGATGGTGGTGGGCACGACGTTATGGTCATAATTGCCTTGTGTGAATATCTCGTAGTAAGTCTGTCCGTAGTTGGGCGAGAACATCAGTCCTGCGAGCGGAGCCGATGCCTCGTAGCGGATAACGGCTGGATAGTGGGCGCAGTCGCCGGGGCTTATTGACACGCCGCGGAAATGTCCGGGTGCGCCAAGAGGCAGGTCGAACGCCACAGCCGGTCCTATGTCGAGCGAGAAGCGTGCGTTGGCTGGATTGTTGCCGTTGCGGGTGTTATATACGAAGCCGAGATTGGTGTTGACGGCGCCACCCGCCATCACTCTTAGCGTGCGTCCTCCTATGCCTAAGCGCCACTTGTGGAGCATGGCATAGCGGAACGTGTATGAGCCAGCCATCTCGCCACCGTTGCCCGAACGGTTGTCCGCGAAGGCTATGTTGCCTTCGTGGTGTATGGTTCGTGCCCACGATGAGGCGTTCTCACGCATGGTGTGTGAGACGAGCGTAAGGTTGATGCCGTTGTATTTCTCCGGCGAGAGATATGTGTCGAGGATGTTGGTGTGGCCTACGCCGAGAAGCAGCGAGGTGGTCTTGCGCTTCTCCGGCGACTCGGCTTTGGCTGGTGGCGTGGCTGTCAGCAGAATGACAGCCACCGCCAGTATGGTCCTGGTTATGTTCATAGCACTACATTATATATATATTTATAGTCCTACATGTCTTCTTCGTCGGAGAAGAGGCGGAGCTGTCCGGTCATCTCGTCAATCACCTGCTGCTGGCTCTTGCCTGCATCGGGGTCGAGATTCTCCTGCGGTGTGTCGTTATGACGCTCCTCTTTGTCGTCTTCCGGTTCTGGCTCGGGCTGTCGTGTCGGTTCCAGCTCCTTCACGTCCTTCACGTCCAGCGTGGTGACACGCTTGCCCTTCGCCTTATATCCCTTCACGCCGATAAACTCCTCCGCGTCAACGATGATGGGCTGTCGCGGCTGTTCGGTTCCGTCGGGAGCCTTGGCAGGAGCCAAGCTCACTTCGATGCGCGGGAACGGCGTGTCGGTAAGCAATACCAGACGGTTGTGCTCGTTCTCGCCGAGATAACTCTGCGGACGCTTTATCGCCTCCATGCGGAAACGCTTGATGTAGAGATTGTTGTCATTGTCGGCATCGTAGAGCACGGCAGTCCATACCTTGTTCGGATTCCACTTCTCGATGATGCGTATGTTGTCCTCGTAGTGGTTGTTAACGTCGAACGAAGACGTGTAGTAGGTGGCGTCGTCCAGAACCACGAGTATTGCGTCGTCATCATAGAACTCGCCCAAGAGTCGTCCGTGCTCGTCATAATTCAGTCGGTTGACATCGGCGTCGTACCACACCTTGCGGCCTCCCAATGTGGAATGGCCGTGACTCTTCAGTCCGATGCGATGCACGGGGTTGCGCGTGACGAGGTTGCCCTTCGACGTACGTCCCTTGATGCCTATCTCGGAGAAGTCCTTCTCGATGAATATCTTCTTCAGGCGCGGGTTGGCTTCGAGCGTCACCTTGATGATTTCAGCCTCTCCGTTGGGGTTGGCAGTGAAGTATAGTATGCGCGAACCCGGTGTGCCCTGCGTGCAGTCATAGTCCTTGCCCACGGTCATTGTGGGCACGAAGAAGCGCTTGATGAAGCATGCGCCGCCCTTTCCGTCACGATAAACCACGTTGTAGATGGTTCGCTTGTCGTTGCGCTTGAACACCTGTACGTGCAGGATGTTCTTGCCCACGAATATCTTGTCAGCTGCCTTCACCATCTTATACTTGCCGTCCTTGAAGAAGACGATGATGTCGTCAATGTCCGAACAGTTGCATACGAACTCGTCCTTCTTCAGTCCGGTTCCGATGAAGCCCTCCTGACGGTTTATATACAGCTTCTGGTTGGCTTCCACCACCTTTGCAGCCTCGATGGTGTCGAAGCTCTTTATCTCGGTGCGGCGCGGATGGTCCTTGCCGTACTTGTCGCGTATGTATTCAAACCAGCGTATCGTAACGTCGGTCATGTGCTGGAGGTCGTTCTCGATGTCGGCGAGTTCAGCCTTGATACGCGCCATGAGTTCGTCCGCCTTGTCCTTGTTATACTTGAGGATGCGCTGCATCTTTATCTCGAGCAGACGCAGGATGTCGTCGCGTGTGATGTCGCGATGGAAGGCGTATTCCACCATCACCTGCTCCGTATTTCCGTCCGCATCGGTGCGCTTTGACGGCACTTTGAATGTCTGGTCCTTGAACGGTTCGAGCTTCTGAGCGATGAAGCTGACCACCTCGTCCTGCGATTTCGCCTGCTCAAACTTCTTCTCCTTATATATTCGCTCCTCTATGAAGATGCGCTCCAAGGACGAGAAGAAGAGCTGTTCCTCCAGTTCCGACTTGCGAATCTGGAGTTCGCGGCGCAGCAGTCCCATCGTCGAGTCAGTGGAATGGCGCAGCACGTCGCTGACAGTGAGGAAGCAAGGCTTGTTGTCCTCAATCACACAGCAGTTGGGCGATATGTTTATCTCGCAGTCAGAGAATGCGTAGAGAGCGTCAATGGTCTTGTCCGAGGAAACGCCCGGAGCGAGATGCACCTGGATTTCCACCTCTGCAGCCGTATTGTCGTCCACCTTCTTTGCCTTTATCTTTCCCTTGTCGATGGCTTTCAGTATGGAGTCGATAAGCGTGGTGGTGGTCTTTGAGAACGGAATCTCGCGGATGACGATGGTCTTCGAGTCGAGCTTCTCTATCTTAGCCCTCACCTTCACCATGCCTCCGCGCTGACCGTCGTTGTAGCGTGCCACGTCAATGGATCCGCCTGTGGGGAAGTCTGGGAAGAGCTGGAAGTCCTCTCCGCGCAGGTAATGTATGGCTGCGTCGCAGATTTCCACGAGGTTATGCGGCAGAATCTTCGAGCTGAGGCCCACGGCAATGCCCTCCGCGCCCTGTGCAAGAAGGAGCGGAAACTTTGCAGGAAGCGTGATAGGCTCCTTGTTTCGTCCGTCGTATGAGAGTTGCCAGAGAGTGGTCTTTGGATTGAACACCACGTCGAGCGCGAACTTGGAGAGTCGTGCCTCGATGTAACGCGGTGCGGCGGCGCGGTCGCCGGTAAGTATGTTACCCCAGTTACCCTGACAGTCCACCAGCAGATCCTTTTGACCCATCTGCACGAGAGCGTCGCCGATGGAAGCGTCGCCGTGCGGATGGAACTGCATGGTGTGTCCCACGATGTTAGCCACCTTGTTGAAGCGACCGTCGTCCATGCGCTTCATAGAGTGGAGAATGCGTCGTTGAACAGGTTTCAGACCGTCCTCGATGTGGGGGACGGCACGCTCAAGAATCACGTAGGAGGCGTAGTCGAGAAACCAGTTCTGATACATTCCGCTAAGATGATGTACGGCGGAAGCATCGAAACGGTTCACCGGCTTATAGTCGGAGTGCTGCGTAGGAGCTGACTCGCCGTCGGCTTCTTTGCCTTCTGCGTCGTCAGGGACGTTGCCTTCAAGGGTCTGCTCGTCCTTCTCACTCATTTCTTCATTGTCTCTTATCTCGTCGTCCATATCTTTATGTATATCGTGTGGTTAAGGGATTTTTATTAAAATAGCCGAACAGGTCGGCTAACTCGCAAAAGTAATAAAAAAAAGTGGAAAGACAAAAGATTTTACTTGAGAGTTGAGAATTGAGAGTTGAGAATTGAGGGTTGTTATTAGTAGACTATGCGTTGAAGAGAGGTTACGATGAATAAATCATATTCTTTTTCGATATTAGGTGGTTTTTATCATATAGAGAGCAATCATAACTTTCAACTCTCAACTCTCAATTTTCAACTAATCAATCCCTTTGTTTTATAACATTTAACTACATTATAGATAGAAAATAAGGCAAAAAAGCGTAACTTTGCAATCTATAAGCTATTCCTAAGGATGGCGATGAATAATAACGGAAACTCAGAATAACAAAAATATATAAAGAAATGGCACAAGAAGACGTTTTCAAGAAAATCGTTAGTCACTGCAAAGAGTACGGTTTCGTATTCCCGAGCAGCGAGATTTATGACGGTCTGGGCGCAGTTTACGACTATGGTCAGAACGGCGTTGAACTCAAGAACAACATCAAGCAGTACTGGTGGCAGAGCATGGTGCTCCTTCACGAGAACATCGTGGGCATCGATTCAGCCATCTTCATGCATCCTACTATATGGAAGGCCAGCGGACACGTCGACGCTTTCAACGACCCCCTCATTGACAACCGCGACTCAAAGAAACGCTATCGTGCCGACGTTCTCATCGAGGACCAGATAGCTAAGTACGAGGAGAAGATTGACAAGGAAGTGGCTAAGGCACGCAAGCGCTTCGGCGACGCATTCGACGAGGCTCAGTTCCGTTCCACCAATCCCCGTGTGCTGGAGCACCAGCAGAAGCGCGACGCACTCCACGAGCGTTACACCAAGGCTATGCAGGGTCCTGACCTCGCAGAGCTGAAGCAGATTATCGAGGACGAGGAGATCGTTGATCCTATCAGCGGCACAAAGAACTGGACCGACGTTCGTCAGTTCAATCTTATGTTCTCTACAGAGATGGGCTCAACCTCTGAGGGTGCAATGAAGGTGTATCTCCGTCCGGAGACAGCACAGGGCATCTTCGTCAACTACCTCAACGTGCAGAAGACCGGCCGTATGAAGATTCCTTTCGGTATCGCACAGATCGGTAAGGCTTTCCGTAACGAGATCGTTGCTCGCCAGTTTATCTTCCGTATGCGCGAGTTCGAGCAGATGGAGATGCAGTTCTTCGTACAGCCGGGCACCGAGCTCGAGTACTTCCAGAGATGGAAGGAGCTGCGTATGAAGTGGCACCAGGCTCTCGGCTTCGGCGCTGAGAACTATCGCTTCCACGACCATGAGAAGCTCGCTCACTACGCCAACGCCGCTACGGACATCGAGTTCAAGATGCCGTTCGGATTCAAGGAGGTGGAGGGCGTACACAGCCGCACCAACTTCGACCTCTCTCAGCACGAGAAGTTCTCAGGCCGCTCAATCAAGTACTTCGACCCGCAGACAAAGGAATCGTACACTCCGTACGTCATCGAGACATCTATCGGCGTAGACCGTATGTTCCTCAGCGTAATGTGTCACTCATATCGTGAGGAGAAGCTCGAGAACGGCGAGACACGCGTTGTCCTGCTCCTTCCGCCGGCACTCGCTCCGACAAAGCTCGCCGTGCTGCCCCTCGTAAAGAAGGACGGACTGCCAGAGAAGGCTCGCGAGATTGTAAACAACCTGAAGTTCCACTTCAACACTCACTACGACGAGAAGGACACCATCGGCAAGCGCTATCGTCGTCAGGACGCCATCGGCACTCCGTACTGCGTGACTGTAGACTACGACACGCTGAAGGACAACACCGTTACTCTCCGTTTCCGCGACACAATGGAGCAGGAGCGCGTAAGCATCGACCAGCTCCAGGCCATCATCGAGGATAAGGTGAGCATCACCAGCCTCCTGAAGAAGCTCCAGTAAGACGTAGGGCGTGAAGCCCCACCACTTATATACACGTACTTAACAATTAAGAATGAAGAAGATATATGCATACCTAACGCTCGCCATGACCTCTGTCCTCGCAGCAGGGCTGTCGTCATGCAGCGAGACAAAGGAAGAGGATAACGAGTTCAACAACTGGCAGAGCCGCAACGAAACTTACTTCGATGCAAAGTATAACTCCGCCAAGCAACTCGCTGACGCTGGCAACACCGACTGGAAGGTGCTGCGCTCATACTCGCTCAACAGCGAGGTGGCAAAGCATTCGTACGACCATGTCGTGGTGGAGGTTAAGAATGAAGGCAAAGGATCAGGCTGCCCGTTCTTTACTGACTCCGTGAAGGTGCACTACAGCGGACGCCTTATCCCCACAACCAGCTACCCGAAGGGCCTGTTGTTCGACCAGTCATGGACCGGCGACTATAATCTCTCCACCATGAATCCCTCGACATTTGCCGTAAGCGGCGTAGTGAACGGTTTCGCCACCGCCCTGCAGAGCATGCACATCGGTGACCGATGGACGGTAACCATTCCGCAGCAGTTAGGCTATGCTTCGTCGTCAAAGAGCAGTATCCCTGCCTATTCGACGCTCATCTTCGACATTACACTCGTGGGCTACTGCCGCGCAGCATCGCCGGCGCAGGCTCCTGCAGCCAATGGCGCCAAGGCCGTGAGCAAGGCTGAGTGGATATACGAGTAAGCAGCATAGCGCGTATATACATTATATAATATATAAGCGCCCTGCAAGGGTAAAAGCATTTTATCAGAACGCTTTTGCCCTTGCAGGGCGCTTTCGTTTTTTGCTCGAATGTGTAAGTATACGCAACACTTTCATAAAAAGCAAATTACAGGATATAATCAAGCAAGTGTGGAATATTTCCCCACTTGCTCCACACTTTTCCCCACTTTCACGCTTCTTTATTTTCGCATTGTTTTTCTTACATTGTTGATATTCAATGGCTTAAGTTTTTAAGCGTTGTTTTGGCACGCCCGTTGCATTATATTAATCGAACGACGCAACGAACTGAATGGTTCTGGCAGGGTTCATTAAACAGTAAACAATAAAATATTAACAATTTAAAAATTTACGCATATGAAGAAGTTATTTTTTGCAGCTATCGCAGCTTTCGTAATGGTATCAGTAAGCAACGTATTCGCTAACGCCTCTATGTCAGGTCTCAGCACTTCACTTTCGCAGGACACAACAACAGTGGACACTGTGGCTCCTTCAGAACAGCCTGCAGAGCAGCCCGCTGAACAGCCGGCAGACGCTCCCGTAGAGGCAGAGGCTGAGGATTCAGCAGTAAGCGCAACCAGCGCTGACGACACAGCCATGATGATGTTCTCTGACTCAACAGAGGTGGACACTACAAAAGCTGAAGTTACTCCTGACGTAGCATAATAAGAGGAACAAGGTCATATCCATAATATAATAATACCTCATGCCGCTTCAGCCTGCATCTTCTTGTGAAAGCAAGAGATGCAGGTGTTTTTACGAATGCTTATATTGTATTGGTTCATAGCGCTGGATAAGGAATCAGGAGGTTGTGATAAGGCATTTTAATCAAATTCTTTTGCAATTTTGATAGTTCTGAGCTAATTGTTTCCTCTTTACACTATATTTGCGTTCTTCTTATACTATATTTTGGTGTGCACGTACACAAAGTGTTTGATGTAGGTCAAATTAATCGCGAAAAGACGATAAAACAGGCGGAAAAGCTTGTTTGTGTGCCCAAACAGTAGTACCTTTGCATCGTCAAAACAAGGATACCGTGAGGCATCCGAAGACAAAGGACTATAAGAGAACTTTGAGAGAATAGGTAAAAAAGAATGTAAAAAGGTAATCAGGTAATTTAATAGTAAGGTATAGAGATTGAGGATGACAACATGAAGGTATTGAGATTGTATAGTGAAAGGATGACTAAAAGGTAAAAAGAAAAGGTATTAGCCAGAAGGTAGAAAGGACTATCAAGGATAACATAGACGATTAGCAAGAGATTAGTAACGATAGGTAATTAGTGAATACAGGTAAGAAGAGAAGGTATGAAGATTGAGACAAGGTAACAAAGAAAAGTATTAGTCAGTAAGGTAAAGGAAAAAAGATTAGGGTAACTCAAGCGTCTCAATGGTATTTAGTCGATGCATCAAGTCGACAATTAGGTGATTAGACCTTAGGCAAATAGGTCAGGTAAATGGTTTTATTAGTCAAGAAAGGTAAAAAGGTTATGTTGATGACAATGATGATGACCCTATTCGCAGCAAGCGCTGCAATAGGAATGTGGGGAGATGGCGACGGCAAATAGCCTGAGCTACCCACAAGGAGAGGATGGAGCGTGCGTCGAACGCGATGAAGTTCTCGACATTAATACTGAAAAAAGTAAAAACAAATAGATCAGAGGCTGTTTTGGATGTATTTCCGAAACAGCCTTTTTCGATTTTGCAGAAACGTATGTCTTGTGGAAAGTTGCCTTAATGTTTATCCATTGGGCTTGTATTGTTGAGCTGCTAAACAACCACTTTGAGATACTTTTGTTTAAAAAAATTAGCTTCATATTGATTTTTTAGCTATTTTTGTAGCGAGTAATAGAAATTGATAGATACAGCAATAAATTGAAAACCAATAAATAAGAATAGAATGGATAATATAAAGTTGACACGTGAAGAGGCATTGCGACGCTGGAAAGCTTCAAAGGAGCTGAAGCGTAAAATGTCAGAAAAGCTTGAGAATTTTGTCCGTGAAAGTTGTAAAGATCAGTCTGGCGATCATTCTATTAGTGTGGAAATATGGTAATGGAAAAATTGTCTTTGGATGCAATAAACGCTAAATCTGAATATATTGTAAAAATGGAAGCTGATAATGGAACTTATAGTTTCATGACGGATAATATGGCTGAAATTTTTATCTCCTTCGAAAAGGACGATATATTACAATCAGGTATTGTTTATCAGTTTGGCATATCAAATCCAAAAGGAACTAAATCGCCTCGTGATCACAAAGTACGAGAAACCATATTGGCTATAATTAAGGAGTTCTTTAACAAGAACAAAGCTGCGCTACTCTATATCTGTGAGACTGGTGATGGTATGCAAAGGATGCGTAGCCGATTGTTCCAATACTGGTTTAGTATATACAATGAGAAAGCTGATTATTTGTTTCTTCCTCAGATTGTTTATGATGATGAAGATAACGAAAATTATGCAGCATTAATAATAAGGAAGGATAATCCTCGTTTTATTGAATTAGTGTCTGAATTTACTGATACCATTAATTTGCTTAATGGGAAACCAGACTGAAGTAAATATTGATATGAAAAAAAACAGGAGTTAGGAACGATTTTTTTTATTCGTTGTCCTAACTCCTTTATCAATAATAACCTTTTACGTATGGGCTTCCTAATCTTTCATTTCCTTCACTTCCTCAGGCAGGACGGGCATTGCGCCGTTCTGTGTGCAGACGTATGCGCTTACGCTTACCGCCAGCTTGTGAGCCTCTGTTACGCTCTTACCGGCGAGGATGGATGCGCAGAAGGTGCCTGTGAATGAGTCGCCGGCGCCTACCGTGTCAGCCACTTCCACCTTCGGAGTGGGCTGGTACGACATTGAGCCTGGTGTGAAGACATAGCTGCCGTTAGTGCCGCAGGTCAGCACCAGCATGTCCAGGTTGTACTTGCCGAGGATAAGCCAGCACTTGTTCTCGATGTCGAGGCCGGGATAACCGAACATACGACCGATGAGAACCAGCTCCTCGTCGTTGATCTTGAGGATGTTGCAGCGCTTCATGCTCTCGCAGATCACCTCTTTGGTGTAGAAGTTCTGACGCAGATTGATGTCGAAAATCTTCATGCAGTCCTTCGGCGTAGTGTCGAGGAACTTGTATATCGACTCGCGGCTTACGACGTTGCGCTGTGCCAGCGAACCCCAGCAGACGGCGCGTGTGTTCTCTGCAATGGCTTTCACGTCATCGTTGAAGGGAATGTTGTCCCAGGCCACGTTCTCCTTGATGTCGTATGTGGGTATGCCCTCGTTGTCGAGAGTCACCTGCACGGTGCCGGTGGGGTAGGGCACGCGCGGCATGCAGTACTGCAAGTCCTTCTCTTCGAGCTGCTGTATGGTCTCTTCTGCGAGCTTGTCCTCGCCAAGAGCGCTGACAGCTATAGAGTTGAGGCCGAACTGACCTGCGTGAAAAGCGAAGTTGGCAGGTGCGCCACCGAGCTTCTTACCTTCGGGAAGCACATCCCAGAGCGCTTCGCCGAGTCCTACTACATATTTCTTTTCCATAATATAATTTGGCTTTTAGTTTTTTTATTGCTTAACTTTGGTGATGTAACTCAGCAGGTATGCAACGCCCACTGCCATTACTACAGCAGCCCAAACCTGCGGATACTGTGCGCCTGAAGCCTTGGCAGCGTCGCTTGCGAATCCCATGAAGAGGGGGAAGACGGTGCCGCCGAAGAGTCCCATGATCATCAGACCAGACACCTCGTTCTTCTTCTCGGGTGCTGAGAGCATGGCCTGTGAGAAGACGATGGAGAAGACGTTGGAGTTGCCGTAGCCTACGAGGGCGATGGCAGCCCAAAGTTCCCACTGCTCTGTACCGAATACGAGGCCCACCATTGCCACTGCCATCATAAGGACGATGATGGTGAAGAATGTGCGGATGTTGAGCTTGCGCATGATGATGGATCCGGTGAAGCATCCCAGTGTACGGAATGCGAAGTAGATGCTGGTGGCATACTCGAACTTGCTCACCGTGTCGGTGTCAGTGCCGAGACGCTCAAGTAGGATTCGCGGAGCCACAGCGTTGGTGCCGACGTCGATGCCCACATGGCACATGATGCCGATGAACGACAGAAGGATGATGGGCGATCCGAGCATCTTCAGGCAGTCAACGAAGCCTGAAGCCTTGTCCTCGAGAGGCTCTTCCTCGATGTGTGTCATGCCGAGCCAAAGTGTGGCGATAAGGCCTATCACGAAGAACAGCAGGAAGAGGATGCGCCAGCTGAGTCCGAGAATCGGAGCTGTGGTGGTGGCGCCCCATGCTGCGATGAGCGGAGCGATGAACGATGCGATGGCCTTGACAAACTGTCCGAAGGTGAGAGTGGATGCCAAGTGTCCCTTGACGAGCATTGTCACTAACGGATTGATGGAAGTCTGCATGATGGCGTTGCCTATGCCGAGGAGCGAGAACGAGATATACATCAGCCAGAGCTGGCTCTCCTTTGTTGGCATAAAGCTATCGAAGAGCGGCAGGAATACTGCCAGCGTTGTTACGATGATGGAGAGGAGCACGGTCTTCTTGCGTCCTATCTTGTTCATCAGCATGCCTGTGGGCACGGAGAAGATAAGAAACCAGAAGAACACGAGCGAGGGGAAGAAGTTGGCTGCCGAATCAGACAGACCGAAGTCTTCCTGCATGTTATTTGATACTGCGCCGACCAAGTCGACAAAGCCCATGGTGAAGAATGCGATCATCACCGGGATAAGCGTTATTTTGCTTGAGTTGGAGTTGCCCATTTGTTGAATATGTATTTATTTAGTTATTAGCTTTGCTTGTCAAATCTGCTGCAAAATTATATATTCAGCATCGCTCAGAATATAACAAATGTTTCATCTGATTGTAAAAAGTGTATTATACAACATTTATGCAATCAATGTAACAATACTATATTCTGAGCGATTCGGTCATTATTTCAGATTATATACCACGTATTTGCCCTTACCCTTGATGCTTACTTTGTTGTAAGGCTTGGTTGGGAACACGAGGTTGGTCATTGCCATGCGTCCTTCAGCGTCGAAAGCCTCGATGCTGCAGCGGTCAATAAACAGTCGCAGCTGTGTCATCTTGCCGTGTACGGGAGCAGTGGTCAGTGCAGCGAAGTCGTCGCTGAAGTCCTTCTGTCCGCTCTTTGTGCGGTCCATTGAGAAAGTGCGGATCTTGTCGTCATACGTCATTACCACCTTCTCGCCAAGTTCGTTGAAGAGTGTGATGGTGGCATTGCCCTTGAGCGTAACCACCATTTCGCATGATTCGCTAAGAGTCTTTGTGGATTTCTTGGGACGTGCAGCCTTCAACTCAGGTGAGGGAGTTACGCCGCAGTATGTGTTGCCTTCATATTCGTAGAGGTCAAGGTCGCGCGGGATGGAGTTGCCGGAGCGATACTGCTTGGTGGGCACCTGGTTGGCATACTGCCAGTTGCTCATCCATGCCATAGCCACGTGGCGTCCGTCAGGAGCATTGTCGAAGGTTACGGTGGCGTAATGGTCCTTGCCATAGTCCATCCATCGTGTCACCTCGGGTGCCGTCTCACATGTAAATTTCTTTCCGTCGAAGTCGCCCACGAAGTACTGTGTGGCAGAACCACCGAACGGTCCGCCAGGATTGATGTTGCAAATGATCATCCACTTGTATTTGTCAGTGCCGCGCACACGCATCTTCATAAGGTCCGGACATTCCCAAACGCCGCTGTGATTGCCGTATTCTGCACCGAACTGGCTTTCGAGCTTCCACGCCTTGAGGTCATCAGACGAATAGATGTTCATGTGCTGACCCTCTGCGAGAATCATGTTCCATTTCTTGATGTCCTCGTTCCAGAACATGTGCGGGTCGCGGAAGTCGGGCGTATTGCTTGTAATTATGGGGTTGCCTTCATACTTTGTGAATGTCTTGCCGTTATCTGTGCTGTATGCCAGGCTCTGTGTCTGGTTTTCGCCAGCCGACGTATACATAGCCACCACTGTTCCGTTGCCGAATCCGGCAGTGTTGTTGTGGTCCACAACAGCCGAACCTGAGAATATCGTACCCCATACGTCCGGCTCTATAGCCTCTCCCTGGAACTCCCAATGCAGGAGGTCTTTGGATGTTGAGTGACCCCAAGTCATGTTCTCCCATTGCGATCCGTATGGATTGTACTGATAATAGAGATTCCATACGCCGTCCTTATAGAACATGCCGTTAGGATCGTTCATCCATCCGTATGCGGGTGAGTGATGATAGACGGGACGATATTGCTCTGTATTTGTCATGTCGTATGAGTCGGCATACTTCATGTTCTTCCAGCATGTGAAGCTCGAAATGCCACCGTCGTTACGATATGTGCCATTCACATGGATGTCGAGCGAGATATTCTTGCTGTCCTTGAACTCGCTGATGTAGAGCGGCACATAATAGTCGATGTGGTTGGAAGCGAGGCGGATGTTGAGTGCCTTCACCTGACTGTTGCCGTCAATCACCTTGACGTTGCACATCTCAGCCTTCTCCTGCACCGGTAAGAGCAGGACTTTCTGCGAATTGTCCACGCGATAGATGCAGTGGTTGCTGCTGAGAAACTTGGTTGCTTGGGCTGAGGCTGTCATGGCAACCCCAAGAAGAAGCGATGCTGCCGCATTGCGGCTGAGGAATGTCTTGTTCATATTATTTGTAGGTTTTTAGAATAATCAGAATCGCATTAGCCCTATTATAGGCTTAGGTTTTTCTGCGTGCAAATTTACGTAATCTGCCAGAATGTGTATGTTACTTATGTTTCCTAAACTTATAGATATCGCCTTATGAAACAATACTTGACTTATTTGTTTGTTTTCTTTATGTGTATATATTGAAAAATCATTAACTTTGTTTCTTGAAGAAAATAACCAATTAAACCTTACATTCATATATGATACATAGAACCTATAATACATTATTTATAATACTTGTGGCCCTTCTCGCGCTCACGGGCTGTTCTTCACATTATAAATATAAGATAGGTGTGTCGCAGTGCGTAGGCGGACGATGGCGAGAGAAAGCCAACAACGAGATGCTCGCAGCACAGCATCTTTACGACAATGACGTGAAGGTGATTATCAAGAATGCGGACAACAGCAATGGACGTCAGTGTTTGCAGATAGACAGTCTTGTGGATGAGGGAGTAGACTTGCTCGTGGTGTCGCCTAACGACTATCATGCTCTTGACCGTAGCCTGCAGCGTGCCCGCAAGAAGAACATTCCGATAGTGTTCTTTGACCGTATCACAGCCATGAAGGATTATGCCGCCTACATAGGTGGAGACAATGTGGAGGCAGGACGCATGATGGGCGAATATGCCGCTATGCTCTGCCGCGACAGTGTTGTGACGGACGGACGACGGCCCGTGGTGCTGGAGATGACCGGCCCGCTGGAAATTTCACCGGCAACGCAACGTCACGAAGGTTTCAGCAATGCCGTCAGCCAAAATCCTGATATAGATTATCATCATGTGCCGAGCCAATGGTCGTATGACGACTGCAAGCGCATTATGCAACAGTGGATAAAGGACGGCAAGGATGTGGACATCGTGTTCTGTCATAGCGACCTTGCTGCCATGGGCGCTTACGATGCAGCGAAAGAGTTGCACAAGGAGCGTGACATCCGCTTCCTTGGCATCGACGGACTGCCAGGAGAGGGCATTGACGCCGTACAGCAGGGCAGACTAAGCGCTTCTTACATATATCCTGCTCATGGCGAGGAGGTTATAGCTCTCGCGCTGCGCATACTCGAAGGCAAGCCCTACGAGCGCATTAATAATATGAAGAGCATTGTCATAACACCGCAGAACGTGGCGGACATATCGCTGACCACCCATTCGCTGATGAAGCAGAACCAGTATCTTGCCACCATCCAGTCGAAGCTGGAGGCTTATCTCGGCTTTTATCAGACACAGCGTAATCTGCTTGTGGTGTCGTTGCTCGTAATCCTGCTCTTGGTAGTGGCTGTCATTACCATCTGGCGAGCCGTGCGTGCCGTGCGTCGTGCCAACCGCCGCATGCGCGAAATGAACGACGAGCAGACCCGCTTCTTCACCAATGCCTCACACCAGCTACGCACGCCGCTGACGCTCATAGCCGGACCAGTGGGTCAGCTTGCTGAAGGAAAGGGCGACGCAAGGCAGCTCATCAGCATCATACAGCGTAATGTGGAGCAGCTGCAGAGCGTAGTGGGGGACGTCCTGCAGTTCCGTCGTGAGAATCGCAACACCATAGACGACACCACCGCTGTCACAGAAGAGCAGATTCTGGCAAGTATGAAGTCGGTGCAGGAAAGCCGGCACGACTCGCTTATAAATGACAATGCGGACGAACTTGCCACCGTGCTCATCGTGGACGACAACGCCGATATGCGTGCTTATCTGCGCACGCTGCTGCTCGACCGCTATTACGTTATAGAGGCGGCTGACGGACAGAGCGGACTGAAGCTTGCCGTGGAGAGCGTGCCCGACATTGTCGTGTCTGACGTGATGATGCCCGTGATGGACGGACTGACGTTCTGCACGCGGCTGAAGCAGCATGAAGCGACAAGCCACATCCCCGTGTTGCTGCTTACGGCACGCAGCAGCGAGCAACAACACATCGAAGGACTGCAGACGGGAGCTGACATGTATATGACAAAGCCGTTCAGTGTGGACCTGCTTCTTGCCAATATTGCCTCGCTTCTTGCCAACAGACAGAAGCTACGCCAGCTCTTCAAGGCAGAAAAGGAAGCCGATAAGCCTGTCGTTGAAGACAAGGCCCCGTCGCCTGACCGCCATTTTCTTGACACATTCCTCAAGGCAATGGATAAGCACATGGGCAATACCAACCTCAAAATAGAAGATCTCGGCGATGAAATGGGACTTTCCCGTGTGCAGCTTTATCGCAAGGTGAAGGCGCTGACCGGAATGACACCAGTGGAGATTCTGCGCGAAACACGCCTCAAGCGAGCCATGCAGCTGCTTAAGACCACCGACAAGACTGTTTCGGAGATAGCCAATGAAGTGGGATTTGCCACCCCAGGCTACTTCTCGTCATGCTTTAAGAAGCAGTATGACAAGTATCCGACAGACGTAAGAGAGAAACTTAAGGTATAGAACCGTAAGGCAAAATAATAAGGTACTCAACATTTTTGACTATCCAGTCAACGGTTGTTACATGTTACATGAGTGATATTTTGTGAACGATTCATGAAATATCACTCATTTTATGTTTTCTAATTTTGCAAGCGAGAAGAAGATGCAGCTCTTGACAGCCGCTCTTCTTGAAGGGCTAAAAACCATTTCGATAAATTAGAGAATAAAATAACTTAAACCACAACGTAAAACGTATATCTTATGAAAAAGGCAAAAGTCGCTTTAGTAAGTATGCTCATGCTCGCAGGCTCTGGCGTTTATGCTCAGACTGACGGCATCGGCGGAACGGTGACCGATAATACGGGTGAGCCGATCATCGGCGCGTCTGTAAAGGTGAAGGGAACCTCCAACATTGGTACGGTTACCGATATTGACGGCAACTTCAAACTGAATGTAAAGCCCGGCGAGACCCTTGTCATCTCTTATATAGGATGTAAGGATCAGGAAGTAAAGGCTGGCGAAAATCTCAAGATTGTGCTTCAGGACAATTCCGAGGTGCTCAATGAGGTGGTGGTGACCGGTTATCAGGTACAGCGTAAGGCTGACTTGACGGGATCGGTGTCGGTGGTAAGCACCAAAGACCTCAAGTCGTCTGCCGATACAGACCCTATGCGCTCGCTGCAGGGTAAGGTGCCGGGCATGACCATCACCACAGACGGTTCGCCTATTGGAACAGGAACAGTCCGCATACGTGGTATCGGCTCGTTCAATTCTTCGCAGGATCCGCTCTTCATCATTGACGGCGTACCTACGACAACAGCCCTCAATTCGCTTAACATGAACGATATTGAAAGTATGCAGGTGCTCAAGGATGCCGCTTCTGCTTCAATATATGGTTCGCGTGCAGCCAACGGTGTTATTATCATCACAACAAAGCGTGGCAAGAAGGGTAGCAAGCTGAACGTTGATTTCTCAACAAATCTTACGGCTCAGTTCTACAACTCGCAGTCTATGATGAAGCTCTGCAACACCACTGAATATGCAACCGCCATGGCTCAGGCTGCCCTTAATGACGGCATCGACCCCGTGGCTTATGCCCGCAACTACGGTCTGGACCTCAATGCTGCCACCGGACGCACCATCAAGGCATATAATCCGGCTACCAATAGCTACAACACATATACCGTAAACGGAGCTTATGACGGATATATCAATGCCAAGAAGACGATGAGACTGTCCGATACTGACTGGCTTGACGAGATTTCGCGCACTGGTTTCATGCAGAGCTACGACCTCTCTCTTTCTGGAGCTACTGATAAGTTCACGGGTCTCTTCTCTGCTGGATACAAGAAAAACGACGGTATATTGAAGTATTCAAACTTCGAGAACTTCTCTGCCCGATTTAATTCTACATACAATGTTAACAAGATTGTAAGCGTCGGCGAGAACGCCACTGTCACTTACTCAAAGCAGGTGAACAGTGCACCGATGGAGAATGCACTGAAGATGTCGCCTACCGTACCCGTGTATGAGGAGGACGGTACGACATTCGGCGGTCCGGTGGGTGGCATGAGCGACCGTCAGAATCCTCTGCGCGAGATGTATATGAATCGCGACAACGCCCTGAAGATATGGCGTGTCTTCGGCAATGCTTACGTGGACGTGAAACCGCTGAAGGGTCTTGTGCTTCGCTCCAACTTCGGACTCGACTATTATCACTCGTTCATTCACTCAATGACCCATACATTCAAGTCGGACATTGTGAACAATGATATTCCGAGCACCACTCTCTCTGCCCACGACGACGTGCGTTGGACATGGAGTAACACAGCCAACTACAACTTCAAGATAGCACGCGACCATGACTTCACGGTGCTTGCCGGTATGGAGTTTCACAAGCAGACTGTGGAGGATATGGGTGCCTACGCCCAGACCTTCGTGATAGAGGACAAGGACTATATGTGGCCTGATGCAGCCACGGGCATTGAGCGTGCCACAGGTGTCGGCTCAGGATATACATTGGCTTCGTTCTTCGGAAAGGTGGACTATAACTGGCAGGACCTCGTTCTCGCCTCGTTCACAATACGTCGCGACGGCAGCTCACGCTTCGGCAAGAACAACCGCTATGGTAACTTCCCGGCTGCCACACTCGGTTATCGTCTTTCAAAGAACCTCAAGGCATCGTGGATTGACGATATTAAGCTTCGTGCATCGTGGGGTAAGACCGGTAATCAGGAGATATCCAACACAGCCCGCTACGGACTCTATGTCGCTGACTACGGTATAGACCGCGTAACGTCCGCAGCTTACGACCTCTATCGTCAAGGCACGGGCATATTCCCTTCAGGCTTCCGCGCCACACAGACTGGAAATGATAATCTGAAGTGGGAGACAACAATACAGTATAACGTGGGTGCCGACTTCTTGCTGTTGAATCAGGAACTCTATGGAACCGTGGACGCATACATCAAGGATGTGAAGGACATGCTCATCTCGCCGGCTTTCCTTGCCGCTGTGGGTGAGGGCGGCTCAACCTGGTCGAACGGTCCGTCGCTCCGCAACGTGGGTATGGAGGCAAACGTAGGTTATCGCCACACCACAAAGTACGGTCTGCGCTACGACGTGTCAGCCAACTTCGACTTCTTCCGCAACAAGGTTACATACCTGCCTTCCACAACCACCGGCTCGTATGCACACACAATGAAGGAGAACCTCGTGCAGTCAAAGCAGCCTTATGGATCAATCGTGGGCTACGTGGTGGAAGGACTCTTTCAGAACGAAGAGGAAGTGAAGGCTTCCGGACAGCCTAACGCACGTGTAGGCGGTCTGAAATATGCTGACCTCGACAATAGCAAATCTATAGATGCCAATGACCAGACTTGGATTTTCAATCCGGTACCCGACTTCAACTGGGGTCTGAACGTACAGCTCGGCTACAAGAACTTCGACCTCTCGATGTTCTTCCAGGGAGTCTGCGGTGTGGATGTATATAATAACCAGAAATTCCAGACCGACTTCTGGAGCATCACCGATGCCGGAAGCAACAAGGGCAACCGCATGCTCGGCGCTTGGACTAAGGACAACACTTCGTCTTCTATCCCTGCTCTTACCACAAACAACACCGGCGACGAGGGACGTGCATCGTCTTACTTCGTGGAGCATGGCAACTGGATGAAGCTTCGTTCGCTGCAGCTGGGATATAACTTCGCAGACTCGCTGCTGAAGAAACTGAACATGACATCGGCACGTGTGTATGTGTCTGCTCAGAACGTCTTCACATGGAAGAGCAACAGCTTCACCATCTCTGACCCCGAGAATCCCAACTGGGCTTATCCTCACTCTTCGTCAGTGTCGTTCGGACTGCAGGTTAGCTTCTAAGTAGAGAATGATATCACACGAAATCCACACATTAAAAAACAGCATAAACAATGAAAAATATATATAAATACATATTCGCAGCGATGCTGACTCTCGGCACTACAACATCATGCAGCGATTTCCTCGATGAGGATCCGAAGGGAGTCATCAACGAGGACAAGGCTTTCAGCCGTCCCGATGAAATGGTGACTTCAGCATACGCCATGCTCGGCGACTGCTGGTACTCTTATCCGTTCAACCTTTGGCCTTACGGCGACTTGTCGTCAGACGATTGCTTGAAGGGCGGTTCAGGAACCACCGACACTGGCTATCATCCCATGGAGATATGGTCTACAATGACTTCCACGCCCGGCGAGTTTGACGAACTCTGGTATCGCCTATATTGCGCTGTGAGCCGCTGCAACCGCGCATTGCTCTCGCTTGAGCAGTATGGCGACAGCAAGCTTGGCGCGGAAATGACGAAGCAGCGTGTGGCTGAGGTGAAGTTCCTCCGCGCACACTTCTACTTCAAGCTCATCACCATGTTCCGTCAGGTGCCTTGGATAGACGAGAACGTCACAAAGAACAAACTTCAGGAACAGACACGCAACGACGAGTTTACGTACGAAGGACTGTTCGGTAAGATCATTAATGACTTCAAGGAGGCTTACGACGTGCTGCCCGATGTGCAGAAGGAGCCGAACCGCGCAAACAAGATTGCTGCTGCAGCGTACCTCGCCAAGTGTTACCTCACACTCGCATACGGCGACGGCTACGAGGCCACCAACGGCTACGACCACATCAATAAGGAATATATGCAGAAGGTGGTGGAATACACCAAGGTGGTGAAGGACGACCCCAACTATGGCTATCTGGAAGACTATGGCGACATCTTCCTTCCCGAAGAGAAGAACAGCAAGGAAAGCATCTTCGCTGTACAGACTTCTGACTATAAGGAAGACAACACAACATTCGGTCGTGCCAACTGGAGCAATGTGCTTAATGGTGTATGGGGCATGTGGTCATGCGGATGGGATTTCCACAAACCGTCACAGGACCTTGTGAGTGCATTCAAGACAAAGAATGGTCTGCCTGAGTTTGATGACTACAACAAGACCATCGCCTATCCGGTTAACGGCAAGCCGAATAACCAGAAATGGGATCCGCGCTTGTTCCACACTGTAGGTATGCCGACTTTCCCATACAAGTATGAAAAGGAATATACGCTCACAAAGGCAAACAGCCGCACGCCTAACACTTACGGCTACTACTGCTCAATGAAGGAAGTGCCGCAGCGCTCTAAGGGCGAGACCTACAACGGATCATGGCAGGCTTTCGCAATGAACGACTATGTGTTCCGCTACTCCGACGTGATGCTTATGCGTGCTGAGGCCCTTATCGAGACAGACCAACTCATGGAGGCTCGTGACATCATCAACGACATCCGTCAGCGTGCCAAGAACTCCATAGACAAGCACATCGCATACGCCAAGGACCAGTGTGACATCGCCCTCTATCCTGAGTCTTACTTCCAAAACAAGGAGACTGCACGCAAGTGTCTGCGTTGGGAACGCCGACTGGAGTTGGCAATGGAGAACGGACGCTACTTCGACCTGCGTCGCTGGGGCATTGCTTCCAAGACGCTCAATGCTTACTTCGCCAATGAGCAGAAGGATGTGTATGACGGACAGACCTATGCCACATACCTGAAGGATGCCCATTACACGGCAGGCAAGAACGAGTTCTATCCGATACCGTACAACCAGCTCTATTATGTGCCGGGACTGTATAAGCAGAACAAAAATTATTGATGATATAAAAAATAAACGAGGGGCAGGAGAATAAATCCTGTCCCTCGTTTTTTTGTGTTATTTCTGATCATTAAATTATTCCGACTAACTCATTTAAAACCTCTTACTAAATTAACTAACTAAAACAACAATCTTATTACTAACTTAATACTAAAACAAATCTATCTGAGAATCACTTCTTCTTTTGATTACAATGCAAAGTTAGTGAATGTGCAGTAATACATAATACACAAATCGTTCAACGGATTACATATACGTTACATGAAACAAATTTGCTCTAACTATCTGCTTAAATGAATGAAAATTGCAGCTTGTCGGTAAGATATAATATGAATCAGCAGTACAAACATAGGAGGCTACGGCGAGACGCCATAGCCTCCTATGTTAGCCTTGTAAGCTTGTACAAAAACAAAAAAAGTGCCGGACGGTATTTTCTTCCGTCCAGCACACTCTTGATTATATGTCCTTGTTATAATGTTAACGTGATTCTCCAGGACTCATCCCGAACTCGTCCTTGAAGCATTTGTTGAAGTAAGAGGGTGATGTGAATCCCACTTCGTAGGCTATTTCGGCTACCGAATGTTCGGTCTTGAGGAGGAGTTTCTTGGCTTTTTCGAGGCGAGCCTTGCGCAGAAGTTCCACCGGAGTCTGTCCCGTGAGCGCTTTCACCTTGCGATAAAGCTGCACGCGTGAGAGTCCTACGTCTGCGCCGAGGCGTTCTACGGAGTATTCGGAGTCGCCCATGTTCTTCTGCATCACCTCGCGCAGTCTGCCGATGAAAGTCTGGTCAAGCGTGTTGAGGCTCTTCTCCTCCTCCTTCTCTTCGGTGGAACCGGAGAAGATGGAGCGCAGCATGGAGCGTGAACGCAGCAGATTGTCAATGCGGGCAAGCAATACAGAACCTGAGAACGGCTTCGTCAGGTATGAGTCGGCACCCGTGCCGTAGCCTTCTTCGCGCTGTTCGGTCAGCGAACGAGCCGTGAGCAGGATGACGGGGATGTGGCATGTGGCGGTGTCGGCCTTCAGCTCGCGCGTAAATTCCAGTCCGTCCATCACGGGCATCATAACGTCGCAGACCACAAGCTTGGGCACCTCGCGGCGTGCCTTCTCCAGTCCTTCCTTGCCGTTGGCTGCCTCCGAGATGTTGTATTTCTGCTTCAGTATGGAGTGGAGGTATGAGCGCATGCCTTCGTTGTCGTCAATGATGAGCACGAGCGGACGGTCATGGTCGAAGTCTTCGGCGTTGGTGATGCGCTCTGCCGACTCCTTGGCGCTGATGCTGGTGGTCACGTAATTGTCGTCGATAAGCCCTGCCTCTGCTGTCGGCTTCTCCTTTTCCACGTCCTTTGCGGGGTCGTAACCCGGCTGTGAGTCGGGCAGGCTGACCACGATGGTAAGTCCCTTGCCTTCCTCGCTTTCTCCGTGCACCTCGCCCTTATGCAGCTCCACGAACGCCTTGACGATGGACAGACCTATGCCCGTGCCGCCTTCTGCTCCTCGAGCCTGATAGAATCTCTCGAAGAGGCGTGGCAGTTCCTCCTTCGCCACACCCTTTCCCGTGTCGCTCACCTTGATGGTGTATGTATGGTTGGTGTATGCCAAGGAAATGTTGATGCTTCCTCCCTTTGGTGTGTACTTGAGGGCGTTGGACATCAGATTGAAGAAGACGTGCGAAATCTTGTCGCGGTCTGCAATGATGATAGGCTCCTCCTTCACTGTTGACGTGTCCACAGTGATGGTGAGCTTTCGTCTGATGGCTATGGTGCGGAAGTCCTCCGACCACAGCGTGAGAGCATTTTGCAGGTCGAAACGGTTGAGAACCAGCTCCGCCTTGTTGGTCTGCACCTTACGCAGGTCGAGGATTTCGCCCACGAGCTGTAGGAGAAGATGCGTGTTGCGGTGTATCATCTCAAGCATTGATCGGTGCGGTGCCTTCACTGTAGGGTCTTCCAGCAGCTGCTCCGTCGGTCCTGCGATGAGCGTAAGCGGTGTGCGAAGCTCATGGCTGACGTTGGTGAAGAACTGCAGACGGCGCTGCGTCATGTCCTCAATCTCCTTGGTCAGCTGCTCCTGACGCTTCACAGCCTCCTTCAGTTTTCGGTTTACAAGTGTCTTTGTGCGATACGCGTTGACGGCAAGGGCACATGCCACAATCAGCAATATGAGGAAGCTTAAGAGTATAATAAGGTATATACGTTGCGTCTGAAAATCGTTTGCAGCCTGGTCCGCTCTGGAGCGGAGTGTGGTGAGACGTTCCTGTTGTCTCATGGTTTCGTCATTCTGCATGAGCAGCACGCGTGCGTTGTCGTGCGTAACGAGAGCCGAGAGCAGCTGGTTCTCCCGCTCATACTTCTTTCCGGTAAGGATGTTCATTGCGAGCTGCATAACAGCATCGCCGCGTGTGGGGTAAGTGTAGGAAGCGAACAGGTCGCCCTTGTTGACGAGCTGCATGCCGCCGCCTTCCTCCGGCATGGCGTCGACGCCGCAGAAACGAATCTTGCTGATGTCTATTCCGTGCTTCTGGCATGCCTTGCGTGCGCCCACTGCCATGCGGTCGTTATGTGCGAAGATGCATGAGAAGCGGGGTGGGGCGGCAGAGAGCATGGAGTCCACCACGTTATAGGCGCCCTTCTCCGTCCAGTCCGAATACAGCTTCTTCACGATATTGATGTCGTTGTTGGTGCTTGCGATGCTGTCGAAACCGTTGGCACGCTCTATGGCAGGCGATGAAGACGAGAGTCCGCACAGCTCCACCACGTCGCCTTCGCCTACGGAAGCGAGGTAACGTCCCATGGCAGAACCGATGCTACGGTTGTCTGCACCGATATAGGCTGTGTACTTGTCGGAACGTGTACGTCTGTCGAAGATTATCACGGGGATGCCTTTCTCGTAGGCACGGTCGATGGCAGGCGAGATGCTCACCTGTCCCGGTGCCACAATAAGCAGGTCGACATTCTCATTTACGAAGGCGTCAATCTGCTGCGTCTGCATCTTGACATCGTCATTGGCAGACTTGATGTCAAGTTTCACATTATCATAATATAGTGCTGCGATGCGCAGCTCTTCGTTCAGCTTCTCTCGCCAAACGTCTTCCGAACATTGTGACACACCGATGACGAACCGCTTCTTTTCCTTCGTGGAGCAGGAACTGAAGAGGAACGTGAATGTTGTCAATAATAATAAATAAATGGCATAGAGCCGTCTATGCGAATGACCTTTCATAAAAGTTAGTCTTTAAGTAATTATCGTTGTTCGTAATAGCTTATAGTAGGGTGTATGTTTTATGATGCGCCAAAATTACACATTTTATTTGTTTTATGAACGAAATATAGCAAAAAAATTATAGAGAAACATTTCTGATATCCGATGAACGATAAATTAAATTCAAAATCTTGGATTCTCACTAACTTTGCAAGCGTAAGTTATAGATAAAGGTTAGTAGTTTTAGTTATAGATATTGGTATAGAAAAAAAACCACACTTATTAATTATGCGAATAATCTTTAGTGGTAGGTTTTAGTTAGATTATGAGGTTAGTTGAATTTTGGGATAACCAAAAAAAAGGCCGTTGGAGACAGTAATGTCCTCCAGCGGCCTTTGCTTTGCAGGTGGTACGGAGTTTGACAATTTCTTGATTTCTTGCATGCAAATATCGTACAAGGAGTAAAAACATGTTACAAAATAAAAATCAATTATAGAGATTTAGATGGCTGTTTTTACGGTGTTTTGCTGTACAAACAGCCCCCACGCCATACGATAGAGCCACTTCTACACTCCAATAGTGCCACTATTAGACAGTAAAAGTGGCGCTATTGCATGATAATAGGGGCACTATTGGAGTGTAAAAGTGGCGCTATTGCAACCAATGATGCTTGTTTGGCTCCGCTATTCATTGCACATTTCTTTCCACAACCGTATAACCAGCTACACATCAACGTATTATCGCTGCACGCTCAAAACTCAAGAATTTCGCACCAAAGATTTTGTTGTGAGCTCAACTGGGAGTATTGAGCGTTAGAAATGCAAATATTGTGTCGGCAAACTAACCGATAAACAGGAATTTATCGGTGCGTTGAACCGAATTTTGAATTACAGCAGACGAGGCAAACCTAGGAGGCTATGGCGTCTCGCCGTAGCCACGCAGCCT
>ENA-ORRX01000138-ORRX01000138.1-human-gut-metagenome-genome-assembly--contig:-NODE-138-length-27472-cov-4.58537_pt1 | contig 27472 bp, 19 predicted proteins | sample MGYA00242186_ERZ509153 | MGnify/ENA primary metagenome ERZ509153 (study PRJEB26280, sample SAMEA2338643) | human gut metagenome | biome: human gut; feature: human-associated habitat; material: faeces... | reverse complement strand
CTAGTTCGTCTTGGGTCGCATTCAGAATTGTTTGGAAAGAGAAAGAAGCGATAACCCATTGTACGAGATATGCTCTGCATCTTAGTAGGTTGGGGATTCAAAATCCGTATTATTACATTATACTTATAATTGTTACAGAATATCAATGATTTATGGCGTTGTTGGCTTAAAATTCGTACAGAAAATTCAGAATTTTGAACACCCTACCTGTACTGGAAATATTAAAGGATAAAAACTAAAGCTAATGATGATTGAAGAAACATTTCCATCAGTATTTGCAGTCTTTGATTACCTTAAGTCTAAAGGTTGGGGAGGCTTCTATCATACAAATCCTCATTTTGAAGTCATGCAACTTGCCGAGAATCAGCTTGCTGCTTGTCCGATGCCGATGAACCCTTTATATAGAGGCCAAAATGCAATTTACACACCATGTAAGCCTTCGTTATATAGAGGGAATTGGACAAAAGAGCAATCTTTAGAACGCCTAATACAGTTAAATGACTTTAAGGCTATATTGCAAGAAAATCCCCAGATTAAAGATTTGGAGCAAGCAAATTTAGTGGTTAATTATGAAGCTTTAGCACAACATTATGGAATAGCAACCAATATGATGGATATGACTAACAGTCCATTAGTAGCAGCATTCTTTGCGACGACAAAATACAATGCTTTGACAGATAGTTATTCTCCAATTCTTAATACAGTATCTAAAGGCATAATTTATTTCTATCCAACTGGAGATATGTTGAATTTTTCGAACAACAATAGAATATGGCCAATTGGACAAGAGGCACTACGACGTCCTGGCGAGCAACGTGCTTACGCCATGGTTGTGGATGAGCATTCAGATTTCAATATGGCGCATTTTACATTTTGGCATAATCCAGAAAGTTCTCTACGTGTATGGGAACTGACGCAAGGAGGACAATTGTTATTTCCTTTTGATCCTATGGCAGAAAAGGTTCGTATAATGAAAAGATACAGGATATATAGTTTAGACGCACTAAGGAATGCCTACGAATCAAATAATGATTTTGCCGAATCTTTTGAAAAAGCACGTAAAATAATGGAAAAAAGTGGCTGTACTTTTCTCAATTCTCTGCCATTTTCGTATACAAAGGAAGAAATACGCTATATAACTGATTTATACCATAAAATGTATCCAGACAGTTTTGGTAATAACGCCCTATAAAACAAAATACAAAAGACGAGCGTCTTGAACTATTCAGCGGTAGGTGTTTGACGAATCGTCAAACATCAAATAAGACTTGAATTGCATTAAAAGGTTTTGGCTATGTTTCTTAGCAGTCTTAGGATCTCATCACTCGTGCGTTTCTTGTTTAGAGGGATACTACTTTACTGTAGTAAGCAGTCAAATTAGGGCTTACCTCTGAAGTTCAGATCTTTGCGCTGAACAAAAAACATAAAAATATGTACAGCAACGAAGATTAAGAACGCTTTTATTTCAAGTACCAAACAGAGGCTTTACCTCATGGTCAATCCCTTCAGTCATTTTGTCTGAACAATAATGTGCTTACCCACAGCACGCAACAACTCATTTCATTTTGGAAGTGATTTAGGTGCCCAAATGGCAGCTACTTACCATAGTATCATTAGTACGGTGAAGCTTCACGGCAGTTCTGTTTGGAGCTACCTTGGTAAATTTTTCAAAAAAATCTTTGAGGGGGGCAGGGATTATCCTTCACTCCTACCCTCTTGTATCGGACTGGAGTAGTCCACAATGTTAATTTACAATCGTTTTTTTTACAAAGTCAATAAAGGTAGGCACTGAAAAGTGCCTGCTCTCTAGGGTATGCCCTAAATTGACTGCTTACGAATAGTATTCGGTGATTGATTAATGGTCATTAATGTTCAAACAAGAAACTAAATCCAAAATATATGCGTGATTTTAAAGACATCAAAGTCGCAGTAGCCGGTACTGGCTACGTGGGACTGAGCATAGCTACATTGCTATCTCAACATCATCATGTAACAGCAGTAGATGTAATTCCTGAAAAGGTGGAAAAACTAAACAATAAGATTTCACCAATCCAAGATGATTATATCGAGAAGTATTTGGCAGAAAAGCCATTGAACCTTGTAGCCACACTTGACGGCAAGTCTGCTTATGCTGATGCTGACTTCGTGGTTATCGCAGCTCCTACCAACTACGACCCTGTAAAGAATTACTTCGACACTACTCATGTGGAGGAAGTAATTGACTTGGTATTGGAGGTAAATCCCGATGCCATCATGGTCATCAAATCAACCATCCCAGTTGGCTATACACGTAACCTCTATTTAAAATATGCGCAGAAAGGAGTTAAGGAGTTCAATCTCCTCTTCTCTCCTGAGTTCCTTCGTGAGAGCAAAGCCCTCTACGACAACCTCTACCCCAGCCGTATCATCGTAGGTTATCCAAAGATTATAAACAAGCCAGAGTTTGAGGCCGAGAACAAGGCAATCGAATCGGTAACAGATGTTGATATGTTGATTGAAGCAGCTAAAACTTTCGCTGCACTTTTGCAAGAAGACGCCATCAAGGAAAACATCGACACACTCTTTATGGGCATGAAGGAAGCAGAGGCTGTAAAACTTTTCGCTAATACTTACCTTGCTCTTCGTGTTAGCTACTTCAACGAACTTGATACTTACGCAGAAGTAAAAGGTCTAGACTCAAAAGCCATCATTGAAGGAGTAGGTCTTGATCCCCGTATCGGTACACACTACAACAATCCATCATTCGGTTACGGTGGCTACTGCTTGCCAAAGGACACAAAGCAACTTCTTGCCAACTATCAGGATGTCCCACAGAATATGATGTCTGCCATTGTTGAATCAAACAAGACTCGCAAGGATTATATTGCTGATGCCGTATTGCGTAAAGCTGGCTATTATGCAGAAAATGGTCAGTGGGATGCAAGCAAAGAACATTCAGTTGTCATCGGAGTTTATCGCTTGACAATGAAGTCAAACTCGGACAACTTCCGCCAGTCTGCCATCCAAGGCATCATGAAGCGTATCAAAGCAAAAGGTGCAGAAGTTATAATTTATGAGCCAACTCTTGAAGACGGAACAACTTTCTTTGGCAGCAAGGTAGTTAATAATCTTGATGAGTTCAAGGAACATAGCAAAGCAATCATCGCTAATCGCTTTGATGATTGCTTAAAGGACGTTGAAAATAAAGTATATACTAGGGATATTTTCCGTAGAGATTGATTTATAAAAAATGTTGTCTTATGAAGAATCGCAGAAACCTAATCTTCAATATTGGGGATGAAAACCGAATTGTAGTTGAGAATATTGATAAGGAAACGTTAGAGACTTCTATATTTTCGGAACCTTATCATTATGCATTGGACGCACTGAATAATTATGTGGGGGCTATGCCAACTGAGAAAGACAAAAGGATAGAAGAGGAAAAATTATGGAGAAATAATATCTTTGCTTTTATTGGTGATCGTGGCTCTGGAAAAACTTCTTGTATGCAGTCGGTCGCTCAGTTGTTGGTGAAACCAACGAACTTGAAAGAAGACAAGGGCAACAAGGTTTTTGGGGAGAAATTCCATAAGATAGATATGGTTGATCCATCGTTTGTGGATAATGACTCAAATGTTGTAGGGGTAATTCTTGCGAGTTTGTATAAGCAGTATCAAGAGTACTTCAAGGATCATAAGGGGAATGAAAGCCAAAGGATAGAGTTGGCCAATCGTTTTGCAAATGTTCAACATGACTTCTATCGTATGATGGAAAGTGACAAGACGAAAGAAGATGATTTGGAGTCGCTATCTTCTCTGTCCGCAGCCATAGACCTTAAGCAATCCATGTTGCAATTGGTGGATAGCTTTATGGAATACATTGGTGAAAAAAATGCTATTCTCTTGGTACCCGTGGATGACATAGATTTGCATAGCAAAGCAGCAACGGATATGGTTGAGCAAATCAGAAAATATCTGGTATTGCCTAATGTGGTTGTGCTGATGGCTGTAAAAATGAGCCAGTTGTCCAAGCTGAAACGCCTTCAGTTCTCCAAGGAATATCAAGATGGGCGAAATACACTTTCTGATACTGAGCTTGATGAGATGGTTGAGAAGTATATCACCAAGCTCGTTCCTTATGGACATCGCATATACATGCCTGACGCAAACTATTATTGGAATGCGCTCGTAACCATCAAGCGTGAAAATGAAATAGAGTGTGAAAAGGTTTCCATCAGACAGTTTATCCCAGAGTTGATATTTAAGAAGACACGCTATCTGTTCTATAACAGTTCTATAAAGACAAGCTATATAGTACCAGATAATTTAAGAGAACTTCGCCAGTTAATGCGACTTCTTTACGATATGCCAGACTACATAAAGGATGGGGAAATCGTAAAAAACAACAATAAGGTTCTGTTTAAGAAGTATCTTTTCCAGAGTTGGATGATGAATCATTTGGATGCCAAGTCGCAGTCGCTTATTCGTGAATTGCTGTCAGTGACCGATTCTATTCAGGTAAATGCCTTCGCTCTTCGAATCATTCGCAACAAGTTCTATGTGCGGAATGACGAAGGAAAAATAGTTGCACCATGGGATAATGAGAACAAGGAGCTGGACTATATTATGCGTAAAGATAATATGGTCTATAATATAGCCCTAGGTGATGTTCTTGCGGTAATAGATTGCTTGGAGAGATTGGATATTACGATAGAGCAGATGTATTTTTTGTTCATGATAAAAACCATATATTCCATCCGCCTTTATGAATATTATGTTGATTATTGTGAGGAACTAACAGAGAAAACTCCTGATGACATTAGACCCCTAGACCATATTTTTAAAAAAAAATTGTTTGAGGGCATGGCACTTCCCGATTATTTTAAGTTAATGGGAGGAAGACTCTTTAATACGAGGGCATCTTTGATACTTCCTATGGCTTTGGGACCAGACAGCGTGTCTAGATCAAACCGTGTTATCTATATGAATGCCCTGAATGAGCTGATGAAAAAATGTGTGGAGCATTCAGATGCGGTTTCTGCTGATGAGATAAAAATGGCAGAGTTCTTCATGCTATGTACGGCACGTGTGTATAGGTCGAGAAACAAGCCTAAGGGCAATAATGACTATTATGAGCCAGGATTCCGTACCAATCGTGATATTGTATATGCTGTGAGCTTTGGTAACAAACCCAATGCTTTCTTTGATATTGCATCTTTCATGTATAATATAATAGATGTGAAGCGATGTTATGGAAGATTTAAATACGGAAAGGTTTTCTACGAAAAAGTGCAGGCTGACGAGAATGCTTTCGCTCAAAGTTTGTTAGCAACATTTAGACGAAAAAACTTGGAAAAAATTGGCAAGGAATATGAACGCCAACTTAGCATTGGGGAAAAACTCGGTTGGTTTAGTATTCGAAATATAGAGATTTTGCAAGATTTGACCATTTTCCTTGACGAATATAGCTACAAGGACAAGACGGGAGACATAGGTAAGTTGATAGAGTTCTTTTCTCGATTGGCTTCTTATGAGATTTCAAGCTATGACAAAGCAAAAGACGCTTTGGAATATAATGTCATTGATTATAAGTTTGTACAGGCTGTTGTTGATTTGTTGAATGCAATCACTGACAACAAATTGCTAACAAAGGTCTTCCATAAGATATATGATGGCTACTTGGCAAAGGACATCGACAAGGAGGAAGACGAAGGTATCGAGCTTCCTGCTTTACAAGATATATTAGCGAAATATCAAGCAAATCCTTTGCAGGAACAACATCTCAGAGATTTAATCAAGCATAACTATGCCATGGCTGATACTATAAGAAAAAATCTTCCGAAGAAGATAGCTGCTTTTAAAGATCCAAGATTTGCGGAGATTCTCAATGAGGGTTTAACACAAATTGGTGAAAACAAAATAAAGCAAGAGCATGTACATGCCATCTACGAATACATCAATCAGAAAATAACAGATTTAATACCTGCACTAGATGGAAACCTTGAGGCAAACAATCAAAACCCTCTTCCTGCTCCAGAAGAGCCAGACGGTCATTGATTTATTCTTGAACAGTCAAGTTAAGTGTGATTTAGGTATAGACGAATCATGGTTTGTTAGGGCTTATTTGGATGATGTCAGTCCAATAAGAACCAAAGACCAAGTCGAATCGATATATGCCTTGCTATGTTCGAAGTGGATGAGAGAGAACGACGGGATAAAATCCTTTTCATTTGCTCCTACTCCTACTGTGTTCAATGTTTTACTGCATTTTTCTGCCGATATATTGAGAGAGTATGCCAATGAGCCTGTTTGCCGTTATGAGAGTCTGTTGCGATGGCACGATTTAACTTCATTGGTTGGGGAGGACTTGCTGACAACCTCTTATTTTGCAGCAAAAGACTTAAAGCAAGGAATCAAGAGAACCTTCTTTAATTGGAAAGATACCGTCAGCCATGACAATGCAGCCTTAAATAATGTCTTTAGCAAGCGTATGATAGATTTGCATTATCATCTCTACGGTTCTATTTTCGTTTTCGACTTGAATTGGTTGAGTTTGATGAATGATGTGGCAGAAAGAAAGGAATGTTTCCAACAAATCCAACAATATCTTAATCCCTCTCATGTCATCTCTGTGAATGAGCGAAATGTAAGCCTGTATCATCGTGTGATAAAAGCAGCTGCCATTCGTCTGCTACTGTTTTGGTATATAGATGGCAGTTTGACAGATAGAATGATGGAGTTGCTCTACGGTTCTACGATAGACTTGCTTGCTTCCAATGAAGACGTGTGGATGGAGTCTGGGCGTCAACCTTTACAACAACGCATTCAGGTCGCTCGGACGGAAAAAGGCTATGAATATAAGAACTTTCATCAACGACGAGCGGTATTGGATTATGCCATATCAGATGGTATTATGGTCAACTCTTCTAATAATAAAGAATATTTATATTCTGTCTTGTCGGGAGAAAGACATCTTATGTATTGCATGTTTCGGAAGATATATGGAGGTGAATGTGATAGCTTGATGGCAACTTGCTTTTATATCTATCTTCTTATCAAGGGTGAGTTCCGCTCAGAGATAGTCCAATTGAATGATTCGGTAGGCTTTGCCAACTTCTCTGATTACCAAGGTAGAAAATACCTGTTCTTGAAAAAAGGTAGCGTCTATGATGCCATCGCACCTCAAATTGCAATAGCCAGTTCTCTTTTAGACGGTCAAAAATGGCTTGAAGCTCGCATAACACCTTGCGATTCTTATCGTTCATTGGATAAATTTATAAACAAAATAGAGGATTCTGTGAATAAAGGCTTGTTGACTTTTGATATAAGTGACGGGTTGAAAGAGCGATATTCTATCATTCTTCATTTTATAAAGAATGGAGATACTAAAATAAAGCGGTTAGAAAGCAAAAACATGTTTCCTAGACATTATACGCTTCGAAAAAAGATAAAGAAGGAGTCTTTGGCGCTAAGTGAATGGAGGAGTCGTTATATGTCTCAAGATAGACCTCTGCAAATAGTAGGAGTAGATGCTGCCAGTTCTGAGATTGCTTGTCGCCCGGAGGTTTTTGGTCAAGGATACCGTTTCCTTAAGAATTTTCATTCAGCATCTGGTTATTGCAAAGACTCACATGAGTTGGGGTTTACCTTTCATGTAGGAGAAGATTTCTTGGACATAGTTGATGGTTTACGTGCTATTCGTGAGTCTTTAATTTTTCTGAACTTGGAGAATCGTGATAGAATCGGACATGCTTTAGTGTTAGGTACAGATGTAGAAAAGTATTATATGAAAAGAGGTTATTATGTATCAATGACTAAGCAGATGCTGTTAGATAATATTGCTTGGCTATATTTTGAAGGTTCCACTTGTGTTGGATTCAATAAGATAGCTGTGCATCTAAAAGCTCAGTTTGAGAAATATTTCAATGAGATTTATGCCAAGAGCATAGCTCAAAATAAAAATGATTTATTTTCGATAAACATAGAGGATTATTATCAATCTTGGCTTCTTCGAGGTGATGCTCCTCACAAATATATGAATCCGAACAACTTGGACGAGTCTCTGTCTGGCTTTTATGATTTGTATGCCTTTAACGAAAGGGCTGAGGTTCGCGAAGCGCGTAGCAATCCTAAGGCTTGTTATTTATATTACCTATATCATTATGACAATATGGTCTATGATGAAGGAAACAAAAGTGAACAAGTCAAACTGAACGAGGATATAATTTTTGTCATTAAGCAACTTCAGTCAAAACTTCTCAACGAGATAGAGCGTCTTCACATTTCCATCGAGACCAATCCAACTTCGAATTACCGTATCGGTGACGTTGATCGTTATGACGAACACCCAATTTTACAATTCTTCAATTATGGTTTGAAGCATGAAGGAATAGCCGAACACTCTGTCACGGTATCCATCAATACCGATGACAAGGGAGTCTTTTCCACATCTTTGGAACGAGAATTTTCTGTGATGGCAGCAGCATTGGAGAAAAAGTGTGATATAGGAAATGGTGGTAATTCTCCGAGAATGATATACGACTGGTTGGACAGGATAAGGGAAATGGCATTTGAAATGAAATTCTAAAAAAACAATATACTATGGTAAATTATAATATAGATTTAATAGGTAAGACAATCCTTGTTACAGGTGCAGCCGGATTCATCGGCAGCAATCTTGTAAAGCGTTTGTTTAATGATGTGGAGAACATCAAGGTGATAGGTATTGATAGTATTACAGATTACTATGATGTAAACATTAAGTTTGAGCGCCTGAAAGAAATAGAGGCTTTAAATCGTGATTGGACCTTCGTTCACGCCTCTATTGCAGATAAGGAGTCGGTAGATAAAATTTTCACCGAAAACAAAATATCAGTAGTTGTTAATCTCGCTGCTCAGGCTGGTGTACGATATAGTATTACTAATCCAGATGCTTATATCCAGAGCAACCTCATCGGTTTCTACAACATTCTTGAAGCATGCCGTCATCATGAAGTAGAGCACCTTGTGTATGCATCCTCTTCATCTGTATATGGCAGCAACAAGAAAGTTCCATACTCAACTGATGACAAGGTTGACAACCCTGTATCTCTTTATGCAGCCACCAAAAAGAGCAACGAGTTGATGGCTCATGCTTATAGCAAACTCTATAACATCCCATCTACTGGCCTCCGTTTCTTCACCGTCTATGGTCCTGCCGGTCGTCCAGATATGGCATACTTCGGTTTCACTAATAAACTTGTTAAAGGCGAGACTATCAAGATCTTTAACTATGGCAACTGCAAGCGCGACTTTACTTTTGTAGACGACATTGTAGAAGGTGTAGTTCGTATTATGCAGCACGCTCCAGAAAAACAAAATGGTGAGGATGGTCTTCCTATACCTCCATACAAGGTGTACAACATTGGTAATAATCATCCTGAAAATCTTCTCGACTTCGTAACCATCCTACAAGAAGAACTTGTACGTGCAGGAGTTCTTCCTAAGTTTTATGACTTCGAGGCACATAAGGAACTTGTACCTATGCAACCTGGTGATGTTCCCGTAACTTATGCAGATACAACCCCATTAGAGCAAGATTTTGGTTTCAAGCCAAACACAAGTCTAAGAGAAGGTCTTCGCAGATTTGCTGAATGGTACGCTCGTTATTACAACAATTAATGAAGTAAACACGAAATTCCATAAATTGCCCATGAATTACTTACAAATTCAATTCGTGGTAATTTCCTGGATAATTCGTAAGCACTCAATTGCTTCCGAGGCATTTTGCATGAACCAAGTAACCTTTGCACTGCAAAACATAAAAATACGATTATGGCAAGCTGTGAAGATTTCAAAAGGATAATAGAACTTTATAAGCCACTGGCTGATATGTAAAGGCAAGACTTTATAAATACGATAACGGAGCTTAAGGCTATGATAAGTAGCCTTAAGCTTACGATTGGTACGCTTTCTTCGTCAGGCGATAAGTTCGCAGAACGCTACGATAGCATCGTTGCAGAAGTCAAAGGATAGGCATCAGTGTGCATACGACAAGGTTGTCAAGAAACGTAATGCTTGCCTTGAAATACCATACGCTCATTGAGACATGCAAGAATGAAGGTCTCAATGTGAAGGAGTATTTCACTTATGTATTCCGCAGTCTTATAGAGGATGAGAAGGACTACGAAAAATTACACCCCAGTGCTATTGCATGGTAAATTCAAACAAACAAAAGTTAAAACAAAAATAATCAATGGCTCTCCAGTCCCTGTTTATAAGGGGGTGGAAGCAATTGATTGCTTACGTACTAATAATACAACAAAACAAACAATGAAATACGATTATTTAATAGTAGGCTCTGGACTTTATGGAGCTATGTTTGCTTATAAAGCAAAACAAGCAGGAAAAAAGTGTTTAGTAATAGACAAGCGTAAACACTTAGGTGGTAATGTTTATTGTGAGGAAATAGAGGGTATAAATGTGCATAAATATGGTGCCCATATTTTCCATACAAACAACAAAGAGGTGTGGGACTTTGTAAATTCTATTGTTCCATTCAACCGCTATACAAATTGCCCTGTGGCAAACTATAAGGGCAAGTTGTTTAATCTGCCTTTTAATATGAATACTTTTTACCAGATGTGGGGTGTGACGACTCCAGAAGAAGCGCAACAGAAGATTGAGGAACAAAAGGCAGAGGCTGTTGCAGCTCTTGAAGGTAAAGAACCACAGAATTTGGAGGAACAGGCACTGACCTTAGTGGGAAAAGATATATTCGAAAAGTTAATAAAAGAATATACTGAAAAGCAATGGGGACGCAAGTGTAAAGATTTGCCAGCATTTATCATCAAACGTCTGCCTGTGCGTATGGTGTTCGACAATAATTACTTTAATGACAAATATCAAGGTATTCCTATCGGTGGATACAACAAGCTGATTGATGGATTACTTGAAGATATAGAATGTAAAACTGATGTTGATTTCTTTAATTCCGAATATCATGATTGGAGAAAGTATGCAGATAAATTAGTGTACACAGGTGCTATTGATGAGTATTTTGATTACATATTTGGTAAACTTGATTGGCGTACCGTTACTTTCAAGACAAGGATAGAAGACACTGCTAATTATCAGGGTAATGCTGTTGTGAATTACACTTCACACAAAGAACCTTACACTCGTGTTATAGAACATAAGCATTTTGAGATGTTTGGGCAAGAAGTATACGACAATCCCAAAACTGTAGTTAGTGAAGAGTACTCTACTGAGTATAGCGAGGGAATGGAACCATATTACCCTGTCAATGACGAACGTAACAATGCAATTGTCGAGAAATATCGTGAACTGGCGAAACAAGAGAAAAATGTAATTTTTGGTGGCAGATTAGGGCTTTACAAATATTTTGATATGGCTCCTATTATTGAGTTGGTAATGAGCAATGTGGATTTTTAACTCATTAAGATATGGAAAAATTATCAAAAATAGCACTTGTAATAATAAGTTTTGTGTTGTTTTTTTTATGCTATGATTATATAACAGATAAGAGTTTCCAATATAGATTAATAGCACTAATTCCAATGGTCTTCTCACTCCTAATGTTAATTTTCTCTCAAAAGATAAAGTTAAATGGAGCAGGAGAAATGACCATATTTATAGTTTGTATTTTCAGGTATATCGTATCTCCATTGGTATTTCTAAGCAAACGAGAAATATGTGAATTTGCAACGGCATATAATTATATGGACAATGCTGTGTTTTATATGCTTTTTGAGATGATCTGTATTGTTGTATTATTAGTATTTTACAGACCAAAAGAAAATGTATCGGTCAAAAACTATAATTTATCGAAACATTTCACTTTTTTCCTTGTAATAGTGGCGTTAGGTATTTTTGCTACCAATAGAAATGTTACAGGTAATTTTAATTTGTTAAGTGAAGACAACCTTGGCGCGAATGATTTCGAAAGGGAATCAAATGTTGTTATATTAATATGGCAAGCTACATTAACCTATATATATGCTATAGCAATATTTAGTATTTATAAGAGTAAAAAGATTCGACATCGTATAGTTTACTCTATATTGCTTTGTGCAATATATACCATCATAATATTTACAGGTCAGTCTTCGATATCAAGATGGTATACAGTGGTAACAATATCTGCATCAATTGCAGTGTTTCTTAAACTTTATCCCAATTATAGAAAATCAATAGCGATATCTCTTGTGGTTCCAGGAGTTGTATTAATTGTGGCAGCTACTATAATAAAAAACACAACAATTGGATACGGTGCTGGTTTCGATACCACAATGGAAAGTATATTCGACGTTAACTTAATGGATATATATTTTGCAGGTCCTGTAAGTGTTAATTCTGGTATAGGAGCAAGTGAACGTTTTGATATAGGATTATCTTCTATGTTTTATGACATTCTTAATAACTTTCCGATTCTTGGAAATTATATTGATAGAGAAAACGCTTCTGTAGCTCTTTTTGGAAAATATAATGGCAGAGGTGACTTGATAATACCATTGGTTGTGCAATCATGTTGTTGGTTTGGAAAATTGGGTATGGGGATTCTTTCTGCATTATCAGTTATTTTTGTTAAAAAAGCTGATCTTAAATTTAAATACTCCATAAGTCCCATTTCTTATGTTTTCGCATTTGTTTCAATATGGACAGGCATTATTACCATTCTGAATTTTACAATATGGATTTCATGGTTTTATAGTATGATTATCCCAACGTATATTCTATTTTATGTCTCAAAAAGAATCAAAATCTAAACGTAGATTATGCAAACTAAAATTTCTTTTTTGCCAGAACCGTGTTTATGCATATTTACCCTATGAATAAAATAAGCCAAATAGTACCCTATTCATTTATATTGTGCGTTTTAGTAGTTATTATTCACAATCCAACAAGTCAATATTTCGATTATGGAGCAAATACGTCAACATATATAGTACATTATTTAATTAATGATGCTATACCAACAATAACATCAATAGCTGTACCTGCATTTTATATTATAAGTGCGTTTTTGTTTTTTAGAAACTACAGGATACAAGACACGAAAAAGAAACTTCAGAGTAGGATAAAGACATTAGTTCTTCCATATCTGTTTTGGAATTTAGTAGGGCTTCTTGTAGCCATGACATTCAAGCTTCCTTTTATTGCGAGCATGTCTGTAGATAGTTCTAACCCATTTGACATAATAACAATATGTAAGGCTTTATTTCTACATCGATACACACCTTTTTGGTTTGTTTTTGGTCTTATTGTCTACAATCTGTTCTGCCCCATCATTTATAAAATATGCACCAATAAACTTATTGGTCTATCTGGGGGGGGGGTAATTTTATATATGCTAATATGTCAGAATAAGATAGATAACCCACTGCCAAAGGGATGTTATTTTGAAGTTAATTCTTTCTTCTATTATTATGTGGGGGCTTTTGTAGGAGTTAATTACAAACATTTGCTTGAATATAATATTAGCAAGCGACTTGCTATTGTAAGTTTGATTGTATTCTTGCTGCTTTTATGGATGCAACTAAATTGGCATATAAAAGTTGTAGATTTACCACCAGTTGTGACGCTGATAAAATGTATACTATCATGGTGTATGCTGTATCCGTTACTAACTATAATTAAAACGAAGTGGTGGATGAACCTAACATTTTTCATATATGCCACACACATTGTAATACAACGCATTATAGCTACAATCTTAAGATTGCTTATATGCAAGACAGCATTACCTACATCTATAAGCGAATCAGTGGTATTTGCTTCATCTGTTGTATTGGCAATTTGTACTTGTATATGGATTGCTAAATACTGGAAGAGAAAATCAGAAAAAACTTTTGTTTTCGTAACAGGAAATAGAACATGAAAAAGATTTCAATAATAATGGGTGTTCACAATGGTGTTCATCGATTTAATGAAGCCATAAAGAGCATAGTGGAACAAACATACACGAACTGGGAGTTTGTGATATGTGATGATGGATCTTCGGATGACTCATATGAGCTGTTGAAAAAATACGAAGAGAGTGACAATCGGTTTAAGGTAATACAAAACAATGGTAATAAAGGCTTGCCTTACACATTGAACCATTGTTTGGAGTGTTGTACTGGAGAATATATAGCACGTATGGATGATGACGACTATTGCTATCCTGACAGGTTTGAAAAGCAAGTGAAATTCTTGGAAGAACATGCTGACGTTAGTTTTATTTCGTCTTGTGTTGATCTTTGGGATGGGAAAAAAATGATAGGACGTTTGATGCATCCAGAATATCCAACCATCAGAAATCTTGTTTATCAAACACAGTTTGTACATCCAGCCACTATGTTTCGTGCAAAGGACATCAAGGCTGTAGGAGGGTATAGAGTATGTAAAGACACCATGCGTGGACAGGACTACGACCTCTTCATGCGAATGTATGGTGCTGGATATAAAGGAGCAAATTTGCAACAGCCTGTATACCGCTATCTCATGGACAATAACAATATTAAACGGAGAACGTTGAAGGCACGTGTAGGTGAATTCAAAATCAGAATACACGGCTATAATGCGATGGGAGTAATGTGGTGGGCATGGCCTTTTTTAATGAAACCATTTATAGCTCATATAATAACCAAACTAAGATATTAGTAGATAATGAAAATATTATTTACAGTTCACACCTATTATCCTAATAAGGATGGTGTGCAGTTCGTTACGGAGTATTTGGCCGAGGGGCTTGTGAAGCGTGGCCATCAAGTGGATGTGTTAACCTACATGTATGCAGACCGCACGACTGTTAAAAGCGAAACGCATAATGGAGTGAACATTATACGTTGGGAAGCAAAAACGGTTCATACATTCCATAAGGGGGACAAGATAGGATATCAACACTATGTAATAAGTCATCAGCAAGATTATGATGTGATGATAAATGTTGGAACACAAACAGCACTAACCGACTGGTTGTTTCCAATATTCGATAAAATCACAATCCCCAAGGTGCTCTATATACATTCCATTTGGGATTTTGAGATACATGACACAGATAAACAAAGCGTGTCGACACTTGCGAAAAAACTTTGGGCAAATTATAGGTGGAAGAGATATTACAAAAAGTATGCAGATGTATTCAAGGCATATGATGCTGTAACCCAGCTTCATAAGCAGGACTATAGTTACCGCTTGTTTAAAGAGTGGTATGGAATAGAGTCGCACATATTCGAGAATGCTGCTGATAATGTGTTTTTTGAATCAAAAGGCGAAAAACCGAAGAACTTTCCAAATCATTACATCATAAACGTATCAAATTATAACGACCGCAAGAACCAAAAGGAGTGTATAAAGTTGTTTTATGATTCTAAGGTCGGTAATGATTGGGGATTGGTGCTGATAGGTTCAAGCCGTAATGCATACTATGATTTGCTGGTAGAATATGATGCACAAAGACGAAAAGAACTGGGATTAAAGAAAGGGGAAAAAGAAGTCCAACTGCTTTATGGAGTAGATCGCCCTGTGACTTGTGAATATATCAAGCAAGCAGATATATTCCTCATGACGAGTTTCAGGGAAGCTTTTCCAATTTCTTTAACAGAAGCTATGGCCTCGGGAGTACCTTTTGTATCATCAAATGTAGGAATAGTAAAACACCTAATTGGCGGAGCAGTGGGAGATGATGAAAAAGAACGACTCAAACTGTTGAATAGTTTAATAACCAATGAAGGACTAAGAAAAGAATATTCAGATAAGGGACATGCTTTCGCCTTAGAACATTTCAATGTAGATGCTAAGGTGTCGCAATTAGAAAAACTTATAGAAAATATTAAACAAAACAAAAAATAAAAAATGAAGAAAATCGCATTTATTTGCCCGTATTTCGGCACATTACCCAAACATTGCCAACTGTGGCTAAACTCGTGTGCTTTTAACAAGGATATTACATGGTATCTAATTACAGATGACAAACGAGCATTTGATTATCCAGAGAATGTCAAAGTTATCTATACAACGTTAGCCGATTTGAAGGCAGAATATCAAAAGAAGTTTGATTTCCCTATATCATTAGAAGGTACATACAAATTGGGAGATTTCAAACCGTTATATGGTTACCTATATGAAGATACACTTTTGAAAGGATATGACGCTTGGGGACATATAGACGTGGCTGACGAGATTTATGGCGATATAAGAAAATTTGTCACGGATGAGTTGCTGGACGAATATGACAAACTGATGGTGTTCGGACACATGTGTATTTACAAAAACGCACCTGAGGTGAACCGACGCTTTATGGAGGAATCAGACTCAAATCTTACTTATAAGCACATCTTCTCGTCAAGTAAATTCTTCAATTTTGAGGAAATCGCGAGTGGCAGCATCACTCGTATCTATATGCACAACAATTATCCGATAGGCAGAATGGATGAACATTTTGCTGATATTTCAGGTATTTATTATGCATTCAGATTGGGAAAATGGAATGGTGAACTTACGAAGTTGAAATATAACAAGAGAGTACCCCTTATTTTTAGTTGGGAAAACGGCAAGGCATATGGCTATTCAATAGTCGATGGAGAGATTCTTAAGAAAGAGTATCTGTATGTGCATTTTAAGAGAAGACGCATGGCAATAAATGTACCTCTGGATGCTAAGGAATACTTAATAGTGCCGAGTGGATTTGAACCAAAGAAAGGAGATATTGATAAAGCTGTTATCAAGAAATACAGTAAGGATAAACTGTTCTATGATGTGTTCTTCAAGGAGAAGAAAAAGGCAGCAAAGGTACGTTGGAAGCAATTCGTAAATAAATTTATTATGGGGGGGGGGGGGTAAAAACGATTAGTCGACCTTTTTTTGCTATGCTCCCTCCAAAGGCATTTGTGATAACGAAATATTATCTGTACAACCATAAGTGGCTTAATCTGAATACTCCTCAAACCTACAATGAGAAACTTAATTGGCTAAAACTGTATTATCATAATCCGTTATACACGACATTAGTCGACAAACTTTTGGTAAAGGAATATGTAGCAGAGAAGATTGGTCGAGAACATATTATTCCAACATTGGGTCATTGGGATAGTTTTGACGAAATTGACTTTGACAAACTACCGAACCAATTTGTATTGAAAACTAATCATGATAGTGGAGGTATTGTTATCTGCAAAGACAAAGCTACATTTGATAAGAAGGCCGCCAAGAAAAAGTTGATGAAATCACTGAAGCATGATTACTATCGCTTTTCGAAAGAGTGGCCTTACAAGAATGTCAAGCGACAAATATTGGCCGAACAGTATATGGAAGATGAAAGCGGCTTTGAACTGAAAGACTACAAATGGTTCTGCTTTGACGGAGATCCTAAAGCCTTGTTTATTGGAAGTGATAGACAGGTGAAGGAAGTGGAAACTAAGTTCGATTTCTTTGATGCGGATTTCAAGCATTTGCCCATAGTTAATGGACATCCTAATGCCATCTTGCCGATATCAAAGCCTAATGGATTTGAAAAGATGAAAGAATTGGCACGAATACTTTCAAATGGTTTGCCACATGTGAGAATTGACTTTTATGATGTCAATGGGCAGATATATTTTGGTGAGATGACATTCTATCACAATTCTGGATTTTCTGTATTTGAACCTGACAGTTGGGATAAGACATTTGGTTCATGGATAAAATTACCGACAAAAATGTAATAAGAAATGTCTTCGAGTAGAAATAAGACACTATTAAATAATACGTTTGTATTTATGATAGGAAGTATTGGATCAAAATTCATCCAATTCTTTCTTGTTCCATTATATACATATACGTTAACGACAGAAGAGTTTGGCGTAACAGAGCTTGTTCTAACAGCAGCAGGACTATTACAGCCACTCTTTTCTATGTCAATAGCCGATGGACTATTACGTTTTGGCTTAGATAAAAACTTGAGCAAAGAGCAAGTAAAAAGATGTGCGTTAATATTGACATTTATAGGTACTCTGTTATCATTAATTTTGATACCTTTGTTTCAACTAGAACGTACAATTAATAGATGGCTCTTCTTCTTTCTTGCAATTATGACCGCAAGAATTTACCGTGATATCTTTGCCATTAATCTAAAGATATATGATAAAAATAAGCTATTTGCTATAGACAGTATTTTATATACATTTGAACTATGTATATGTAGTTTTATATTCCTTGTACCATTAAAAATGGGTATTGAGGGATATTTCTGGGCAAATATAGTAGCAAACGTTTTATCTGCATTGTTTTTGATTGTAGCAGGAACCCCATTTAAAGGCGTGTTTAGCATAAAGACAGACTATAAATTATTGAAGGAGATAGCGATTTACTCTCTTCCTATGATAATAAACGGGCTGTCATGGTGGATTGCCAACTCTTCAAATCGTTTCATGATTTCATATTTCATGACAGATTCTGATGTCGGCATTTATTCTGTTGCTTCAAAAATACCATTGTTCATAAGTACATTCACTGGCGTATTTTGTCAAGCATGGATAATATCAGCTGTTGTGGAATTTGACAGTGAACAGAACAAACAGTTTTATTCTACCACATTCAACCGTTATGCTTTTGTTTTGTTGTTTTTTTCGTCTTTATTGATTGCTATCGTGCAACCCTTTATGCATCTTTATGTCAGTCAAGAATTTGAAATTGCATGGAGATATACTCCGTTTCTAATACTAAGTACAGTATTTTCAAGCATTGCAGCTTTTTATGCTGGCATTTATGCGGCAGCCAAAAAGAATATTAATGTGATGTTTACAACACTATTAGGAGCATTTCTTAATATTGGTTTGAACTATTGGCTTATTCCTCATACTGGTGTAATGGGTGCTGCTATAGCAACAATGTTGAGTTGGGGAGCAATTTTTGTAATCAGATATTTTGATGTGCAACATTTCTTTTCATTTTCTATTGATAAAAAGATGTTAGCATTAGCATCCTCTCTTGTGTTAGCAGAAGGAATTTTAATCATCTATGCTGGTAATTGGGGTTTTGTTATTTCAATAATAATAATAACACTTCTCTGCTATGTGTTCAAAAATTATTTCAAAGAAATCAAGGATAAAGTTATGAGAATATTAAAAAACTTCATATGGAGGGGTAAAAAAGAATTTACGTAAATTATTGCGTGTTCCTAAAAATAAGCGAGATAGAGAAAGGCTTGTGAATAAAGACTTTACGATAATAGCCTCAAATTGTACAGCTGGGATTTTATATCATGAGTTGAGATTGAAATTTTCTATCACCAACAATAAATCTCTATATGGAAGATAGTGATTTCGTAAAATTCTGTACAAGAATCCACTATTATTTAAATGTAGAAATGAGTCAAGTAGAACAAACCGAAAAAAAATACCCCGTAGTCCGACTTGATGACATTACACTTTATTGCGTACACTATAATTCATTTGAGGAAGTGAAGCAGAAATGGAACGAAAGAAAAAAACGTATATGTTGGGATAATGTGTTCTTCATGATGGCTATGCGTGATGGTGCGACCCAACAAGATGTAGAAGCTTTTGACAAGCTACCATACAAAAATAAAGTGGTGTTTGTAAATAAGCCCATGCCTCAATTAAAATCGGCATATTTTATTCCTAATACTGCATTGTCAACCGAAGAAGGTGCATGGCATTCAGTTGAAGCGTTAACTACATTCAAAGGCTCTTTTACAGGACTAAGATACATTGACGATTTTGATTTTGTAAGATTTTTCAATGAAGGCCAATGGTGGGCAAAATAAAAACGATTAAGAATGAAAAAAGTATTATTAGTGGCAAATGTAGCCAAAGAACATGTGAACAAGTTCCACATTCCAACAATTAAATATTTACAGAGCAAAGGATGGCAAGTAGACATAGCTTGCTCTGTTGATGCCGAAATAAAAGCTGGTGACAATATCTATAATATGAGTTGGAAACGCTCACCGTTTACTCCGAAAACATTTAAGGGAATTAAGGAATTAAAGAAATTGATAGCCCAAAATCATTATGACATTATTTATTGTCACACTCCCGTTGGAGGACTTGTCGCAAGAATAGCAGCACGCTCATTTCGAAAACAAGGTTTGAAAGTTGTTTATTGTGCACATGGATTGCATTTCTTTAAAGGAGCACCATTGCTGAATTGGTTGCTTTTTTATCCTATGGAGAAATGGATGGCAAAATTTACGGATATGTTTATAACCATTAATCCTGAAGATTATGAATTGGTAAGACAAAAATTTAACCATGAAATGAAAGTAGAAATGATACATGGTATCGGGGTAAACTTTGACAGACTTGATATTTCTGACAAAAATAAAGTCAGAGAAAAATACAGAGAAGACCTGCATATACCTAAAGAAGCGACCGTATTGATATATGTAGCCGAAATTCTGAAAAACAAGAATCAGCAAATGCTTATACACGTATTGAAACAATTGCGTGAGAAAGGTAAAGATGTTTATCTTTTGTTGCCTGGTCCTAATCATCAACATGGTGAATATCAAAAGATTGCAGATAATTTAGGACTCCATGATTATGTGAAGTTTTTGGGATGGCGTAGCGATATTGGACAATTGATGGTGGCATCTGATATATGTGTAGCCTCCAGCATTCGTGAGGGGTTTGGTATCAACTTAGTAGAAGCTCAATACTGCCATTTACCTGTTGTCGCTGTTTCAAACAGAGGACATCGAGCTATAATAAAAGATGGTGTGAATGGTTTCCTTGTACCACTTAATGATTGTGACGCTATGACAAACAAAATTTTATCATTAATGGATGAGAAGGCGCTTTATATGAAATTGTCAAATGTGAATGTAGATGAATATAAAGCTGAATATGTAGCCAATCAAATATACTGTTTTTTAAAGTCATTATGAATAAACAATACTATGTATTAATTAGTTTGGTAGCCTATGGCTTGAATTTAACAGATAAGTTTGACTTTACAAACGATATCAAATGGACAGATGTTTTTACTTTGTCTAAAAAACATGGCGTATTGGGTTTAGCTTTCGACGGTTTTGAGCGTTTAATAAAAGAAAATACTGGATGTAACAATCTGATACCTAAAGAATATAAGCTTCATCTTTTGGGTTATGTTTTAAATTTGGAGAAATTATATGAAAGACAAAAAAATGTATTGTATAAATTAGCGCATTTCTATAGTAAACATAACATAAAAACTTTGGTTTTAAAAGGTTATGGTATGTCATTGTATTATCCTATACCATCTCATAGAACTTGTGGTGATATTGATATTTATTTATATGGAGACATAGATAAATCAGATGAAATATTGGAAAAGGCAGGGGTAAAGATATATCGCGATAATTTTCATCATTCTACTTTTAAAATAGATGGAATTATGATTGAAAATCATCGGTCGTTGTTTGATGTAGAAATACATAAATCAAATCTGAGGTTTGAAAAGATATTTCAAGAACTACTGCAACAATCACAAGATTACATTGAAATTGGAGGACAAACACTTTTCAGACCATGTGCTACTCTTAATGCAATACATCTAATCCGCCATACTGGAGGTGATTTTGTTTTTGGCAAAATCATGTTAAGACAAATTGTTGATATTTGTGTGTTCTTCAATAGCAGACCTAGAATTGATTGGCAATATGTTTTACATGTATTAAAAAATGAAGGAATGATGCCATTCTATAATGCTATAGCAACAATATGTGTAGAGTATTTTAATATTTCGCCGGATTGTTTTGTTGGATATACATCCAATGTTGGTATTGCAAATAAGGTTTTGAATGAGATATTTTCAGAAACACACATTATTGTAGAAAATCCACCATCAATAAAAGAACCAAAAGCATTTGTATCCTATTGCTACAACAAATCCATACTTTTATTGCGGAATAAATGGAAATATAAGATAGTGTATAAAGAAAGTATGACAGATATGCTATGGCAGTTAGCTGTTAAACGAATAATGAATAAATAATGTGTAATGAAAAAAGGACATTGTATAATTTGTCATCGTGACGAAGTTGAACTATCTGACGAACATGTGATTCCTGATGCCATTGGTGGATATTATCATATCTACAATGTGTGCAAAAATTGCAATTCGAATCTTGGTAATTGTGTTGACTCTTACCTCCTTAAACACTGGCTGATAATTGGTGCACGTCATAATAAGCGACTTGCAGGCAAAACTAATAAAATTCCCAATCCTCTAATTGGGGATGGACTTTTAGAGGATGGAACTAAAGTTAGAATGGAAGAAGACAAATCTGGTAAACTTGCTGTAAGAATTTTACCAAAATCTCCCAAAATATCGCTCGACGGAAAGACTTTTTCTATAACAGTGGACGCTAAAGACGAGAAACTGATAGAGGGTATGAAACGTAAGGCTATGAAAAAATTGGGGATTAGTCCTGAAACGCACAAATTAGAGACTAAGAAAAATATACAAAGTATACCAAAACCTTGGGTTAAAATGCAAACTTCAATCGACATAAAGAAATATAAGATTGGCTTGCTTAAAATTGCATATGAATTTGCAGTTGATAAATATCCTGATTACTACAAGGACCCTATGGCTTTGCTGTATTCTGAAATACTACACAATGCTGCAATAGACCGTTTGGACGAAGTGGCATTTGAAGGCGATGGCATTCTTCAATCTGATGTAAAAATCTTAGAGGATTATATAGACTATGGTAATGCAGATAGACATGTATTAATTCTTATAAATTACGATGATAAGCTGCATTGTATGGTTAAACTCTTCCAAAACACCATGTGTCAGCTGATAAGAATGTCTGATAAAAAATATGGCAATACAAATCTTATTGTCGCATTAAACGACTTTGTAAAACACGAATGTAAATTCTATAATGAACATGAATTGATTAAACAATGCATAAGGAGTGAAAATGTTGGATTGAAATTCTCAAGTGAAACAGAAAAACAAATACAAGCTGAATCTTCACAGCCTCATCAAGTGAACCTTGCATGTAATATGAAAAAAGAATATCTCTTTTTTGATGCAAGTGACAATTGTATTTGCACACAAAAACAATTAGTTGAATTATTAGAGAGTACGGGGAATGCTGTTGTAAGTAAAGATGGTAATAAACAAATATCAAAATACAATATTCCTGACGGTTATTTCTTGAAGATAATGCCTTCAGGAAAATTGGTTAAGCCCGAGTCTATTATCTATGTTAACGAAATCGTAAAACTGTGATTATTGATTTTATCGTTGAATAGAAATATAGAAAACATTAGCAATTGCATTAATACCAATCCCTCAATTAATAAGTGACAAAGTGAGATTTTCGTGCAGAAAAACAACAAACTATGATAAATTACATCTTTATTTTCATTCTGCTAATTATCGCAGAACTCGTATATTTCCGCATTGCGGATAAGTATAACATAATTGACAAGCCCAATCAAAGGTCATCGCACTCAACGATAGTGTTAAGAGGCGGTGGCATTATCTTTCTGATTGGGGCATGGGTATGGAGCGCATTCTTTGGCTTTGAATATCCTTGGTTCTTAGCTGGACTGACGCTTGTGGCTGGGGTTAGCTTTGTAGATGATATTCGGTCTTTACCTGACTCGGTGAGGTTGGTGGCTCAGTTTGCTGCAGCTGCTATGGCTTTCTATCAATTAGACATTCTGCATTGGTCGATGTGGTGGATTGTGTTGGTAGCTCTGATTGTTTATGTGGGGGCTACGAATGTGATTAACTTTATGGATGGAATAAATGGAATAACAGCTGGATATTCATTAGCTGTTTTACTTCCATTAGCTGCTTTAAATACTGACAATGAGTATGTGGCGCAATCGCTGATCTTTACAACAATTATAGCAGCAATAGTGTTTTGTATATTTAATTTCAGACCGAAGGGTAAGGCTAAGTGTTTTGCTGGCGATGTCGGGTCAATAGGTATAGCATTCATTATGTTATTCTTATTGGGGAATGTGATTATTAAGACTGAAGATATAACATGGCTAATATTCTTATTAGTATATGGTGTGGATGGTTGTTTGACAATCATACATCGTATCATGTTGCATGAGAATTTAGGTGAGGCACATAGAAAGCATGCTTACCAGATTATGGCGAACGAACTGAAGATTGGACATGTAAAAGTTACGCTACTATATATGGCTATGCAGTTGGCTGTATCGTTGGGATTTGTTTATCTATGTCCTAATACTGCGCTTTACCATTGGATGTATTTGATTGGAGCATTAGCTGTACTGGCTATCGCCTATGTTTTGTTCATGAAGAAATATTATCACTTGCATGAGGAATACCTTAATTCACTGAAAAAATAACTTTTACAATATTCAAGACATGAATTTCATAGGTTATATGAAAACCCTTTCGTATAATTTATGGGGTTCATGTTTTGTTCGTTTACAACAATTATGGAAATTAATAAAGACTTTTTAGGTAAGCTCTTTGAGCAAGCTGTTGTTAATCCTCGATTGCGTCAAAATTTGGATTTGCGAACATCTACTAATGATAATTCGCAACGTATGCTGAATGCCCTGCTGCCAGGAACCGTTGTGCCTATCCACAGGCATCCACAAAGTACGGAGAATGTTTTTCTCTTGTGCGGTAAGATTGTGGAGGTTATCTGTAATGAAAATGGAAACGAGATAGAGCGTATTCATCTTGACCCCACGGTTGGTAATTATGGTTGTGTTGTGCCACAAGGTGCATGGCATACAGTAGAAGTACTGGAACCATCGGTTATATACGAATCAAAGGACGGAAAATATGGTGAGGATGGCAGTGAGACGTTTGATGCTTTTAAAGCAAAGGAAGCGGAAAACAAAGAACAGGCTTCAGCCACATTCTCAAATAGTCTTGGCGATTTTAAAAAGAATATTGAGTATCTGATTGGCATGGAACGCCAGTCGGGTAGCATGGATGTCATTACACCGCTTTATGTGTCTCGTATGCTGAATGTGCCTTTAGAAGAGGTGGAACGAGTGATGAAAGAGATGAACATGTAATCTTCTAAATTCATTTGTGCCCCATTTTTAATGGGAAGCTAATGACTATATACTAAAATGAAGCAGAATAATTAGATGAAAGAATTTCCTGTAAATGGAAGAGATAAAGCGCATGAAATTGATTTGATGTGTAGATGATAATTTGTGGGAAAGACACAAATGAGAAAAGAAATACAGTTGTACGAATACCAGAAGGATATGTTACGTCAGATAGAGGATGCGTTTGTGACGCACCAATCTGTGATGGTACAGATGCCTACTGGAACAGGAAAGACCGTTCTGATTTCGGAAATAGTGAAGAGAGAAGAACGAAGAGTGAAGAATCCATGTGTGTGGATTGTGGTACATCGACGTGAATTAGTAGAGCAGATAAAGGAAACGTTTGAGAGACGATTAGGTACTTCTCTTGATGCTGAGAGAGAAATATCAAACCTTATAGAAGTTTTCTCTATACAGTGGTTGTCAAGACACTATCAAGAATTGGAGGAAAGACCATCACTCATCGTGATAGACGAGGCACATCATGCCGTGGCTAAGACCTACGAAGAGGTGATGAACGCCTATCCCAATGCCAAGAAGTTGGGCGTGACCGCGACTCCTTGCCGACTGACCAAACGAGGATTTACCGATTTGTTTGAAGTACTGCTGTGTTCCCACTCGATACCTAAATTTATCAAGGAAGGCTACCTGTCCGACTTTGACTATATATCGCTCAATCCTAATAGTGAAGACCAAAAGAAGATAGACGGATTAGAGAAGCGTGCCGCAGACGGTGACTATAACATTGCAGAGATGCAGGAGGTGCTGGACTGCAAGCCATCCATTGAGCGATTATATCAGACCATAAAGGATTTTGCGGCAGGTAAGAAAGGCATCGTGTATGCCATCAATATAGAACACGCAGAGCATATAGCCGAATACTACAGAGAGCAAGGATTGGCAGCCGTGGCGATAAGTTCGAAGACACCGAAGGAGGAACGAAGGAGGATGATAGAACTGTTCAAGGAGGGAAGCGCAGGTGATAAGCCTTACTGTGCCTCATTATGCCTTATTACGACTGTTGGACAAGACGAAACACCGAAAGGAATTCAAATATTGGTGAATGTGGACTTATTCGGTGAAGGCTTTGACTGTCCCGATGTGGAGTTTATCCAGTTGGCACGTCCAACGCTGTCGTTGGCGAAGTATCTGCAAATGGTGGGGCGCGGACTGCGTGTAGCAAAGGGCAAGGAGTGCTGTACGCTGTTGGACAACGTGGGGCTTTACCGCCTGTTCGGGTTGCCCACCACTGACTGGGATTGGAGTTGTATGTTCTTGGGACGACAAGCAGGAAAAGGCGATATCGTTAGAGAACGAGATATGTCCATACGCATATTGGGGACATTCAGCAGCAAGTACAAGTCAGATGATATAATCAATGACCGCCATACCGAAATGGTGGTGATAGCACGCCATAACGAGCCTGATGTATCACAACGTCTGAGAGAACTGCTATATGTGTTCCGCACTACGCCACACATGGAGAAGATGCGGAGCGGCTATATGGGGGGCGGACGCTACATCCGTACCGAAGAGCCACAGGGACTGTATAATTCTACCAATAAAGTGCGCATGGGGTGGCAGTTAGTCAGTGAAGGAGAAAATGAGACCGCACGATATTGGCTACTGCACACCAACAATGAGCGCATGATGTATGTGGGCAGGAAATATCCCTGGGACAGACAAACGGACGGCGTGACGGAGATGTACTGCTATGCCAACGAATACGCCTATAACGGATTGAAAGAGATATATGCCAATGAACCAGAATATATCACAGGTGGTAAGCGCAAGGTGCAGGAGCAGGGACTCATACGCAAAGACCGCTGGGGCGAGGAACACGTAGTGACTTATATGTACTACGGTGTGGGCAGAAACAAGGACGAAGAGTTTAATGGTAAGGATGCCTATGTATGCGAGCTTCTCAGTCAAGGAGAGTATGCCATCTGCAATAACAACCACCACATCATCCTCCACGGACTGAAACAGGTGCAACTGTCGGACGACAACGTCGCCAAGGTAGTGTTTCTCGGTGAGGACGAAACTATATGGGTGAACCTGTACACCATGCAGGAGTTTGACAAGCGTCCCACAGTGGAGCGTGTAGGTTTTATGGAGATGCTGCGTGTTGGCTTCAACTACTATTTTTACAAGAACCGCCAGTTGGCTGGAATACCCATACAAGACTGGAGTTGTGTAGCCAACGACCATGTGTTTCTGTTCATGGAGCGATATGTGATACTGAAAGGACAGACAGATACCGTGTTTCGTGTGGAGGGAGAATACAGAAAGGGCAACCAGTGGATGATGAAACTGAGGAATATGGGTGTGGGAGGAGCGAAAGGTGACAAGGAGATTCCCTCGGCTTGGATGCCGAGAGGGAGGAATACATAAATTATCAGAGCTTTATATTAACAACAATAATGGGGGCTTTTCTGTCTGTTTTGAGAACACAGA